>JAAUYG010067016.1_pt1 | contig 11348 bp, 8 predicted proteins | sample 7278091 | NCBI WGS metagenome assembly JAAUYG01 (sample SAMN14350201, study PRJNA611818) | marine sediment metagenome | isolation source: surface marine sediment (0.6m) | place: French Polynesia: Moorea | collected 2018-08 | reverse complement strand
GTAAAGAATCAAGGATGCACCTTCCATGCTTTAATAACCTCCATGGACAAAAATAATCTGACCAGATGCAAAGAGGTATCAAGAGCAAATTGCAATCAGGTAAAGTACAATAGACTCCTCATTATCTTGGTTCTCAATTTGGAATTGTCCTCACTAAAGCTCCGACAAATTCCTCATTGAGAACCTGGATAATCTCGGAGTCTATTTGGTACTTAATTTGAAATGTGGTTTATTTGAATTTTTTCACTGGTTTTGTTTGTTGTTATTCAGTGTGGACAACCAGCAATCACCTCTCTGGATCAAGGCTATTCAACAAAAAAACGCCCTCTGGTGGAACTTTGCCATCAAACACTGTTCGCGGAAAGATCAGAATCTGATCATTGCGCGCGTCAGAACTTTTTGGACCAGAAATGTCCCTTGGTAGAACTTTTCACCTCCCTTCGTACGTGAAAAGGCCTAGAGGGTTTTTTGTTCACGAAGACCCAACTGCCCTGCATCTGATACTGGGAACAAGATTCAGACATCGATTCTGGGGTTGAGGGCTACAGGGTATCTCTCGCAGTGTTGTTGGGTGGAGAAAGACGTCAGATCTGATGGATAAATCATCTGTACATAGTGAAAATCCATCCAGCTTGTGGATCATACACACATCAAAACCTGGAAAATTCCACGAAAGTCCTTTTCTTTGTGCTGACGGTTCTTTTTGGGATTTTTTCAGCAATTGAAAAACAATAGAAACCTTAATTAAGTGAGAGAATTGACAATGCATCACAGTTCTCAAGAGAATGATCTTCGGCTAAGGCCTAGGTCCATTATTTTTGAGAACTGCAATGCATTGTCAATTCTCTATCACAAAACGCCTCGTTTTTCAACAGATGTCGCGCTGTTTGAAAACCCTAAACATGAAAAGAAAACTGAACGATTTCTTCTCTGTGATTTCTCACAATTTTTCCAAGTCCCGCACACACACCGTTGATACATGAGCTCTTTTGCAGATCAAAAAAAAACTGTGATGCCTGATGTCGATGAAATTTAAAACTTACCCTCTGTGCTGCTTTCTTGTCTGAATGCTCCTGCTGCGAGTTGTTGTTTTCAAGAATTCCTCTGCAGGTGTTACTGCCTCTGCTGCTGTGAGCTCTGAGATCAGATAAATCCTCTGCGGCTTGTTGTTCGAAACTTGTGGGAACACTCCTCAGATCTCTCTTGTAGCTGTTGTTTCAAAAATCCCCTTCGTGAGTGGCAGATTCTCACTGCATGGTTCTTGTCGACAGTTTCCGCAAACCCAAGATGAATCCGCTGCTCCTTGTTGTTCTAAGCCCGTGGGAAAACTCTTTTCTCTCTTTTGTAGGATTCCTGTCTCTCCTGAATCTCTTTTTTCGCGTGTGTTTTCCTGTTGTCTCAGGTTCTATTTTTTTTCGCGTAGACTTTTTGCATGTGCTCTGTTTGTATCTCCGTGGTCTCTACGTTACTGCTGTTTCACTTTTTCCTTGGATGTTTCTGGCTCATCTTTCCTGCACTTGTGTTTTGTTTCGTCAGATATTTTGCGTGTGTCTTCTTTTTGTGTCTCAGTGGTCGCTACGTTTCTCGTGTTCCCGTTCTGTCTTCTTTTTTTTCGTCAGATGTTTTCTTGCCCTATTTTTTTCGCACTTGTCTATTGTTTTGTCAGAATTTTTTCTGGAGCTGTTTGTATCTGTGTGGTTGTTTCTGATCCAGGTTTCCGTGTTTGTGTTTCTTTTTTCGCACTTGTCTGTTGTTTCCTCACTCATCTGGAACTGGTCCAGATTTGACGCTTGTTGAACTGCCGCAGTCAAGGGTCAAATCTCCTACTTCTCTCTTCAGAATAAAAAATTTCTCGTTTCCTTGGTTCCAAGCACCAAATTCCACCTGTTTGGCCTGTGTATGTACCTTGTACCACAGAACAAGTCGTTCAGTCGTTCTTGCCTGCCAGCGTACACCCGCTGGTCAGTCAGACTTTAAGAAGATTCGGGGCCAGATACTTAACACAAATCCAGATTCACAAATGAGGAAGGCTTTATTCCAGCGCCTTTGTGTTTGAATGAAAGTTCCTTCGTCTCTTTTCTCTTTGTTTGCTGGTGTTTGCCCTGATGAGATGATCCGTGGCCAACCAAATCTTTGAAATCCAAATTCACGTAGGTTACATTCCAGGTTTTTGCTCCAGGTAATTTAATTTCCTTCCAATGTTTGATTTTTGTTTCCTTGCCCGCTGGTGTGTTGCCTTGGTGAGTCAGACAAGAGATGAAGATTCAGATAAAAAAAAATCCTTTTGAGATTCACACGTTTTGTTGCAGATTTTTTCCTTTTAATGTCAGATTTTTGTTTCCTTGCCTGCCGTATGCTAGTGTGTGAATACCCCGGGTGAGTCAGACAAGACGAAGATTCGGACAAAATTTCCTCTTGAGATTCACACGTTTTAATCCAGATTTTGCTCCATCATTATATCTTCCTGTTCTTATTTTGGTTCTTTGCCTGCCGTATGCGGGTGTATGAGTCAGACTGGAGGATAATCCGGGCCCAGATCCACGCTCAGCGCTGAGCTATCTTTGTGCAGGTCTAACCTGGGTATGCTCACCCCGCTCACTCATATACCACCTCACAGCTTCACCCCAGGCAGATGCACACAGCTTTAAGAACTCGCAATCAACAACGTTTTCTCTGCTGTATTTCGGAAACAAAATTCACAGTACCAGTTTCTGCAGGCTCTGGTTGGGGAGAGGGGATTTACTGATTCCACGTAGATTTGACCACAGGGAGGTGAAAAGTGGGTTCAAAGCAAATCCATGTGGAATCAAAATTTCCTGGACCAATCAATATCATTGTGTGCCTGTGGAATCAAAACAGCCCTCGAGGGTCAATTTATCTTGTGACTGGACCGTCCAATCAGAACGTTTCTCACATCTTTGAACCCTGAGATTCCGCAGGCAGCTTCAAAAAGTGTACATTGAAACGTTTTCTCTCCTCACCCCTCTCACCCAAACACCACCCACTGATATACAGCCTCAAAAACTCGCATCGTTTTTTCTGCATTCAGCAACATTTATCTGCCACCACAGCAGCAAATTCAGCTGAATTTTTGACTTTCTGTCTTCTTGCGGAAAGAAAAGGGTGACAAATGTTTCTACTCCAACACCATGAAACATTTTGGGCCCAACCCTCTGACGTGAAAAACTTCACACCTCCTGGACGTGTAAGTCTTTTAGAACTTCGCCTTGTTTGATATTTATTGAAACCTTACAAACGAGTCCCAAGTGAAACAAAACACATTCCAGATTGTTGTTTTAACCGCTAGAATGCTGTTTTTTGTCTCCTCTCTTGATCAACATACTTTCCATGTTTTAGCGTGACCTCACACAAAGCGAAAAGTCTCAAGTGCTCAAAATATTTTTTCGACTTGTTCAAGTCCGTTAGAATGCTATTTATGTGTGACGTTTTTATGTTACTTTTGGTGATAAAGGCGTTGCGTTCTGCACAAGGAAAAACCTTACAACTACATCTCAGATACAGCTTCAAAAAGCCGTCTTCAGCGACGTTTTTTCCGCTCTGTAAATTGGGAACCCTCAACCCCCTGAAAGCAAAAGGCTGCTTCAAATAACTGTGTAAAACGACGATTCTGGCTCACAGCCCCAAGATGCACAGCTTCCAAAACTCGTTGTTTCCAACGTTTTGTCTTCTGAGAGAAGGGAGAAGGAAACAGCTTTGAAAATGAGGAAAATTGCCTGTTCTTTGCAACGCGTTTGGTCTTACCCCTCTCCATCGTTTTTCTCTTCATCTGAAATACACAGCACAAGAAAACCGAAAAAATAACGCTTTGTCCACTGCCCTTTAGGCCTATCAAAGGGAAAACAACAATAAACGATTGCTTTCACTCTGTCACGTTCATACAGGCACACACCGCTTCAAAAAGCAGTTCTTTTCAAAGTTTTGTCTTCCACTGTACTGTCAAGGAAACTTGTTGAAAATATTTTTCTTGTTGAAAAGATATACCTGCTGAAACGTTTTCATCCCAACCCTCCCTCTCAAACAAAACACCGTTCAAAGCTTGGAGAGTCCAGCAAAGAAATCTGTTTCTGAAATATGGGGATTCTGAGTTAGAGTTCTGAGTTTGGGGTCTGAGATTTAGTCCTGAGTTTGAGTCCTGAGTTTCGGGGCCTGAGTTTTGAGTCCTGAGTTTGGTGAGAGCAGAAACACCAAGAAAAACCCCAGTCACAGTCTTCAAAGTTGTTTTTCCAGTTAATTGAAGATAAAGGCTTCATATTTGATCTACTCATGGAAGTCATCAGACATAAATTTGACTCTCTCTTGATTTAGTGCAGACATTTGAGCAAGAAATACCAGAAATGGCATCAGTTTTCCCAGGAAAAAAATGACACAAGTTGTCTGACTTTTTTTAATGAAGTCAAATTTCATCATCTGAGAAGACCAGGTGTCTCAGGCAGACAAGCCAGTTTCCAATGCAAACTGATGAAAACACCACTTTTGTTTTCAGGTCCCCTTGTGACATCTTCTGGGTCCAACTTTTGTTTTGCTTCACTGACCATGTATACACCCTGCTGTGCATTTTCAGTCCCTGCAACAACAGCAATCTACAACAAAAATTTGCATTTCTGTGCAGCAAAAAATTGGTTTTAACTGTCTGAATTCAATAACAAAAAGTGTTGGGTGCTTTTTGTTGTTCATAAATTTGCTGTAAGCAAGTGGGTAACTTGGGTTATTCCATCAAAAGTTGACACTTTAATTTGATTGGACAACACAACTGTTACTTGTGTGTGTCACCTACGTCATGCACAGAACGTGCTGACCAGAGTAACATGAGTTTCTGAGCATCAGAAGACAGAAAAAATGGAAAGCAATTAAGGTCAAGGTCAATAAACATTCATGGAAATAACTTGGATGCTGTGCACTTGGTTAATAAGCACTTTTTCTGTTTCTGATATGGACAAAAATGTGCTAGGTTATGGTAAATACATTTACAGCAGAAGTTCTCTGAAAGTTTGGCATGTTTACATCAGGAAAACCCTGTTTATCACAACTCAAAACATTTCAATTTACAGAGGCAGTTGTTGTCAACCCCATCTTCTCACTGGGTTGAGATCAATTGAGCAATTTAGGAAGTATGCAGCACTTGTGTGTTGCATAGCAACAAACAGAGTGAAAAAATCTTTGACTGAACTGAAGAAAAATGTGAAACAGTTAAGGTTACCAGCATTTCATTATTATCCAAAAGGGTACTTTGGGGAGTTAATACCACTTTCCATGTTTGAGGAAAAGTTCTCTGTTTACAAATTATCTGGCAGAATTTTAAGCGACAATGTGATTTATCTGGAAAAAATAGGGATCTCTTTGGGTGTCAAATTACTTTTCATCACTTGGCACTTTTCTCTAGACAAACAGCTTGCCATAAATTTAACATTTTCTGTGTTGAAAATTTTGTACAAAAGACACCTTCATTGTTCATGGGGAAGCTTGAGAGTTTATGCCAGTCACAACAAGGGTCCTTTGTTCTGTTTTTGTGGACAACAACCACATTTTAGACTCTTCCCTGGCTTTAATAGAATCGCTATGCAACTGGTAGTTTACCGCTATTCCAGCTACAATATTGATGGCTTTTTCACAGTGATAGATTTTGGTTTAATAAGGAGCATGCCTTATTTTGGTTGTTACATTCCTGAGTCACTGTATCCAACACGTTTGATACTTTTGAGCAACATTTATTTTGCAACATTTTCTGTTCAAGTCAGAAAAACCCATTTCATAAAAATCTTTATATTTTTCCAAATATCAACATTCCAGGTCTTTGATGGCCCTGGAGTTCTGTCAAATAGTCTCATGGCACATGAGAATGTTTTTTCATGCTCAGCATTTCATTGTACTGTACTAGTGATACACAACACAAACATTCTGAATGCCCAGTTGATGAATTATGCATCTTTCATTGCAAAGAGGGGAAGATTTGTTGTCAAAAGAAACAATTACACACTGTCACTTCCATCAAATGCATGCCTTGACAAAATCTGCATTCTTCATATTCAAGCTGACCGGAATTATCACATCAATGCTACTCTTGAAAGTATGATTTACCTTGGACAGTACAGCCAGACTTGTGTTTATGGTGGACTGGTCATTGCTGAGCAGCTTCCCAATGAATACAAGGAGCACCAGGCTCTTTGTGCAAACAAAACTGGAACTTCAGCACCAATTAGAAATTCCTACTCCTTTCAGTCTTCATTGACAGTCATATTATATTGGTACAAGCCATACAGTGTGTTAAATGCATCTTTGATGTTGTCCACAACAAAGTGTAGTGTGGTGCACATTTGTGACTGCACTTATTTTGCCCTTTGTGAAGATACAGTGGACAAAAATGAAATGAAGTGTCATGCTTACCTGAGGCAAATAACACGCTTTAGCCCCAATGTGTCATTGGGCATTTGGCAAAAGCCAAAATCTGACAGAAATAAATTTGAAATTATTCTGGTTTATTCACTGACTGACAATGAATGCTTTACAATGCAAATATTGAGAAATAACACATCTTACAATTCATTGAAATATTTTCCAACTTCCAACATTTTTTGTCAAATAAGACTGAATCCTAAACACATTTATCAATTAGGAAAAACAATTCTAACTGAGGTGGTGGCCCAATTTCAACCCATTGAATCTCATTCAATTGGTTTGAAGCTTGCTGAGAAAAACATCTGGAGAAAAGATGTACTGTATTTCTTTGGGACACAAAATGACTTTCAGCCAAACAAGGGTTCTAAAATTAAGTATGAGGCTGCAAAAGCATCACTGAATAAGACACAAACTTTGTACAGACTCATGAAGTCACAAACACCCACACGCAAGAAAACCTTTCGTCTTAAATTAAATCTGCTTATGCTGTCAGATAGTTGGGTGGACATAACAATCCACAAGAAGCAAGGAAGTAAAGAATTACAAAACCAGTATTTTTTTGAGCAATTCATTTCGAATTCAGGATACCACGCAGAAGGAATTGCCTCTTTGAAGACATATTGTGTTCTCTTGAAGCTTGATCCAAATTTTCATGAGAAACAAAGAATCAAGAAATTTAATTCTTCTTTTTTTATCTTCCTGTTCTCTAGACTACCAAAATATTCCCTTCACGCCATTCATTTCAAGTCAAATTTCACTTTTTTGAAACTCAAAAAGTACATTTGTTTGCCTGGAAACACAACAGCTATGTATGTCTCCAACCATCACTTTCAGTCTTTCAGTGCATTTGGGAAGTACAATCATTTGTTTGACAAATTCAATTTTACAGCTGTGTGGATTGACAATTACAAAAATTATTCCTACTTTGAAGAAAAATCTTACACATCTTGTCAGCTTGAAAGTGACCTGATGATGCAAATATCAATCTGTATGAATTTTTCTTCCCTGAAAAAATCTGAGGAATCATACTTTGTTTATGCCAACAAAGAACATGGAACCTTATCCTGGATGGATGCTCACAAGTTGTGCAACAAAATTGGTGCACAACTTCCAGATGTTTTAAATCAGGAAGAGCTAGAAGAGATCCTTGCCATGTTTAAGCTGTATGATGAGTTGTCTTTTGAGGCCACCTACATTGGATTGAGAATAAAACAGGTAAATATTCTAGAAAAGTGAATCTGTCCTCAGTCAAGAATGGGTATGCTGTCTGATTTTTTTCTCTCTTTGAATAAAATATTTGCAACAAAAGTGTAATCCAAAAAATTCTTTTCCAATGTGCCAAATGATAACAATGAAAAAAGAAAGTAAGACTTTTCTTAGCCCTCCCACATTTCGAGAAAGGACTATTTCTGTTTTTTTCTGTTTTCATTAAAAAAAATGTGTGGTTCTTTTTTTGTGAAAACCCGAACACAAGCAAAATTTCACATTCTATTTGAAAAGAAAAAATCCCCTGCAGGTGCATTTCCCTCTGACACACAAAAATCAACTGCTGTTTTTCATTTGAATTCAGAAAAGATTTCAATGGACCACAAATAATACTGTAGCACATCTGCAATTTTCAAACCATAAATTTGGCGATGCAAATGTAACCCAGTATGAACATCTCACTTGTGTAATAAGAAACCTTCCATTTTACCCATGTGAAGATTTGTTGAAAGAAAAACAGAAATCATTAAAAACAGTCTATCCTTTTGGTATCAAAGCACAAATGTGCACATTAATGTTGCTTACAAACCTTGCTGAGCCAGAGTGGATTTATGTTCCTTGCCAAAAAGGATTGCTTCATCAAGTAATTTGCAAGAAAAACAGAAAGAAACAGGATCATTCTGTTTGGATAGGAAAGAACTTGAATTCAACCTGTTCTGAGAAGCACTTGTCTTTTAGAAATCACTGCCACTTTTTCATGTGGTATGATGGAGCAAAACACAGAAGTGCATCATTTTTACAGTTATGTGGTGAACATGACATGGCTTCATGGCATTTCCAACACATCAGTGTTTTTAGGGCTTTATTTGATGCAGTTGAGTCCATATTTCCTCATTTTCTGTCACATGATAGCCAGATGAAAAGTCAGTTACTCAAACACTGGTATACAAGACACCTAACTTTATACAAATTTAGACAGTCTGTCATTCAGTCCTCAGATGCAAAGGGATTTCACATCTGCTACAAAGAGAAAAGTTGTCCTCCTGTACAGAATTTGGTCTTCTTGTGTGCTGGTGGTGGATATGTTTCAAAAACATACCTTTGTGATGGCAGCATAGATTGCCAAAATGATGACTCAGATGAGCAAAACTGTGTGTGTGAATCTTCCAATCACAAAAGCTGCAGGGTCATGAAAACAGGCAACAAAACTAAGTGTGGACCTTTACATTACCAATCTCATCAAGGAGACTGTTTACAGTATGTAAATCAACAAATTCCTCTTGTGAATCACACAAAGAGTTTCTTTACATGCCACAATGGAATGGTGATTGATGAAACACTAAAAGATGATCTATTTGCTGACTGTGGACCAGATGCTGAAGATGAATCAAAATTGCTTTCCTTGCTGATGAATGGAAATGATGAGTTGTGTCCTCACCCAGACCAGTTACCTTGCAAGGAAGGTCATCCAAAATGCTACAATGTAGCTGATATCTGCAATTTTTTGCTGAATGCACATGGACAACTTTTTCCATGTTCTAATGGAGGGCATTTGCAAAACTGTAAAAGATTTGAATGCAACCAAAAATTTAAATGCCCATCATTCTATTGTATTCCTTGGAATATGGTTTGTGATGGAAAATGGGACTGTCCAGCTGGAGATGATGAGTCTACATTGTGCATGACCTTTCCTCACTGTTTGAATATGTATCGATGCAAGTTCACAAATCACACCTGTATCCATCTGGGAAACATATGTAATGGCCAAAAAGACTGTCCACTGAATGATGATGAAATTTTGTGTGAACTAAAAAATGTCCACTGCCCATCAAAATGTAATTGCCTTTTGTTAGCAATGATTTGTCAGAACAATAATAATTTTGTTCAAATGAATCAATCTCCATTCATTTTTTTGAGCATTCATGGTGTTAAAAATATTCTCTTCAGATTTTTTCAAATACAATTTCCAAATGTAACTTTCTTGAATCTCACTGCAAACTTTATTTTTGATATTTGTCGCACAAAATTACCTAGAAACCTTCTGGCCTTGGACATGAGTTTCAATTCCTTGAGAGTCATCATGCAAAACTGTTTTCAGCAACAAAGAGAACTGAAATATTTGCTCATAACCAGCAATGATATTGTCAGTGTCAAATATCATTCATTCAATAACCTTCCATCCCTTTTGCTCTTAAATCTTTCAAACAATCCTTTGTTTACCTTTTCTGTAAATTTGTTCCCTGTGACAGTTAGCATGAAGCTTTTGTCCCTAAAAAACAACTCCCTTAAAACAATTGTTGATTTTAATACTTTTTTGGATTATAAAATTGACATTGTTGACACAACAGATTACCACATTTGCTGCATGTTAATTTCCAATCACAAGTGTCATGTTGCATGGAAAATGCTGTGTGCAAACATTATGCCTCACAAAAAAGCAAAAATATATTCTATTGTTGCATCAAGTACCATACTTATTCTGAACATTGTATCAGTGACAGCTCACACAAAGTCAAGGATAACAAACAAAGCATTTTCAAAAATTGTTCTCTTCATCAACATGAATGACATGATTTATGGTACTTATGTTGCAATGTTGTGGATAACAGACACAGAATATGAACATGTGTTCTTAGTCAAGGTAGAACAGTGGAGATCTAGTTGGGTGTGTTTCACAGCATTTGGAATGGTGATCTGGTTTGTAATTGCTGCACAGATAATGCTCATGTTCTTATCTTTTTCCAGGTTAATGATTGTGGTACAACCAGTAGATACACCATTTAAAAGGCCAAATTTTGTGCTGAAGACCTTGTTTTCTTTGTATGCCATTTCCTTGGCACTTTCTACAAAAATCACACTGGCAGTGAAGTTCACAGAAAAAATTCTGCCATCAAATCTGTGTTCTCCATTCATAGATCCAACTAATTCCATGCAAACAATTAAAATAATCATTTGGTTTGTGTCTGTTTCACAGGTTTTAACATCATTGACAATTTTTAGTCTGCATGTTTTGCTTGTGTATCACATGTATGAATCCCAAGAAAATATTGGAAAAGGCAGACCAAAGGAATTCTCAAAAAAAATTGTTGTCATGAATTTAGCCATTTCTTTTGCCTCCAACATACTCTCATGGTTTCCTGCAAGTGGGATGCATATCTACCTCTTATTTTCAATGAACTATCAGACTGAATTGATCATTTGGGCTACATTGTTTGCCTTACCTTTCACTTGTGTTGTCAATCCCTGTGTTTTTGTTATTGGTTTGGTTCGAAAACATATTAAGTCAAGGCAGAAGATTGACAGAAACAACAAAATCAGACACCTTTAATGGGGCCTGTCCCTCAACTGACCTCCCCCCCAATGTCCCTGAAGTGACCCCCTCCCCAATGTCAGCACTCCCCCCCACACCACAATGTTTTTTTGTTCGTGTTTCTTCTGATCACGACAGGGTGGTAGTTTTATACAGACAATCTCAATGGAGGTAAATGGGGCAAAAAACTTTGGCAGTTTTTAGACAAAGAGAGGGGGAAAGGAAAGGAGATGTTCCAAACAACTTTGCAACTTTCAGGATGTCTGTCTTCATGTTTTCGTTGAACTTAGATTCCTCTTCATTTGCACTTTAGTGATGGCCTTTGAGCAGCATCATGTGAAAGCAATGTACAAAAAAAGTTTTGAGTTATACAGTGGCAAGGTCCCTTCCAGCTACTCTGAATAAAACATGTGTTTCT
>JAAUYG010304684.1_pt1 | contig 11349 bp, 12 predicted proteins | sample 7278091 | NCBI WGS metagenome assembly JAAUYG01 (sample SAMN14350201, study PRJNA611818) | marine sediment metagenome | isolation source: surface marine sediment (0.6m) | place: French Polynesia: Moorea | collected 2018-08 | reverse complement strand
CCACATTTACCTTGTCTGAGGGCATCATTCGCGAGAACATCATGGGCACTGTACTGGTCGACCCCGTGAAACTTGAGAATCTGGACGACTGCATTGCTGAAACCACATCGTGGCTCTTCAGGGGTGCCCTTCATGAACACGACAATCTTGTTGTCTTTCACCAGTTTCTCTATCTGCTCCTTGATGCCAGTCTGAGCACAGAAGGTCGCTGTCAGAATGCGCGTTGGTGGCACCCTGCTGGCTGCTTGTGCTACCCGAAAAAGTGACGACATTTCTCAGGTTATCACCCCAAAATCTTCAATTTCGCAGAAAATATGATGTCAAATTTTAGCAGACTGTCCCTGTGGGGGAACTTCCGGTCCATGAGCGGAAGTGCCATAGCAAAAAAAAATAGTTCCCTGATAAAGTTCCATCCACGTTTTTTGAAGGAAAAACGGAGTGCAATTGCTTCCCGATAAAATAGATATTTGCAATGAATTCTTAGATGCAGATCTTATTCAGAAAGATCAAAATCCAGATGTTTCTCTTTTGTTTTCTTTCCTCAGGCGCAGTGATTTTCATTTCCATAACAGAGAAGTCCACGTCTGCAAAATATACAAAAAATGATGCACAAAGCCTCTGAAAACTTGCAAACAGCGATAGAAAGGGGAAGGACAGACATTGTAAGGACAATTGTGGAGGCTTGCCAAAAATGTGAGACGTATTTTTATCACATTATTTTCCTCAGTGCACTCCCTTTGTGAATATCCCCTATTATCGCTCAACCCTAATATTTTTCGACTCCACCCAAATTCGGAATGCTGTGTCCTGCAGGGTGATCATTTGGATCTTGATGTGGTCTTGCTTGCTCAGCCCTTTTGCCATCAGCCCTGTTGAATGAAATTTGTTATGTTTGTCAGATCTAAAAGTGATTCTCATCGTTAATGGGAGATCTAGATGCCTGTGGATATGGACTGGACCAACAAACCAGAATCTATGCCCATGAATACAATAGGGGACAAATAAAAGAGAAATGTCTGTTGAAATTGATCTCTCTATCTTGAGCTTGTGCTCAATCAGTATCTCTAAGCTTTACCCGAATTGCAATTCATTTTGTTTTCAGGTGAAGCAGAAGAAGATGGCAAAGACCTCACGGTGGAAGGGTTGTTGAACACACCGTGCACTGCCGTGGGAACGCTGCTTCATTTGGCCACTAAGGTATCAGAGTTTTGGAAGCTTGTTCTGTAGTTGTCTGCTTGCAACTTTTTGTTTTGCTCCTTGTTGATTGGTCCCGTGCTGTGTTGTTTTCATTCAGAAGGAATGGCAATGGTTCTCAAGCCGCAATGTTATTCTCCTTTGTTTTTCAGCTCGATCATGCCGACATAGTGCGCACCTTGTTGGCAGGAGGTGCAGATCCAGGTGTGGAGAACGATGAAGGTCAAACTGCGTTTGAGATGGCGAGTAGTCCTAATGTCTGCGAGGTGTACAATGGAGAACTGCTTCAAGCTGTTGCAAGTTCCAAGTGAGTCAGCTTGAGTTTCGGAATGAAAGCCCAACCCATAAAAGATTGAGATGTTTGTTCCAGACAAAATCCACAAGCAAAAACATCAGATCACTTGTGTTGTTCTTGTTCATCTGTCACATCCTCGGTTTTTCTGCGGCAAACGCTGGTGACTCTGCAATGTGATGCTGCAATGTTCGTCAGTTGTCTGTCTGCCGTAACCTTCACCACGCCCACCCCACCCATGTGGTTTCTGGGCACCTCACGCAATAAAAAGCAACTGTCGTGATCTTAGGCTTCAGAGGCCCCTGTCAAGTGTGTTTATTTCTTGCTGTTCCACAGACTGAAAATTCAAGAAAAAATACTTTTCAAATTGTTCATTTGTATTTTCGGTGAAAGTAGATGAATGCAAGTTTCTCGGATTGTTTGCTTTCATGTCCTTGTTGTAAGGATTGTGGTCCACTGTTTTCAAGGCCAATGGCACAAATGATAGGTTGAAGAAAGTTCAGCTGACAGATTTAAAATGACTGACAGGGAGGGGGGCAGCCTGGGTCTCATTCTTCCCCGGTGGGTGAGGCCTGGGGCTGCTCAGGCCAGCAGCACCAGTCGCTTCTTGTGTGAAAGGCACTCCTTCCGCTCCCTGTGTCAAGGCACCATGTGCTTGACAGTGACACTTGACTGTTCTCGTCACTGCAACCACTCAAACACACAGACATTATCCCATGAAAACAGATGTTTTGCCACGAACTTTGACCCTTCCTGAAAAAAAGATTCTCCTTTGAAAAATAAATCTTAGAGAAGCATGTAATCTGTCTACTGACATGGGAGCTGGTGACGAAGACAATCAGAAGAATTACTAGAAGGCAGGGGCAGGGGTAGCCTCCCTGGCACGTTCTACTGGAATCAAATGTTAAATGTTTTCTCTCTGCTTTTTGTGCTTGAAAGTGTCGACCGAGTGAATCAATTGGTAACGGCTGGTGTTGAGGTGAATTTATTGGATTGTCCAGAGAGCAGGAACACTCCTTTACACTGGGCTGTGACCTACGGGAATAAGGATATGGTGCAATGTCTATGCAGTAAGTTTTACGCGGTGAACTTCGCCATTCGTTGCCTCGAGGAAACAATTCCTTTCCAGGTTGACGTTGGTCAGTGCAAAACAAGAGCAACATCATTCAAATCCTTTTAAATTTCATTCTGTTCCGAACTGCAGAACACAAAGCAAAACTTGATGCTACAAACAGTGATGGGGCCACTGCGTTACACGACGCAATAACCAGAGGCAAAATGGACATCATTGAGGAACTCATACGAGCTGGAGCCTCGACAACTGTCAGAGCAACAAACGGGTCAGTCATTTCAGTGAGAAAGTTCTGAGATAAAACTTCCTCGTCAATTCGTTGGCCTTTGCTGTGCTCCAAATCGATATGCTGTTCAACGCAACTCATTGATTCTTTTTTCGCAATGGGTCATTTCTGCTCGTAGCAAATGGTCTGGCAGGACTGTGAAGGATTTAGCAGTGGACATGACGGATCTCAAAGCGTTACTGGACAAATACCGCGACGATGATGACCAGAACACGGCGGCCAGTGAAAGCCTGATGAACGGCTCCGTAAACGCTGACGACTCCTTCTCAGAGGATGGTCTGGTGAATGGTCACACCAGTGACGTCAACTCCCTTACACCTGGTGGACCCGAGTCCTTCACGGGGAAGGTAATTGAATCTGTTGTTATGCATCGTCACAAGAATGAATCAGCTTTTGTGTCGTCAGTGGACCGAACTAATGAGCAGTGTTATGTGCCTGTAGATCCACACGCCTCCATTGACTGCTGCGCGGAAGGGCTCCCAGGCACAAGCATCTTCACTGCCGGACAAGCGGCTTCATCTGCTGTGGCCAACGCCGCAGAAAATTTCTCAGGGCAAGGGATCGCCCTTCATTCCCAGAGAGGTCCTGCCCATATTTATCAGCAATAGCACAAACGAAGATACAGGTAAACTTGAGTGTGTGATGTGAAACAGAATTTGTTGTTTTGCACAGAAAAAGGGCGCTGATTTTCTATCAAATGCGAGCTAAATGTCCAGCTTGATTGACATTTGGTGTTGACATTCAATTTACAAAACAATTGAGAGAAGAAATGGCAGGTGATGTGCTTTTCACTTTGCAGATTGGACGTACGTGTGTCATGAAATGGGAGACATATGGTGGGCTTACTCAGGATCCTTGCACGACATCGATCTGGAGCTTGAAATGAATCCGATCACAAACACAAACCTACAGCTGTCGGACAACTGCCATGTCGTGTGTGAAGTGAACAAACAATTATTTCACGGAGCTGAGAGCTACAGAATACATATCACAACCAAACAGGTGCTGTTTCTAACCAAGCTCCCACAATTGGTCCAGTGGATTTAGAAATCTGTCAGACGAACTTATTTGATCTGTGTTTCTCGTGTTCTTTTGCAGACAAAAATACAGGCGTCAGACATTCACGGTCTCTTCCACGCAGTCAATACCTTCATGCAACTGATGGTTTTGTGTCAAGAAGACGGCATTCCTCCACTGCAGGTAAGCTTGCATTTCCAGCGCAAAGTGTGATTGTTTTCCCCCAAGCTTAAAGCTGGTCTCCGTGGTACTGACAGTTTGCCGCGCAAGCTAAATTTCAGTCATCATGTTCCAGATCCATGATTGGCCTTCGATACGAGACCGAGGTGTTCTGCTGGACCTGTCAAAGGGAAGGATTCCAACCATGGACACCCTCAGAAACATCATCATCATTCTGGCGTCGGTCAAGGTCAATCAGGTGCGTTCTGACTGGTATCGCTGAGTTTGCGGGAAAAACAAACACATTGTGTGTAGACACTCTGATGCATTCAAGCGTTTTGTTTTCTTCTCAGGTGCAACTCTACATGAGGTTCAAAAGTGACACTGAATCAGAAGATACTTGGCAGCTTCCATATCCACAAACGTAATTAATTCACTGGTTTCTCTGCTTTCGCGGCGTGAAGAACAGGTTCATGAGTGAAAAAAGACCATTTGAAATTCTATGGTCTCGTTAGTTACAGTGAAGGTGTTTACTTCTTTTTGTGTCCTTCCTTTGCCAAAGGGCAACAACATGTTAACACTACAGCCTAAAATTGGACTGCAGACATTTTGATCACTGTTCACAGAGCGATGTTGGCGTTGGACCGACTGTTGCGTGACCTGCACTTGAAGGTTGTCCCCGTGATCGACGTGGTCCCCGCAGTGACGTACAGTCAGCTGCAGTCTCTCCGTGATGCATTCCATCAGTTTATCTTTGTGTTCCCCTCTGCCAGGTACTTTCTTATCTTTTTCCTTGAAAACTGAAAAATGCCTTGTTGTGAACTGAAAACTGATCAAGGCATTGAAAGTTGATTCGAGTTTGCTGCGAATTGGTAAACCAGTTTGTGCTTGGCATGGCTAATTGTCAACATATCTTTCAGCACCGTTGGAATTGGTCCCAGGCTCACCAGTTTACTGGTGGAAATCACATCTTCTGGAACGCTGCAAGCCGAAGACGTTTGCAGGTTTGTCTAGTTTGCCGCTTTTGAGTTCAGAAGTCAATCATGGAAAGCTGATTCGAGTTTGTCTGCAACTTTGTGAACCAGTGGCATACCGTGCATCTGCCACAGTGGACTTGACTGCTGAAAATGCTGATGATTTCAGGCTGATGCCCATAAAGAGCGAACAGACGGTGCAGCTGTGCGGCTTTGTGTTGCACGACAATCCCACGTGCCTGGAGCAGTTCCCGTTCAACATGTCAGTCGTGGAGTACGGCTTCCAGGCCAACTATGACTTCGGGTTGTACTGCAAACAGTACAGTGATAACGGGTATGTCGTCAGAGCGCAGTCTCAAGTGAAATTCCAGCGTCTTTTGTTTTCACACAGCGATGTTCAGAACCACAAAGAAAGTAATTCTGTTACTTTTGCAGGGTTCCATTCAGCATAATGCCAGGGACTGCTGCCTGGAATAGGTATGTTACAATGATTGTGGTTGTAATCGAGTGCCAGTTTTGGTCTACTTTCTTGGTCCAGCTTTGCTTTGTGATGACGATGACCTTGGTGAGGATTTCTACTGAACAATTTCAACACGGAGTTGGGGAAATTGTGCTCGGAACAAAATCCCAGCAGTGTCAGTTTCATGGGATGGCAATTGAAGGCTTCTCTCACGTTGGTGCACAGACTTATGTTGGCTTCGTGAACAAACCAAGAACCCGAAGATGCTTCAGGGTTTTCGTGGTCTTTTGGTTTTGTCTTTTTGCCTCCTCTGTGAGAGTCAGAATCCACTCTTTGCGTTCTCAGCGTGGCTGGATGTCCGGAAGCTGCTGTGATGAACATTTACTCGGCGGCGCAGACGGCCGTGCAGCACGGCGCCCTGGGACTCGCGGTGGCGCACTGGGCCGGCGTCGGACACATCACCCACCAGACCCAGGCGTGGCCGGGACTCATTGCTGCTGCGGGACTCGGCTGGAACGCAAACATCAGCTGCGTATGTGTCTTTTCTTGTCACTGATGTACCGCTGATGTAAAGGATGTAAATCAGTGTGTCGAACGGTGTTTTCACAAGTTGGCGAGATGAAATGCTGTTCTCGACGCTCGTCCCCTTTGAAATGGAGAGTTCAGATGATGGGTAAAACGGTATGGCCCACGCTGTTCTGTGTTTGACCCTGGAATGACATTTTCTGTTTACAGGAGTTTTTGAACGGCCACTTGGCCGAGTTGATCAACAGACACGTGGTGCAGGATTCATCCTCCGTGCTGGGTCAGGCAATCATTGAGCTGGGCCGCGCTGAAACATACGTCGTCAGATCATCGCTTAACATGTCAAGTTCGTATATTTGTTCGAAGACTTCCACAGACTGAAACGGTTCGTTCCTCAATGTGAGGGCAATTTAACTCTGGTTCTTGCTATTTGCAAGGGGTTTATCTCGCCTCCTTCATCAGAAGAATTAAGTTGGGACTGTCGTTTTCATTTGCTACTGACCCTTTTGCATCAAAATATTTGGACTGTTCTGTTGCCTTCTTAACACTTACATAACCTGTTTCTTTAGCGGAGAAGCTGAGTTATGCCAGAGGGCAAATGGTATCTGGTATGTAGAGAAACCAAACACCCCATTCACTGTTTGTCGAACATCCTCTCTGACGTCTTGCCACTCACCTCACTTGCTTGCTGCTACCTTGAAAAGCTGTTCCTGTTTTGCAATTTTTTTGATGATGAGGTTGTATCTGCGATTCTCTTCTGCATTTCCCGCTTGCCTTGAGAGTAAGAACTCTTCTCTGCAGAGTGTTTCGCACGGTGTTTTTGTTTTTTTTTTTGAGAACTGTTTTCGGTAACCGCTGAGAGCTTTCACTAATGAAATATTCTCAGGTCGCGCTGAGACCACTTGGAACATAACTTCTGAAAAGTTGGCTTTACCCATAATCTGCCCGCCGGCAGTTCGTGGATTTTTCTGGTCATTTGATGAGCTCAGTTCTTCTACAAACGCTTTTGTTTTTTGCTGGGTCGGGATGTTTCATGATTTCTTTGAATCCCTGCGTTATTTATCGATCAAGTTTTAGCAACACGGAGGTTTTGGCTGGGTGGGTATTTGACTTTTGTTTGTTTCCCAGGAACGCTGAAGATTGAGAGTAATTTTTGCACCATTTCAGACATTGCTTCCTTGATGCATTGAAGTTCTGCTTCTTGTTGTAGGTTTGGATATGACGAATCTTCCAGCAGAGAAGGGCTCGACTTTGTACCAGATGCTGTCCAATCCTGACCAGATCCTCCTGGAACATCTTACCCCGGAAGTCTTTCAAGTAAGATCTGGCTTTTTCAACAGGATTGATTTTTTTTTCAACAGGATTGATTTTTTTTTCAACAGGATTGTTTCTGTGTTGTATTTTTCTCGGTTCGTACAATCTGGTGCAGTCAATAGACCTGTGATTCGGAAATATTCCAAGGTGTGCTTGCTGAACACTTCAGATATATTCACTGTCTCCCTTTTATTGCTGGAGGCAAAGAATCAACCTTCATACAAGGACCGACGCTGGGTCTTTGGCTCAGGGCGGCAGGTGAATTTCTGATGCGCATTGCAGAGAACGATGCGCCACGTGCGGAAGTGTCAGACGGAGCTGAACAAGGCGGCGCCGCAGTGTCCGGAGGGACCGGAGATCATCAGCGAGCTGCAGCTCACCTGCGACCTCATGATGTCCGCGGCGCGCATCGGCCGCGCGCTCGTCAGTGTCGGCAAGAACCCGAGCTCCGGCCTCACCGGCCTCGCCGTCATCAACCTGGGCGTCGCTAACCTCCCTCGAGTTCAGAAAACCGACCTCGCGAACAGGTGAGTATTTAGGCTACACGATCTGGTATATTTCTAGCCGCCGTCATTGACCAATGAATCTGCGCACGCGCGTTTGCTCAGTGCGGTGCCGCAAAGCCGTTGAAAGTTGTGGTTGTAAACACTCTTGCAACCAGAGCTACTCGTGTGAGTCAAAGTCAGTTCTTTGTGACTCACTGTAGCACTCAGTCAGTTTCTGGGTCACGCTTTGCTCCCAGCAGTAGTGGCCTGATGGAGTCATGTTCGTCCTTTTTCTTCGCACCTCCTTCCAAACTAGCTTCGCGTGGGTTAAATTTAAACCATTCCATGTTGAGAATTTGTAGTAGTTTATCACTTTCAAAGCAGCATTCGTCGGCCCGAATTGACTTTTGACCCATTTCTACATCGTTGACACAGCAGCGAATGATTCGTTCACATTGTGAACAAAAAGGGCTTGCAGTCAAAACACTGTCTTGGAACATTGTGCCTGAAAGAGAACTTTTGTCTGAACAAGGAAATTTTTCATTGTCCAGGTTGCTGGCACAGATCGACAACTACCGTCGCGTGTGGACCAGTCGGAACCTGCCGCAGGGTCTGCAGGATTCCATCGGCCTCATGTCAGTCGTGCTGCAGCAGCTGCTGCCCGATATGGACCCCGCCGACCTGCAGACCGACGACACCAGCAGCACTCCATTGCTCACTCCCGAGTACTCCAACTAATGGCAACAGGGACTTCTCAAGACCATCAAACCGGTAACACCATTCCAGAAGATATTCAGTTGTATGTACACCAAGGATTTCTGTCAACATTGTGTGGTGTCAATTGACGAACAATGTTTGGGAATGATTTCGCAAGAAAGGGAGAAAAGGAAAAGAAACAGACGGGGAAAAGTCGTTGAACTTCAGAGGGGTGATATCTGCTGGGTGTTTTATTTTGCGGTTGTGACACTGTGCTTGTCGGGAATTTCTCGTTTGCTGTGTTGACTGCTTGTGTGGCTGAACAATTGTCTCCATTTGGTCCAGGCAGCGCATCACCACATAAGCACTGCGAGGTCTTGTTATCCATACCCAAATTGACTGCACAACAGCGTGCTATTTCACTTGTGTCGCTTAAATTTGTGCGCGGTAGTTGCAGGAATTTAATGTCACTGCGATAATGCCGTCTGTTAGTTTCGTGCAACACCTCAGGTCATGAAACCCTGAGTGCACGACTCATTTCGAGCTGCTGTTCATGGGTTTACATAAGAGAAAGCTGCTGTGTTGAAGCAGGTACCTGTTATGCTGAAGATAAAATTTAAATATTTGACAGGTTGAGCTTGTGAAATTGCCATTGTCCGATGTCGTTGACGAGAAATGAATTTGGTTGGTTACAGTTTCAACCATGACCAACTCACTGAGCCAAACTGCACGAGAGACACAAAAGTAAAATTTCCTGAAAGGGGCTTGTGATTGGGTGTGCACTCCACACACACACCACAACAGAGTGGTTTCAATTTGTTCTGGAGAGTAGTTTTGGAAAAAGAAACAGGAAATGAGAGTTTCTTGAGCAGAAAATTAGTTATTTAACGTAACGTAAAACGAAAAAAAAACCAGCTGGTTGTTGTTTTCAGTAAAATAGAACATTCCCAGTTGAGAGCGAGCGAACGAGTCTAGTTTGGTTTTGTGAAGACTCAGTCGTTTTTGCTTCCCTTGTTGACAAAGCTGAGACACTTGTGATAGTCGTACCAAGACACAGTGAATTCAAGCGTTTTGAGTTTGTTGCTGTTTTGTTGTTGATTTCGTTGTTTTTCAGACAGTGTGACTTCTGTTGTTGTGTGGTTTTTGCCTGTTTCACAGCTGAGCAGATCCGTACACATCTTTGTTGAATTAATCAGCTGTGTTTTTCGTTGCAAGATTTTCACTGCAATACGCAATCAATTTTTTGGCTGCATTTTGTAACGGATCGTATCTGGTGACCAGCTTTTACTGATGAACAAGTCAGTGTAAACTCATGTGGTGAACAAGCCGTTTCACTTTCCACGAGGCTCGTGGATTTATTCTGTACTCGCTGTTCGCTGTGGCTGCTTCCTGCGGGTTGTCTCGTGCACAGTGGCCGTGTTGTTGGAATTGAAGCAAAACGTCACCCTTGTGAAATTTGTACGCGATCTCCAAGTTTCTTTGGGAGCGTGCATTGTGAAATACAGGGTCTTCATCAGTTTTGAAAACATATCTGAGAATGTGCACATTTCTTGACTTTCGAGAAAAGTTGTGTTTCTGACTGGCAGGCTGAGATAAACGTAGCTAAAACTGCTGTGATTCTGCAATGTTTGTTCTCTGAACCACAGCTCTTCTGTTCTCTTTCTGCCCGTGCAATATCTACCCAAGTTCTCGCCTCCGTTGAAGCGCAAAAAAACTACTCTTTCTGCGTGACCAACCAGGGAGAAAGGAGAATTGTCTTTTTGTAACTGACTGTTGGTATTTTTACTTTGTTGTGTTGTGGTGTTTTTCTGGGAAGCATTTATTAATTAAAACACTGTGGGAATGATGTGGCCTCTCTACGCAAGTGCGTTCATCTTGCTGTGTGCGCGTCAGAAAGGAGACGTGTTCAGGTGTTCAGGCACAAAACCATTGTGCCTTTTTGGTGTCGTCATTTCTCAGTATCGGTTGGCAACTCCGGCCTTTGTAGGTGACAACAGAAGGAGTGTGTTAACCAAAGTCTGAGGCCTCGGACACCCTCTTCATGCGGGCCCGATGCCTGAGATGTCTCGTTCATATGTACACGCACAAACATGAACGCACTGGTCTGGAGAGGCTGAACAAAGTGCACAAGTCTGTTGCGCGCTGAATCTCTTGCAGCCTGTTGAAATTCCGGATTCACAGTAACTGTTGGAAAACAGGTGAATATGCAGGGAATCCGGCGCGTCACAGCCTTGACAAACTGGGCTGTCTTGAGGTGGTTGTTTTGTTGAGTGTTGCTCATGTTGGGTTGATTCTCTATTTTTGTTACAGCATTTTTATAGTTACAATGCAAACTTTCTGTCTGCAGAATTGCACGACCAAATAAAAAATGTTAAGTTGTCAATTCAAACTGTTGAAAAACATTCAGTGGGGATTTGAAACCAGATCTTGTTGTCTGGACTTTTATGAACTATGGAACAGAGATTTTCAGTGAGAAAAACTTCACTGTCGGGTTTTGTTGACGGAAAGAAATCGAGTTTGTGCTTCAGTGTGTGACTACAAAAGTCAAACATTATCACATTAATTCTGGAGTCTTTGCGACTAGAAATTGCTGGCTGTGAAAACTGCTTTGCGATTGCAACGAAGCGATTGCAACGAACTATGTCCTGAATTACCTGGCATTCTGAGAATTTGATTTTTTAGGCGGTTTACCACACCGTGTAAACCACCTATAGGAATCACAAGCGCAAAAGTTAGGAATTTTGCCATGGCTTTACTGTGAGGTGTGGGATGGGTTTTATACCATTTATGGGGCCCTAGGGTGATTATCTAGGATAATAATTTTTTTATTTTTTTTTATCTTCATTTTTGATGAAATGCTGGGTGGAAATTGATT
>JAAUYG010272494.1_pt1 | contig 11349 bp, 11 predicted proteins | sample 7278091 | NCBI WGS metagenome assembly JAAUYG01 (sample SAMN14350201, study PRJNA611818) | marine sediment metagenome | isolation source: surface marine sediment (0.6m) | place: French Polynesia: Moorea | collected 2018-08 | reverse complement strand
AGTCCAAGGTCATCAAGAACACCAAGAAAAACCCCAACTTCGAGGAGCCCTTGCTTTTCTTTGACATCGTAAGTCCGAAATACATCGAACAATGGCTTTCGCTATCCTAGAAAGGGGACTCCTGTGAAGCATCAGCATGTGTGGGAGGGAGAAATTTTTCTTTCAGCTTGGGCGCTACGACCTTTCACGAACCCAACATTCTCTCTCGCACTGTAAAAGTTGTGTTGCAATTCAACGTTGATAATTTTCAGATGTTGCCCAAAGAAGAGCTGTACACGCCCCCAGTGAATGTCAGAGTGAGAGACAACCGTCAGTTTGGTCGCAAGCCGGTGGTGGGTGTGCACGTACTCAAGTCTCTGGAAGCATTCCGATGTCAACCACTGGCCATCGAGGGGGAAGACGCCAGCACCGATGTACCAAGTAAGGAAGACTCCATGAAATCTTGCGGGCAATTGAAGTGGAGCTGTTCGTGTGGGGAGAGCTCGAAATTGACGTGAAACAACCACAGAACGAGTTCTGTCAACAGTTCAGATGCAGCAGAGTGTAGGCCTTTGCAATTTTTTGGCTACCGCAAGTAGTCTTAGGGGCCTTCACTGTGAAACCATTATTTTGATAAGGTTACTTGCCAACTAATGGACAATAGAGGCTATTATCTGCCCAGCTAAAAGTTCAAAGCTGAGCAGGAAGTCATTGTGTAATACTAGTTCAGAGATGCTCTGAAATGTCACAGAAAGGATACCAGCCTAGTGCTATGCTCCAGTGCACCAGTGCTAAGCTACGGTAGGATCTGTATGCTTGGCATATCTCTTGTTTTTCTGGGTGAAACATTTCATTTCATTTTCTGACAGACATGGTGGGCAACGGTCCAGGCGGTGACACGGTGATAGACATGCCAGAAGATCAGCACGAAAAGAAGTCACTGGTAAGATAACATACACCGCATTTCTTTTTTTCCCGAGGTCTACAAATGGAAGACTACGTATCGCTTTGGTTGCGCAAACTAATTGATTCCTCCAAACTGCATTTGAACAATTCTTGGTATCCCCCTTCGTGGTGTGCGACACGTACCAAGGCACTAATCCGATGTAACAAACTATAGTCACCTGCTAACAGCTGCAAATTAATATTATACAACGTCTTAGTGACAAAAACACGTGCAGAATAGGACTATTGACTGCAGAACGCATTTGAAAAAAATCGTTGCAACGCATGTTCTGACGTTGTCTTTCTAATTACACTTGTGTCATTCCTTTCTCCCACCGAGCTTTAAGGCATATGGAAACGTTTACTGTTTACCTCGTCCTGGGAAAGACTGCGACCGTCTCTACATTCTCTGCAACAGCATGTCTACTTCAAAGTAATTTCTGCAAGTCCAGATTGTGTGCTTGCTTCACAATGACGTAGGCGTAAACCTTGCACGGCAGAGTATCTAAGTGAAGCTTCTTGCGGCCGCCAGATTTAAGTTGTGGTGTTTATCATGTTTGTTGCATGTCTTTTCATTTACTTCCTCAGAAAGCCAAGATCTTCCAGTCCGTGATCTTTTTGACACATCTGAGAAATGGCACTATCTTGATGGTTTATTTTGTCTTTGTGTTATCTTAGATAGGGAAATATTCCAAGCTGCTCGATCATAATGTGTCGGCATTGGCCAAGGGCGCACACGCACGAGTATGTATACTCTCACATACGGTTTCCCCACAATGTACATTTTACCTTTTGGCCTGAATTCAACAATTCAGATCTTGATCAGTGGCTTCTGTAGCTTCCCAAAAGTTTGGATTCTTCGGTTTGTTTCGGGAACATAACCTTTCAACTTGAACGACTTCTTGGGAAGGCTAAAATTTGGACTGTTTGCTGCATGGATAGCTCAGCATTGCATTTCTCAAGGCATTGTGTCTGGTTTGCTGACCCTTGCAGAAAAGAAGAAATTCAGGTGCAGAGACGGATGCGAAGGCTGGGGTTTCTCCCTTCTGACGGCTGGGGTGAAAACAGCCGTCAGAAACTAACAGCATGCTTTATTCTTGGCGCTGGGATGCAGAAGTTAACTGATCTCGGTCTCTGGAGAAGATCACCAAAAAAAGGGGGAAAATATGCTCTTACTGCCTCCGGGAAGAAATCAATTCTGCTGAGAACTCATCAGATTGCAAGAACATGCACGCGTTAGCTTTCAGATATTGGAACTGATTGCTCAAGATTCAGAACGACTTTTGACTTTGGTTCCAAAAAGTGCATTTGGCATGTTAACCACTAAATTGTGCATCTGGATTGGGTAGTTCCAGCAGTACTCACAGAAGAAATAAGTATTCACACAGGATTTTAGCAGAAAGACAAAACTCATTGTTCTTACCTTTTTGCTTAGCTTTCACAACGTGTTGGAAAACTGAAGAAAATGAAAGAAAAGCTTGGAAAATTGACAAAGACGTATAGTGCAACGGTATTTCCAATGCCATTCTCAACTCCACAGTGTTAAGGCATGGCCCCGTGTGTGTTGCGTGTACCATCGGTCGTTTGTGACAGGAAGTGTCTTCTCGTTCGGGATAGATCTTTTTGTCAGAAAAGTCACGGTAATCTGTTCCCTGGGTTCAGAGATTCGGATACATGTTGACTGTTTTGTTCCTGTGTGCAGGTCCTCTACGGGCCATAGGAAGACGCAGCCTTTGGGTGGAACTTCCGACTTGTGGTTATGCCTTGCACGCAACCGCCATTTAATCTTGAAAGAATTTTCTTTCGAACCTTTTTAGTCAGAAAAGAGCTTTTGCATGTCTCTTCAAACGGCATACTGTTTGGGGTGTTTTGTCGAATTACAAAGGACAAAAAGTAAACCCCAAAGATACCAAAAATGGGAGAATCACAGTCGAAGTCACACACAAGGCTGATAGGTACAGAATTTACAGGCTGGGATCTCTGTTGGGCACCCGATGTCTTGTTCACTGTAGTAACTGGTTTTTTTCCCGTTTTCTTTCCGCGTCAACAAAGGATCTCAAGAAAAAATTCAAGTTGGGATTAAAAATGCCGCAAGTAAATTTTGGCTTCAAAAAGGACGAAGGTGACGATGACGATGATGCGGTTTGTAGAAACTTGATGTTTCATCGTTGTGCACTTTTAGGTTTCAGGTCTTCATTGTATTCACGGAAAAGGGAACGTGTTTTCAGATTTTATCGCTATTTCTGATCACAACCATTAAAAACTGATTGGATTTTCATGATTTAGATTCGTAATTACAGCCTCTTTCCGTCTTCATATTTGCAACTTCACAGGAACTTCCATTTGGGTTTCTTCCAGTTTGTAAGATGTCAGGTGTTGTTCGATAGTTTGCAGGATTTTATCGCTGTCTTTTGCTGTTCAACACAGCAAAACGAGAACAGAAACATATCTTTGGTGGGAGAACACGCGAGAAGGCCACAATGCTTTGGGCTTCTCAGTGCGCAAAACTTCGTCTGAACGCTTTTTTTTTTTTTTTTTTTTTTTTATTTATTCAGCTTCATCGCTTCTGTCGGTGTTTTGTCGCTTGTAAACTTTTGTTTCTGCCACGGTTTGTGTCATTCGTTTTGTCTTTGTAGTTGTCGTTTTAAGTGTTGCAATTATTTAAATTTTTGTCATCAGCTGGTAAGATTTTCTGTTCTACTTCCGCCTTTTTGTCAGTTCACGTGAGGTTTTACATGCCTGCGAGGTAAGGCTTTCGGCACCAAATACGTACTTGCATAACAGGCGAATGTTCAGGGAGAAAAAGCTTTTGTTTGGTTCCCACAACTTTTTGTGCACCAAAATCATCACCTCATCGACACAAGAACCCGGATGCAAAAAGGGATTTTTACAGATGTTTTCAAAAAAGAATATTTGGGTGCTCCAGAAGAACAGATTGCACACACCTTGAAGAAAGAAATTTGCTTTGGGGTTGGGTGTTGTTTGTCATCAAGATGTGAAAGAAGGGACAAAAACGACTAACGTCGCTCACGTTTGTTGGTTTCTCTGTGCAAATTCAGACGCGAATCGTGAACGAACACTTCTTTGGAAGATGCACGAGTCAAGCGAACACTGGTGATCCCAACAAAACGGTTGCGCAGAAACTGTCTCACTCTATCATTCAGTCATTTCTTTACTTTGCCAGGGGTTAGATGGTGGTGAAGAGGACATAGACTGGTGGTCGAAGTACTACGCGTCAACAGGAGAACTGGACAAGTGCAGGATGTACCTGGAGAAGGGATATGACAAGCTGCAGGTGACTTTTTAGGCCCAGCGTGACGAAGTCGGGGCGGCCTTATGGAGTCACATCTGCGTCGTCGTCGTGCGGGACCCCCCCCCCACTCCCACCCAGACCCCCCAACCCCAAGAACCCCCCACCCTGACCCCAGACCCCCCTCGATATGATCACGTGATGGGGGCGGCACTCGGCCTTTTCGCTGACGAAGCGTACTTGTTTCCAGTGAGATGTTTTGTGTCTGTCCTGAGTCTTGTAGATTTGAAAATTTATTTGGTGGAGTTGTGAGAAATGATTTCATTTCAGGTCTTCAACACAGAACTGGAGAAAGCCATACCAGACTTCCACGAGTTTGACGACTTCTGCCACGGCTTCCCTTTGTCGCGCGGCAAAAACATCGATGACGAAGATTCCAGTCAGGTCGGCGAGTTCAAGGTAGGTTTTCACGACATTTGAAATTTGCTTGGTGTGGATTTTGTGCAGATTCCTTTGGTGTGAACTTTGGAGCAAAGCGAAGAATGAGACGTTTTCTTGCTTCAAGGGCTCGTTCAAAGTGTACCCACTACCAGGAGATCCTAACGCGCCCATGCCACCGCGCATAATGGCTAATCTGCCACCAAGCACACCAGAGGAGTGCGTCGTTCGAGTGTACATCATCAGAGCAATGGATCTTCAGCCAAATGATCCCTCCGGCTTGGTATGTATTTCTCATTTTCAAGATAGCAGCGAAGTGACAGAGAAACTCGTTGCTTTTGTGGATCAGTTTCCCATTTCTCATTGACAAAAAAACCCCCATTGTTTCTCAATCAGGCTGATCCCTACGTTCACATCAAACTCGGAAAGCACTCGCGAGACAACAAGGACAACTACGCACCAAACACTCTGAATCCAGCCTTTGGAACGTGAGTGAATTGACTTAGTTCCGAGGTACTGTCCAGAGACCACCCTCGCCCTCTGCTCTTCTGCTGTCCAGAACAGAGACCTCCCCAATCGCACACACTAAACAACACTGTGCTCTCGCGGTACTTCCCCATTCTCATAGTTCAGAAGCATTCTTTTTCCCGAAAATTTGCCGCTGGTTCCAGTGGGAAAGGATTGTGTTTCTTTGAGTAAAAGTGTTATCTTCGTTCCTACATTTGTTGACAGAATGTTCGAGCTGAAAGCCATGATGCCGATCGACAAAGATCTGATCGTCAGCATCAAGGATTATGATATGATAGGCAATGACGACATCATTGGTCAGACAAAAGTGGATCTGGAGAACAGATACCTGACCAAATTCAGAGCGACCTGCGGACTTCCTTTGACGTACTGCATGTAAGCGTTGACATCAAATGAGGATTTTCCATTTTCATTTCGACGAGGAACGTTTCTGACAAATTTGTTGTCTGTGATCACTGTGTGTTTTCAGAACGGGGCCAAATACCTGGAGAGACAGTCAAACACCAAAGGAGATATTGGAAGAGTTCTGTCAGTCCAAGAACTTGACTGGGCCGATTTACAGTGGCAGCAGCACTGTAAAAGTGGGAAATCGAGTCTTCAACCTGGCGGACTTTGGTAAGAACAGTCATTTTCTGATCGTTATTCAACAAGTGAATTGAATTTTTCGAGGCCAATCCGCACCACTGTGTCACAAATTGAACACTTGGCTGTTTTCTACGCGTGAAAAAGAATACCTGACGCGCGCGCACACGGCACCGGTACATTCTCAAACCGAATTGAAAAGCGCGATGACGTGTGTGCACTGAACTGAACGAGAAGGTTGGTTTCAGAACAAGTGAAGCCGGCGCACGAGCACCTGGGCCCAGCTGATGAGCGTCTGGCGCTGCACGTGCTGAACGCGCTGCCCCCGCTGATAGGAAGCCCTCTGGTACCAGAACATGTGGAAACCAGACCATTGTACAATCCTTTGCAACCAGGCATTGAACAGGTTTGATGAGGCTGTTTCTTTCAAATCCAGAAACAGAAAAACGTTTTGGATTGTGAAAAGCAGAAAAAGACGTGGAATGTGTTCCATTCACACGGGTAGGTTTGCGTTTCAGGGGAAGATTGTGATGTGGGTGGACTTGTTTCCGGACTTGAAGGGTCCTCCCGGACCTCCGGTCGATGTCACAGCTAGAGTACCAAAGAAGTGAGTGAATTGTTAGGCCGCGCAACCGGCTTGTTAGTGCTCCACAACAGTGAATGTTTCGTCACTCATTTGTGAGTGATTTCTGTTTCTAACTTGCATCCGTTTCTGTTTTCAAGTTGGAGTAAGTTCTAACATCTGCACGCAACTTTGTTTGCATCCAGGTATGAGTTACGTATTGTGGTGTGGAACACAAAGGACGTCATCCTGGAAGAGGAATCCATCACGGGAGAGAAAATGAGTGATATCTATGTGAAAGGCTGGATTCAGGGTATCGACGAAATACAGGAGACTGATGTCCATTACAGGTAAATTAGTGCGCAGGAATGTGACGCGAAGAGAACGAACACAAAAACTGTGGAGGAACATTCCAACACGATCATGAAAAAATGTTGTGAAAGCATCTCAATTCTGTGCCCGAGAGTTGTGATCTTACATTTGAGTTTTGCTTTGAAAAATAAAACTTTTTTCTGAATGTGAAGTCACAAGTGGCTCGTTTTCGCAGGTCGTTGGATGGAGAAGGAAACTTCAACTGGCGGTTTGTGTTCCCCTTTATGTACCTGCCGGCTGAAGAGTGCATGGTCATCAAACGCAAAGAACACTTCTGGTCACTGGACGAGACGGAACAACATTTGCCATCTATTCTCGTCATCCAGATCTGGGACAATGACAAGTTCTCAGCTGATGATTTCTTGGGCGAGTAACAATTTCCTCAAGGAGCTGAAGAAACTTTGCACGAGAATTAAGATTTTAGAGTTTGGGAATTGAACTTTATCAGGAAATGCGCCACTCAAACCATTTTGACGTTTTTCAGGAACTGTTGAATTACCTCTGAACAAACTTCCTAAACCGGTGAAGAAATCGGACAAGTGCACGCTACAGCAACTGCCTGACATTGAGGCGGGTCGCACAGATGTAAAGACTGTGTCCCTGTTTGAGCAGAAGCGAGTGCGCGGCTTCTGGCCCTGCTTCAATGACGAGTCGGGGGAACGAGAACTCACAGTAAGTCAACATCTGCAGAAAACGTCGCCGTGTTCAAGCACACACTCACTGCGATTTGAGTTTCTGGCAGCCAGTCCCAGGACTGATGGTCTTTTTTTTACGCCCAGCACGACGAAGTCGGACGACCTCATGGAGTCACGTTTGCATCATCGTGTAGGACCCTTCCCCTTTCTAGGCTGACCCCCCTTCCTCTGGGCTGACCCCCTTCTAGGCTGTCCCTCCCCCCTGGCCCACCATTACGTTGTCAGGTGAACGTATCACGTGATGGATGGTAGAGGGCGCTCGGCCTTTACGCTGACGAAGTGTATACTTGTTGTTGTCTCCTGCAGGGCAAAGTGGAGATGGAGATCGAGTTGGTGTCGCAGAAAGAAGCGGAGGAGAAACCTGCGGGCCAAGGGCAAGATGAGCCCAACCAATACCCTCACCTCGATGCACCCAAGTACGTATCTGTTTTGTCAAAATTAGATGATCACTTTGCTGCATGAAACCTTCCTCTCGGACAGTAATAAAGCTTGGCCAACTTTGTCACCAAGAAGCTGATGTTAGCGTCTGATTGCAATGTTCAGATTTCTGAGACATCACTCCTTGATTGACTCTTCATGCCCTGAGTCATCTAACCTGCCTCAAGATTTTGCACAGGATCAGGTTCTTTTTGCCACTATTTTAGACGTCCTGATACGTCATTCCTGTGGTTTACTTCGCCGTGGAAAACTTTGAAGCACATCATCTGGCGCAACTACAAGTGGTACTTTATCGGCGCCATCCTCATCATCCTGTTGATCCTCTTTATTGTGCTCTTCGTCTATGCTGTACCTGTAAGTACTTGACAAGTGCCAGACCCAAAACACTCGAGAAAGAGAAAGAAACTTTCTGATGGTTTTGCTGAAATTTGAGCCAATGAACCACGAAATCTTTTTCTTCCTTCCAGGGCACCGCAGTGGAGAAAATGTTTGGTGCGTAAGAAGTATCTGGTGAGTAAACCTGAAGTTTTAGGTTTTTCTGGCCAGTTGTGTCCAAATTGAAAGCAAATTCTTTGGATCCGCCTGTTGTTGGATTTTGTACTGTCATTCCACCAAGTGGAACACTGCTGTGCACCGTGCACACGTCGTGATATGTCTGTGTCGCGTTCGTTGAGTAAGTTGTCACTGTGACACCCATTTTGACCCTTCTTTCTTTCTTTGTTGGTTTGTTTCTAAAACTTGGAATAAAAACGGACAACAACTTGCATTGTTTCAATATCATTTTCTTCTTGTCCTTTTCAGCCCAGAGAACGTCGTGACAGTCGCCACCAAACAGGATAACCAGATCATCTGAACAGTGTATTCTTTGTAAACGATTCCAAGTACAACATGTACACGTTGTCTTCCAAGCTTTTGAACCAAACACCAGCTGCACTCTTTCACGCACGCTGCACCCAACATATGGGATGCCAGTCATTTGTTGCAAGTAGTCAAAGCTTTGATGGGTATGTTACCAAAAATCAAATGTTTACAAAAAATTTTTTTTTGTGCTTTCTTTTACCCAAAGGATATGTTTTGCCACTCTTTTTCCCCTCGACGCAGTGATCTGTGATTTGTCGTCTCTGACAGCTTTATTTTTGCCGTAGCCAAGCGCTATCAGTCTTGCGAATTCTAAGAAAAGTGGGAAGTGAATTGTGAGTAGTTTTTTACATAACAGCTGCACTGTTATTTCTGAGTTGCGAATTGAGGGTGCTAGCTAACCAGACAAACCGGTTGTTGTGAATTCTTACTCATCCCCCCAAAAATTTGGTTGTGTTCCATGTTTTTCATTGTTTGTCTGACCAAGGTAGTAGTTGGTCATTTGTTGGTCAAAGATTAATCAATGCTTTGAGTTTTCATTTTCTGCGTTGTTGTTTGAATAACATTTTTTTCCTTTGATTCAGTTGTTTTATTCTCGCATTTTCTGTACACCTCGTTTGGTTGTACCATGTACGATTGTTTAGCGATCGCTCAATCTACGGAAGCGTTTGATCCTTCCCATGTCCTGCAGACAAAGCCAAAATGTACAATTGAACTTCTTGGAAATAAAGGTTGCTTTCGCACTGGCCTTCAGAGTTTGGTTCCTGTTTCAATGGAAAAGGGCGAGTGATTGCAGTGGTTCAAGTGGGAAAGAAAAACGGAACTCTTCGCCCCTGATAATACATCCAGCTTGTAAGCATCGGTGAGCGCAGTGGTGATAATTGGTGACGTTCTATGGGACACGGTGAAGGAAAAAGTGGTAAATTTGGCATGGTATTTCATCAACAAAGCTGGGTGCTGTGTTCAGGCAGAAGCGGGAAAGACACTGACAAATTGTGGACACAAACATTTTCGGCAACACAAGACATAGCCAGAAGGTGGCACTGGTGTGCAAGATGGAGGAAAAGACTGGGGGAAATTAAAATTGGAAATCAAGAAGCTAGTTTTCTGTGTAGTGTCACATCGAATAAAGAGGTTATTCATACAAAAGAGAACAATGAGTATGAAACTTTGTCCTAAAACCCTTACGGGCGTGCTTCATAACCTGAACAAAGGCGCCTGTGACTGGTAAGTTTACGAAGTGTCCGAATCTGCTCCAAAACCAAATTCAGGCAGATTCAGTTGAGATGTCTGAATATGATTCTGAAGCTGTGTTTTCTTGTGAGTCCGTTTGTCTAAACAAGTGTATCTTTTCTGTCTCAGGGGTTGGCAAGGACAAGTTGCTTTTGGCTGTCAAAACCTTGTGGTGGTGGTGGATCCAAAAACAATACAGGTAAGTTTTTTCGAGTTCGAGAATTCAATCATAGAACATTTCTGACACAGAAAGTTACGAGATAGGCATGTCTGGACATCTACTGCAACACTGACGTTCAGTTGAACCAGTTCAAGGTATCCAGTGTGCCCATGAGCCTCTGGTGCGACCCCATCCCACTTGTGCACACGTGCACTTGAGCCCACGAGATAACTGTTGATCCCTGTCCTGAGAAGTTCATGTTCTCATTGCTACTTCCACAGGTTATCCAGGCATTGGACAAGCACAAAGGATACATTGTCAAGGTAGGTTTGCCTTGTAAGTTGAAAGTGAATCAATTATTTTTTTTCCACTCGTAAGACGGTTTCACTGAAAAGGGTGGTTGTTTCGTCACAGGTAAAATGGTCCAGAGAGAATTACCATCATGACCTCGCAACTCCATACTCACTTCGTTTGGCTTCGGCTGACCACAACGGGAGAATAATTGTCTGGGATGTGGCCCAGGCATCAATCAGGGCGGAATTTTCAGATGGGTCAAAACCTGTAGCAGGTACGTCGTCGTAAAGTCGCAGTACAACTTCATTTGTTGTGTGCATACACTGACCGACAGTGAAAATTTAGTCATGACGTGTTGTGATGCACAAAGTGGTGCATCATGAATCACGGGCCTGGTGATTGCTTTGAAAACTCTCGCTTGCTGTGAAAACACCAATCTGGGGATTTGATTTGTTTTGTTCTGTTGTAGATTTGGAATGGATCAGCGCACAAGACGCTTCGCACGATCTACTTGCTGCTCTGCATCCTCCGTACTCGCTCATTTTGTGGAATGCCGCCACTGGGACCAAGTTGTGGAAGAAATCATACACGGAAGTCCTGCTGGGTTTTAGCTTTGATCCATTTGATCCCACCAGATTGGCATGTAAGCTTTGTTTGTGGGATGCTTGTCATCTTTCAAACATCCCAAAAGCAGAAATCCTCATTGTTCTGAGGCCCCGTTCACACAGGACGTGGAGGAACTCGCAAATGTTGCATGCAAAAAATGGAACCAATTGTTGCCTACCATAGTGTTCACACAACATTGCCGGCAAGATCAAAGGATTTGCGTGCAATGTGCTTCCACGTCCTGTGTGAACTGTTCCTGAGTCTTACACAGTCCCTTGAACCTAACGTTATTCTTGTCTATCCAGTTATTGGGCAAGATTGCATCGTCTTCATCGATGACTTCACAGTGTCAAAAACTCCATCAAGTAATGGAAAGAAATACTACATCTCCAGCCCGTCTGTTCAAGGT
>JAAUYG010072266.1_pt1 | contig 11349 bp, 4 predicted proteins | sample 7278091 | NCBI WGS metagenome assembly JAAUYG01 (sample SAMN14350201, study PRJNA611818) | marine sediment metagenome | isolation source: surface marine sediment (0.6m) | place: French Polynesia: Moorea | collected 2018-08 | reverse complement strand
TTGCATACATCTATCAGCTGGATCACCCAACATAGTTCAGCATTCTGCACTGCCTTTGGAATTGTAAAGTTTAGGCTCTTGTGCAAGCAATGTAGATAACCTACTAATATAATAAAATAAAACATTCATGAGGGGAACCTTCTGTCAAGAGCATTTAGCTGCAACAAATGATTCCAGTGCAAGATAAAGAGGAAGAGATAAATAACTAAAGAGGTGGCTCAGAGGCCCGATGCTGAAAAAAATCTTAAGTCTCGAAAAGAACTTAAGTTGAATTAAACAACTTTGGCAACAATTGTCTTTTTCATATTTAAGAGCATTAGTTGGACTGAAGATTTTCAAGAAACTGGCCATAGACCTGAAACAGTACTGACACGACAGGCTCAGAACCCAGCTAACAGAATGAGTCGAATTTCAGGGCCGTTTTTTGTCACTGTGACAATGCTGACAGTGCATTACTAGTATCAACATGTTTTCTTATCCAAATTTTCCAAAACTTACTTTTACCCGAGGAACAGATCCTTCTTCTACCAAAACCTGTGACTGGTACATGTAGTTGTGCATGAGCAGTATACAACCCATGGGTAGACAACTATAATGCTTGATAGAATTTATTAAACGTTCACACCAGCGCAAAGTCTTCGAAAGTTCATAGCATTCGACCCGTAATGTTGGGCCTTCTTCAGCGAACTGAAGCTTCCGTGTAATGCTGTATGTGTTATAGCTGGCATTTCATACTACATATATATGGTTAGCAAAAAAATATTTTCTAACCCACACCTATATTGTGCACAAGGTCTTTACAAGGAAGATGGGCCAGAAATTGTGTGTTTGGGAGCTAGCAGGTCTGGCTGACTGAAAGTGTCAAGCCAATGGGCTTGCTGATGAATTAGCATTACTTGTCATAATGCAACCTTGCTTGGCATATTCCATCATGGTACATAAAGGGTTTCTCCTCTGATGCCATTATGCTATCCAGGTCACAAGTTTGAGATTGGCAGTAGCAGTTGTGGAAAATAGCAATTATACTTCCTTCGTTCAATAGCTGAATGTGGTTGGGTCATTTCAATGCCTTCTTTGTGCACATGTGTCTGAGCAAATGTGACACAGAGGAGAAAGGCAACAAGAGGATGAAGTTCAACGACATGGAGTCAAAAATGCACATGCTACCACACAGCCACCGCGCTACAGTTATCCTTCATTAGGCTGTATGCGGCAAAAGTGAAACATCAAATGCACAGTTCTTATGTTCATTTTGTTCCATCGTGAAATCAGACTGACCGCCATATGCCGATCAAGGTGTACAGTATGTACTGATAATGCAGTTAACAACCATAAAGAACACTTTCAAAAACACGTATAAACAAATGACAGGTAAGGAACCATGGATGACACTGTGAAGCTGGTACAACTTCAGATTACAGAATTCCAAAGTGGTAACCAATTTATTGCTTAGATATTAGTATCTAGGACTGTTTTAAGAGCTAAAAGATCAGTATTTCAAAATGATAGATGGAGTTATAGTATGACAGTTGGTACCTTTTGTCATGTATTAAAATTTAGTGCATCCTTTAAACACCCATTAAAAGTTGATTATTCATGGACATGTTTTGCTTCACAGCATGCATGATATATTCATACCGTATTATCTCATATTCTAAAAAATAACAGATTGAAAAACTGTTTCACCAGGAGAGTCTGCTGTTTTAGAAACACAGCCACAAAACAATTCATAACACGAGACATTCTTACTTAAACGGTGGCATTATGACAATATTGTCTCTTAGTGAATGCATTATGACTGTCAAACCTTTGATGAAACTTTTCATTTGCATACCGATAAAGATATTTTAAAAGGTATATGTACTGAGCTATAGAAGCATGTAGGTCAATTAGGGTACTTACAGGTAATATTGAGATAGGCATCAGCTGAGGGCGGGGGGCCGACGCCATTGGACGGCTGACACCGGTACCAGCCGGAGTCTTCTTTCCTTGTATTGTGAATAACGAAGCTTCCATCTACGTATATCCCGTAACGTTTCGTCATATCAGGAACCTGGACAAGTGGGTGGTGAGTGACAGTTAATGACCTTTTTTATGCTGGAAAAATGGCTTGTACCTAAAGGTTGGAAAATCATATTCGTGATGCTTCCCATTTTTCTGTCTGCTAGTTTTGTAGTTGAATCATGGAGGAAATCTTTTATATTTCAGTTAATTCAATCGTAATCAGATTTCAACTGCTTGAAGGCTTGCAACAAACCTTTCCAAATAATTCCATACAAAGTTATATGAGCCGAAATCCCAAATCAGCATACAATCATTTATCTTGAAGCCAGACTTAAACATAATTTTTTGTTTTTTTGTAATTTAGCATGGCCAGTGCCACACATATGAAAAGAGTAGAGCCCAAGTGTTTCTTACCATGGTAATATCCACATCATTTTTGTACCAGCGATATGTGATGTTGTTGGGATAACCCTCTGCCTGGCAAGCCAGCTTCACCTTGTTCTTTTCGCCCACTGTGGTGTTCTTTGGGGGCACCATGATATAGACGTGGTCTGCAACAGATTTCACCCCAAGTATATGTAGCATGTGTTACACAGAAATCGCATTAACTTTCAATAACTCACAGATCTGTCAGGGAAATCTGACAATGGACATTTATGATCTGGCCATTATCATTCAATCCTTATTTAGCTATTTTAGGATTGGGCAAATTAAAGAAATTTAGCCTGCTATGCTCATTTATTATAGGCTACAGCTGCGACGGCCAACTTAATGTACTACATGTAGGACATTATGACGTCGTAAATTCAAACCAAAAGCAGCCTGTGGAGGTATGGATAATGATGCCATCATGACAAGGACTGGGGCCAAATAGAAGGTGCTCGGTGAGCATTTTGCGGTTTTGATAATTCATTCAGAAACACTCATTAGTGACAAGTCTGGTTCCACTCCCATTCCCATAGTTTAAGGCCAAGAAACTTTTATGTCCTATTTTGCAAAGTCAATACCTCCTCAAAATACCAGGGCCATGTGGCCGGGAGGAATGGACTATGCATGATAAGACACCGATATTAAAATGGGTTGCCATTGGAACCAAAATTGTCACACATCATATCATACCTATATGTAGCAGACACCTTTGGTCACAGGGTACCCGACTGACCAATTTTCACAAGGTACAAATTATCACATAAATGAATATCTATAACATTAAAATTATTTTTTTTTTTTCAATTTACACTGTTCATCATTAACAATTGACACAAGCAAGTATCTTGCCAAATATTAGTATATATATATATATATATAGCAAATTTTCCATAGTAATTTAGATCTTGGATCGAGGATGCATAAAGCCTGCATTCAAGCAACATAGTATTTATTGAATATAAAGGGTAAATATACAAATTTAACAAATTTAAAATACACTTTATATTGTGTCCCAATACTCAAAATGAACAGCAGAATGACAAAATGTAGAAGAAAATGTTATAGCACACTATGGATATTGTTTTAAACGGTCAAAGCCAGTCACGCAGCAAAATGTTTAATAAAAGAAACATGTGTATCAAAAAGAATTATTTTGTTCTTGTACATTTCTATACATGCATGCTAGGCCAAAAATAATACACAATACATGTATATATACAAAGTTAACAGAAATATGTACATGTAGTGCACTCCAAGGTCGATAATTTTTGAAAAAAAAATCAAAATGACACAAAACTTTATCAAAATATGACTTAGATTATATGTACTGGCATTGGTAATCCATGGGGTAAAAAAACTAGCTAACAAATGTTCGCATAGCTATATGTTGTGGTCACTGCTGCACCAGCATCCTACAAAAACAGACTATTCAACTGAGTATTCTTATTATTTTATATATATTTTACCAAAATACAATGATAGTGTATACCTGGAGTGTACAAAAAGCATAACAATGAAAGTTTGACAACTTTAAAATATTACACGTTTTCTTTATTTAAAGCTTTATGGGCATTTTGAGCTTTGCCGGAAAACAGTAGGTTTGAGAAGTAAATGAATATTTTCAAGTGCCTCAAGCATTGGTAAGAAATTCATTCCATTCGACTTTACTGCGACAACTGTTCAACTTTAAAAGTAAAACACTGTTAATATCTTTACACCTTCGGCCACATTAATTAGACTGCAGATTGATATAATTTGACTGCAGAATGATATAATTTGACTGCAGATTGATATATTTACATAAACTGGTATTTAGCTGCAAATAAGCTGAACAATAGTACAATGCATGCTTTACCATAAAATAACAGTTAGTGTAAAAAAGCCTTCAACTAAAGCATCACTAAAAGACATTCATGCTCACTGATACACAGGCAAATTTGCACCAATGCCTTGGATTTAAAACTTGACCTAAACTCAATTTCATTATGTTATGGTTACACAAATCATATGCGCAATAATGAAGTTTCACGGAAACTCGAGACTTTTCAACGTGAACAGGTGTGCTTGTACTATGGAGTGTTTTTGCATTACAGATAACTTAGTGTATGTATAAATATGGAATACAAATGTATAAGAGAATATATTAAGGAGAAAAGTTTCAGCAACAAAGACGTACAATGCACGAATCGTGTTGGCCACAAAAAATATCAAACATACTACAAAATACAGTTATATAGTTATTTGCCATGCAGGATACTATGTTAATGGGTAACACTTTGAAACTATCAGGTACTATATAGATTTTTTTTTAAGTAAACGGTCATCTCAGTATCATCTACATAGATAATCAGAAAAGTTGTTGGAATTCGCTTCATATATTGCTGAGAAAGACGATTTAGCGGCCTGCCTTCTAAATGTATCTCCAGAAGGTGACATATCATGCAAGTACGAAAATCTTTTACGAAAAGCAATTACGATAAACTTTTTTTATTTGCAAAGAAGTCTGTATCTACAAGTGAGAACAAAAAAATATTTCATACATTGCTGGTACATGAAATATTATTCAAAAATGTCCATGGCATTCAAAAAAAAAAAAAAGAAAAAGAATACTGCAAAAGAAGAAATCTTGGATGGAATTATACTGTGTGTCTAAAAGTCTCTCAAATCTACATAGAAATTAATAAGCAAGAATATTTGTAACTAACATCAGTATATTTATGTTGATTTACATTGACTGGAAATTAATTTGGCTTTTTTTTCCTATTTTTCTTCCTTCTCATTTACCCAAGCCAAAATCGCATAATAAATTCCATGTGAATATTTCTTCTTTACAGCACAGCAAAGTGTTTCAAAAAATAAATATTTGTACATGACATTAATTTTAGTACAGAAAGGTCACTGAGTACAACACCGGCGATGTGACAAAGTAAGAGAGTGCTGAAACTGTCACATCTGTGAGCAAAACACTATAGGCACTGCAAAGGAAGTGGACAAAGGTCGAGTGTTCAAAGGTCAAGGTTCATTTGTCACATGAGGGCAACTCACCTCCTGGGATCCAGTCGTCTGCTAGAAATACAAACATAGCAGACACTTTGTGTCACTTAGAACTAGGGCGCTAAGTTATTTGTCTTGGTGGGGGGGTTACTATAGCAATGACACATGTCATGGAAACGGTTGCTAGGAATGAATTGTTCTACTTATCCTGTATGTGAAGCCCAGCTCCTCTGATTATCAGGAACTGTAAATGTTCTAAGTTATACTAGCATATGTAGTAGCAAGTGCTTCAGAAAAAAAATATATCAGAAAAAAAGTATATCATTAGTCTATCCTAAGCCTGTTCAATATACAAGTTCTACATGTACAATAACATACCTGCATCTTCTTGCCGTGTGCCAGAATACTCTACATGCAATCTTGTCTATTTCATGGAAATCTACTAAAGTATCCTTGTAACATTGAAGGTACATTTCCAACCCAAATGAAATCATTAAAGCCTTATCGGGTGGCCTTTTACATTTCGGTTATTTGTATCTTGAAATCAGGTGTTAGTTAAGAATAGTTTTGTGTGTTACTAATGGTAATACTGGTATGCATGCATGCAAGCATAGCAATTTCCCCCTGATAAGCTCCATTGGTTAATTTTAATTCCTACCAGACCTTGTCAAGGCTGTGCCTCATGTCAATCCAATATAAAAGTAGATTGATATTTTTTTCTATTTTAACATACTTTCTCTCTATTCCAGTACACGTAGTGTAACATCTACTGATGACCATCGAGACTAGATAAACTGAACATCCATCTATATCCACCATCTTGGTTAAATATACATATGGGAACTATGGCCCCAGAGTGCAATTGTATGTACATGTACTATTGCACTTTTATTTAAGACGACCTTGAATATACGGCCAGATTGCATGGTCCCAATGGTGGCCATAAAATAGAGGGGCCACTGTACATGATACGACCTCTGCTCTCAGTTAATACTGCCAAAACAAGAATCCCCGACTCAGGTCCCAGTTGCTTTCTGCGGTTTAGTGTTAGTGTTATCCTGTACACGTGCTACCCATCTGAGTGTTTCTATCTCGTACGTGTGCTATCCAGTGCTAGTCCCCTTGACCCCAGCAATCCCAGCTCCTTTATGGAGCCTGTCTGATGGATCAGACACCAGAGAGCGCCGCTGTGACAAGCACTTCTTATTTCCCCAGCAACGTCTGTGGGTGGGGTGACAGATGGACCCGGACTCGCCCAGACTCGGCACCGTGTGCCTGGCGCTCATTCCCACTCACGCACAGGGATTCACTTTCTCCATCTTGGGTTTTTCAGGAATGTTTTTTTTTTCCTGTACCCCCCTCCTCTCCTCCCGTTTGCCTCCCTCCAGCCTGTCTCCATGCTGTTTAGCAGGCCCCGTGTCATTCGTCAAGTTGCGAGCGACATTTCAAGGCACGCGGCACCCTCGTTTCGTTTTGCTCCCCGTGAATCCCATACGGTGATCTTTGATAGATGAGGACCATTCTCTAATGAAAGTTCTTCCATGTGCCAACCAGTACCCCTTCCCCCTCCCTTCCTTTCCCCATATATGCATGGATACAACATGGCCTCAAATTAAAGTAAGGCCATGCCTGTTCTGTAGTACTACTATAAGCTCCTGAAACTGGTTCTGTCATCCCGCCTGAACCTCAGTCCCCAACCCACGGGCTCTTTATCTTCATCCCCAGTTTTCTCTCTCAGTCTGACCTCGGCCCCAGGGACCTCGGCACTATAAAAAAAGCTTCTTTTTCTGGCACCAGGTCTTTAGAAAAAGGCCACACATGTATCTATATAAAAGGTACTAAGATAATTTAGCAATACCTCAACTGAAACCATTACTGTTATTTAGAGACCACATGTGTTTTATGGCATCCCTCTGAAGTCTTGGCTTTTAGTTCACTGCTAGTATAAATGGATACTTTTCTCATTTGTGGCATTCAGCATTCAAAGTCATTATTTCTTCATTAGAAAAATACAGTGTGTACATATTGCCCAGGGCAGGTAGAGAAAACTTATCTCCACCAGCTGTACCCTATCCCAACAAGGAGCTCATGAATAATTTTCCAGGAAAAAAGAAAGAAAGAAAACCCAGAGCCACCTGACTGTTTATAATGTATGAGCTCAGAGCCGCACAACAGAAATTACTGCTTTAGTTGCAAATAGGTAGTAATTCATGCCACAAAATTCAAGCATAAACAGTTTGTTTCACTCAGAATTCAAACCACCGCTGCCATATTGGGCCTTTTAGCCAATCATACTCTGCCATATGAAACTTCACCCAATCAGGAGCTGTTCCCATTTTTGTGACTTTTCACTACTTTTGGGTATCTGCCAAGGGTATCCGTTTTCCTGCCAAGGGCTTTAAAATACTCCCTATTTGCATGCTATTTTATCACCCAATGAATAGAGTAATTACTTGGTTGACCTGCATTTTAGGTAAATAACTTTATATATTACAGTGAAACCTGTATTGAGAGACCACTACCATGGGAGACCACCTGTCTGGAAGGACCATATATTCCTGCCAGAAGGTCGGTTCCACATTTCAATGCAATTAAACCTGTCACTAAACGCTATACCTGCCTTAGGAGACATACTTTAATGGCCAACGAAGATGGTCTTTCCAAACTGGTTCTACCATACATGGACTTACCTGGTTCAACATCCAGGGTCTGTAAGTTGAAAGGTTCCTAAGTTAGGTGTTTTTAGGGCAAATTATTTAAGGCGTTTCGTTCAACTTGGCAGATTTTCACTGTAAGTTGAAAGCAAACAGAAATTTCACCCAACTAGTTGAAACCCACGGCAATCTTCAAAAAATTTGTGCAGCCTATTTTCATGAATATAGACATGACTCCAAAGCAAAAGTTTCCACTTGTTGAGTCAAGTAGGCATTGCAGTCTCATATAATTATAGCAGTTTGATGCAGTACTGAGGTATGTAATTACAATACTTGTTTTAAACAAGTTGCTTTTAGCAAGCCGGATTTTGTCAAATTCGTGAAATTGCAACCCCAGGATCACTCTTAATCTGCCCCAAATGATGCAAAGCCACTGTTTCTGCATTGTTATGGAGGTGGCAACTAAGTAAGGCACATCATAAACACTGATTAAGGATGGCTAAAATATGGGGCTAATAAGCATTTTGCACATAATAAAGAGCAGACTAACCACATCAACTTTATGGTATGGCTAAAAATGTCGCACCTCACTTGATTACAGTAAATACACACATATTCCTTTCTGTAAGGGATTTACATTTTGTCCTAGTTGGCCAGCAAAATGTCCTGCTTTTTATTTCCTTGTTATTTTTTTTTTAATTTATAGCACATACATGGCAACCCAGATACATTTTTTCTGGTACGTCTGTTTATACAGATCCAGTTTAAATGGCCACATAGATTTTTAAAATTGTTATTTTGCTCTGGGTAACAGTGAGCCTGGGTGGAAGTGAGTGGAGCTTCAAGGATAAAAATTAGAATTAGAGTGGCATATGCATGACTATGTACTTAGTCAATATAAGCACTAGCGTCCAAGCATTAAAGGGTCAAGTTTGAGACTGCTTTGGAGATTTGCTCGGTATACCGGGGTAGTTCTTAATTGTCATAACTTATTTTAAGAATGAAAGAGATGACGTGTGTGTGTCATATTGCCTTGTTTTACTACAAATATTAACCAACAACTAAAAAATACCTAACATCTGGGCCTACCCTAAACCAGTCCCAGAATCTGGGGCATTTTTGGGGTGGAATTGTTTTAACTTATTGACTGAGAATATCAGAAAATGCCTTGTCGGAGGCTGATGACGAGAATGAAACTCCTACTCCCAGTGTGGGCATTTTTTTCCATCTGCACACCTTTAGATAGATAGATAATTTATTTCTCATTTTCATGTATAGACATTGCCAAAGATAATTGTTAACATTTTACATTAAACATGAAAATGACAGTAGCTCCAGAGCGCCTTAGGCTATCGATCTGGACACACCCCCCCCCCAAAAAAAAATAAATAAATAAATATCAATACAGTCAAAGTCAGTTAACAAAACTATACCTCAACATCCCTAAATTGTAATGGTTGTACTAGTTACCAACTTGTGCTTTGAATAGATTTCTAGTAATATTTCTAATAATTTGACAACAGAATCACCTTAACTGCTCTTTTAAAACCTTTTTCTGTTTCGATATACCTAACATCTTTTGGTAATTTGATTGAATGCTTTAGCACCTGATATTTTAATGGAACTATAGCCAAAGTTGTTAATGGATTGTGGTATATGAAGATCTATTACTCCTCTAGTAATTCTATTATGGATTTCACTTTTTAGCATAAAATAATTATGAAATGCATCTGGAAGATGAACTTCCAGCTTCAAGATGACTTGTTTGAACTTCTTTCAACTTACGGACCCCGGATGGCCACTTGCCAGTTGTGTTTATACTATGTCAGCAGTACTCAGTCAGTACCTAATCTTTTCACCTTATTCGCCTTACCTGGCTTCCAATCCTAATGTAACAACACACGTACAACTGAAATAACTGAAATTTGCTATGCAACACTGGAAAAGAATACTTAGATGTTGACACATCTAAGCGGCAATGCAATAATTAAGGCTTTTGAGAAACTTATGTCACCACATCCCATACGTCTAGATAGATTACTGACTGTGGCAAAACACAAATCAATATTTCAACTTGTATTAATTATATTAATTACCGCCACAACACATGTCGAACGCTTGTAACAGATAGCTAGAGCACCATTTGGTTTGTGAACAAAGCACAGAGTCGATTATTCACATGTACAAGACATGTAAATAACATGGACAGGAAACAACGTGAAAGCAAAGGGTGCTCTGTCTCTGTCTGTCAACCTCAGGATCTCACATAGATTACGGTAAGATGATGGTAAGATTATGGTAAGCTCTCCTTCATTATCTCACCATTCGGCAGACTCACCTCTAAAATTACCATGAAGATAAAATGTACTGGAAATTTTACATTAGCTATATCTTATAATTCCTTATTACTACATCGCCTATATAGAGTTATAATTCCTTATTACTACATCACCTATATAGAGTTATAATTCCTTATTACTACATTGCCTATATAGAGTTATAATTCTACACACAAACAGATAACATTGCAGACAAACTGCACAGATCGTCACTTACCTTTGATGACAAGTTTGATGACGTGTGACACTTGCCCCACGATATTTTTGAAGGAGCACCGATACACGCCACCATCGTCCTTCATCAGCTGTTTGATGTGGACACGGTTGCCGCTGATGACGATACGATCGGAGCCGCGGAACTCCTTGCCATCTTTGAGCCAGGTGAGCGTCGGCTCCGGCGTGGCTGTGGCCTCGCAGAACAGATCCACGGAATCGCCTTCTTTCTGGATAAGGAAGCTCGGTGAAACCTCGCCCAGGACTGGACCGGCTGCAAAGATACAACATATTAACAGGGACTATGTAAGTCACGAGATACTTAAAACAGGCAGTACAAACATGCACTATACATCTGTGCACAAAGTGAATAGTGCTTTATTTATTACATAGCCCTTAACATCAAGACAAGCAATGATGCTAATTTCAGTTTTTAAACTTTCACTTTTCAATTTTTAATAACTGTTCAATAAATGTTTACTACTTTTAATTTTGACATATGTTGTATATTTGTTGCATATGAAAGAACATTTTTCTTATTTTTCTTCTTCCTCTTTCTTTCTTCTTGTTCTTCTTGTTCTTGTTCTTGTTCTTCTTCTTCTTCTTCTTCTTCTTCTTCTTCTTCTTCCAATTATTAAACACTGGCTACTAAATATGCATGCATATGTGTAGTTCCTTTTTTTTTCTTTTTTTCTTTTTTTTGGGGGTACGGAACT
>JAAUYG010136026.1_pt1 | contig 11351 bp, 9 predicted proteins | sample 7278091 | NCBI WGS metagenome assembly JAAUYG01 (sample SAMN14350201, study PRJNA611818) | marine sediment metagenome | isolation source: surface marine sediment (0.6m) | place: French Polynesia: Moorea | collected 2018-08 | reverse complement strand
CCCCCCCCCCCCCCCCCCCCCCCCCCCCCCCCCCCCCCCCCCCCCCCCCCCCCCCCCCCCCCCCCCCCCCCCCCCCCCCCCCCCCCCCCCCCCCCCCCCCCCCCCCGTGACCAAGCTACTGCTGAAGAGAACACACAAACTATTGGTTCCTCTAGTGCATCGATGACCTTATAACCAGTGAAATTAAAGATACTCCCTCTTCTGCCATGAAGTGAACCGGAGACCCATCGAGCTGGTCGATCACCTGTTGCGACGGAAGACTCAGATACATTTACATGTTACGGGTGGACCAGTTCACATTGTCTCCGCTTCCACTGCTAATTTCGAATGCGGCTTCATCATGAAAACAAAAACAAAAGTATCTTAACTAATAAGGTTGGTTACTGCCGCGAGAACTCCACGTATACCCTAACATGCAGACCGGAGAGACAAAGTCAATATCTGTATGTGTACATGCATATTACACTAGTAAGGATCAACGTTATCAGCCACTTGGGAGAAACGTACTTGTACGTCAACGGTCGAGTTGTTAATAGTGCATTCTGGCAGAAGCACAAATCAACAGAAACGGTGTGCATTAGACTAATAGTATTTGGGCGCTGGCTGAGTCAACCTTGTTAGAACGTTTTCTGGAAATAACGAGGTCGTTAGGGGTCGACATGCTACTATTAGCAATGATTGGGACCGACAGCAGAGATTGGACCACATAAAACCGTATATCTCCCTCCGGGCAAGAATGACCCCAAGCCCCCCAACCCATTCCCAGATGAACTTTCTAAAATGTACCAATACAAAATACTGAATACCCTTTGGCGCCTGTAGGTTTTTGACAAGGCATACAATGGCAACAGGGTCTGCTTGACTAAGCTGAGTCTGTACCAGGGGCTGTAAGGACCAAACCATCTGTGATGATCTTTAATTCATTGAAGTGGTTTTACATGCGAGGCTGTCGCCGTGTCCGGTGCCGGACAGACGTCTTTGCGGCCCGGTTTCACGACCTGGCGGAGGCGAGAAGGCAGGCGGTTTTTACATGTAACTTAGTTTCGTTTCGCACGCCACGCCTCTTGGCTGGCGTTTTTGCCTGAATTCGCAAACACCGCCGAACTGAAGAGCACCGTGCTTTCTGCTTTGTGTTCACTTTATCTCCGCACTTTACGGAGTTCAGAATGTAAACGTTTAAATCGGAGTCGCATACTTTCGAATGCCAATCGACAATTACACTGAAATTCTAGAAAAGATACACGAGAGAGTACCTGTACACCCTTTGGCGGGAAAATGTCCCATGCCCGAAAACGGCCGAAAAACGGCGGCCTCATGATCCAAGCTTTCGTACGCTCATGTGCGATAGGGTAAAGGGCGCGTTATGATCAGGGATACTATTCAAGTTAGATTTCTGTGGCGCGAAATACATGTACTTACCGTACCGTTGCCGTTTCCTCGACGAATTAAGCTGGATGGGAAACTGCCGTTACTGTAAACATCTGGATGGGAAACGGCCGTTACTATAAACATAGGTTTGGCAATAAAACACAAGCTTGTCGTATGCCATGCACACCATCCGACTGTGTTCTACCCCCGGGGTTCTACCATTCAGGATTGATTGATAGGGCTTACATGTATATCTTAAACCAAGGACCAGCTTTGATGTCATGTTGGGTGGAAGCCTTCCTTTTTGACATCGGGCAGAAGTGATTGAATTTAAAAAACAAAAAACAAACTAAAAACACCGAACAAACAAACAGACAAAAACGTGTTTTAGTGTGTGTGTGTGTGTGGGGGGGGGCATTTTGGACCTCACTGATAAGAGGTGCAGAGGGGTGATTTTTTAAGTCGCTATAACAGATAAATGGCAAGAGATACGTAGCAAGCTATACTATTTGGGAAGTCATGTATGGAAAGCCCATTGAGTTTGACTTTTAGTGACCTTGAACAGGTTAAGTCACTGACTGCTCAGATTTTGAAGGCTTATATCTCGCAAATAAGCTGAGTTAGATCATATATGTTACTGTCAAACACTAATGGGAAGTCATATGTAGGGAGTTCATCCACGATAATCAGAATTGACCTTGAATCACCTTGAAAGATCAAGTGCGAGGTTGAGTGACCTTAAAAAGTCAAGTTCAAGATCACTGCTATCTCAAACCCTTATATTTCAGCATGGAGTGGAGCTATAGTATATGTTACTAATTGGCCACAGCTAGCAAGTCATATATGGGGGAGTCCAGCCACACCATCACATTCGACCTTGAATCACCTTGAAAAGTCACGTTCATGGTGACTCAGGTTTCAGACCTTTCTATCTCAAAAAAAGGAGTGCAAGTAAAGGATATGTTATCGTTGAACACTAATAGAAAGTCATATATGGGGGTCCATATGCACCCTCAGATTTTAACTTAGGGTGAAAGGTCAAGTTCAAGGTAGCTGATATTTTAAACCCTTATATCTCAGAAATGAGTAGGGTACCTTTGACAATTAATAGCCATATATGGGCAGGCTAGCTGCACCATCACATTTGACCTTGAGTAACCTTTATATCTCAGAAAGGAGTTGAGTGTAATAGAGCATATACTACTATTGACCACTAATGGGAAGTCATTCACAATGTATATGGAATCCAGTCAACAAGAATGTTACTGTGAACCACTAATAGGAAGTCATACATGGAGAGTACAGCTGCACGGTCATGTTCAAGGTCACACATTTCAAACCCTCAACCTCAGTTCAACATATTCAAGGACTATAATTAGGATGTATATGTTACTATTGACCACTAATGGGAAGTCCTATTTGGGAGTCCAGCATGTGACCTTCAGATTTGATCTTGAAAGTCCAAGTTCATATCACTACTATTGGCCAGTCAATCCAGACATTTTCTAGGATAGAATTTTAATTATACATGTATATATACCAGTATATAAAAGAACTAAGCACACATATGGATGTTTTAAGTTAACATTATCAGGCGGATGTAGGTTGATGTGTTTCAGGTTGCTGTTTGAAAGTTTAGCCAGGATGATGGTACCTGTAGCAGTGTATGGCATAATACTACTGGCTTGGGGAGTCCAGGTGAGATTCTGCAGAGTGGATATTGTGTGCAGTCACCAGGGGCATTTCACTCTTCTACATGTACTGGTAGTCCTTTGTAGATGATTGTTGCTTTATTTTCTCACTTAAGATCAATGCTTTTGGTTATTTTTCTCACTTAAGATCAATGCTTTTGGTTATATGTTGGATTCTTCATTACTTGTGACTTAATTTTACCTGTCATTAAGGTATGCAGAAAACAAATATCTTAAAGGTTACCACAGTATAACCTCATTAAACATTCAGCTAAACAATGATCATGCACATACATATGGCTCAGTAGTTCTACATTTGTACGTTAATTTATGTTGTTAAAATAAGAGCCAGACTTGTTACTGCTGCAGGAAGCTACTGGGTACATGTAGTTGAATCTTAATTGGTGACATATTTTTTTGCAGATGTTTGCGGCTGGTGACAGAATCACAGATTGCCATGCCGACGAGACACTGGAACATGGTCGTTGTGTCCCGTGTCCTGTTTGTGATATGGGACAGGGGCTGGCACAGGTACGGTTGCCATGGTTACAGGGTGTCACAAATATCATGAATATTGGTACCTGGTTGAGACCTTATAGGTGTCGGGCAGATAAAGAAATTAAGGCACAGGCCTCTACTGAAGGCATGTTTCTCACACATGTTTTACTAATTCATCACTGTTGACACTACACACTGCACCAGTACAGGTGTTCAGGATGTTTGTAATGTACGTGTAACTCATATGACTGTTTGAATTAATATATGGGGTAATGCATGTACAGATTTTGATACCAGTACTAAGTTAATTATGGTTGTGTTGCAACTATGCATGTAATGTAAGAGATAATGAGCCTTTTCACATAATGCATAAAGATGCTGGACCTTTACCGGTGGTTGCAACTGGGATCACTAACATGTGGATATTTATGTACTAACTGAGCTCTTGGAAAGTCTTGAAATGGGAATTAAGCTTGTTTCGAGTTGCACGATGTCCATCCGTCATCTGTCAGCGTTGTCTCCTCACACTGAGCGGCCAAATGCCTACATGCAATTTTTTCTCAACTTTTTTAACAAAAATCCTATTTTAAATTTTTAAGTAAAGAAAAAAGCTTGTGAAATCAATCGTAGCCCTCCTGGGAGTACAAGAAATTATGGTATTGAAATATGCCATTGCTGGAAAAAATCAATAATCAATATACCACTCTTTTTGGGAGTGAATGTTTTTGGACTCTGGAAACATAATTGCTGATGAAACAAATGAGTTCTGAATTCTGATGAGTCAAATTATGGTTGAAAAAGTTCCCGAATTTTTGGCGAATCTCTCTGCCTTCGTCAGATCCAGAAGGGTCATGTGACACCAATGGCCACTAGTTGCCATCCCCTGACAAAGGCAGAGAGATTCTGCCGAAAATTCGGGAACTTTTACCACCATAATTTGACTCTGTATGCAGAATGTTTCATCAGAAAATATACTACCGGTACTCATAACCATGGAAATTGTGACTACCTTTATTTAGAAAGCCTAACCATAGAGCAAAAGTAATATAAAAATTTGGAGACAAGTACATGCATATTGTTTGTATACGATATATTGGGGGGTGGGGGGGTGGAGGGGATCAGACATCAAGTGCAGTGTACTGTGTAATACTAGCTGAACTACAAGGTCCATGGACCTCTTGTTGTGAAGATTGCACTTTCCAGATTCCTGAGCCGGTAACATGTGGAGCATACCAGACCATCAGCCAATCAGGCTCTGGTATCTCCTGTATGTGCTGGATATTAGAACTATCCCGAGTTCAGTATTGTATGGTGTTTATTTTTCAGTGCTTTCATATACACTGGGGTGGTGCGCAAGCGGACAAGTGGACCTGAAAGGTCCGCGGTTTGAATCCCGGTAGGGCTTGCCTAGCCCTCCATCCCTCTGTGGGTCGGTGAATAGGCACCACGGCTGTGGTAGGTGAGCAGACCCGCCAGTCACAGTGCGGGGAGGACGCACACCAGTCTCCGGGAGTAAAACTGGGGCTTTATGTACAATGCTCAAAGAGTTTCAAGTCTTCAGTTAAAACTATAATGTTAAACCTTCCCAAAACCATTATTGTTGGGGATGGAGAACATTTCTGGGAGCCAAGTCCAAAATTGTTCAGATGTGCATGAAAAGGACTGGGCTAGCGCTAGGAAATTTTGCTGGTTTAAGCCACTGTGGCTAAAAGATATATATATATATTTTTAGCCACAAATCTCAGTTTGTTGAGCCAATAATGTGTTGTTGTAAACATGGTAAAAGCCATCAACAGTATTAAATTGGATCTAACATGTCTAAAGATTCTAAACCAAGGTGGATGCATGTATCTGATTAAATTCATGTGAACTACATAAAGAACTTAAATGACAACTATCATATACATAGTCCATGTAAACTACACACCGTATATCACGTTAAAAGATAAGTCTTTAGCCACTGTGGCTAAAAATAATTTATTCCTTTTAGCCACATGGGAATGCTTTTAGCATTTGGCTGCATGGCTAATAGGTAGCGCTAGCCCAGCATAAATATTAGCTGCCAGAGTAATCGTGTGATTCAACGTGTTAGGCTCATTTCTGGATTTGAGACGCATTGTGCATTGTTGAGAAACTGGGATCGGGGCTATTGCGTTGTACATGTACAATGTACATTTGTTGTAAATGATGTGCATAATACAGTGACTGCATGGTTGGTAATGCTGCATTATTAAATCAGCAAACTACATTGTAACTGCTGATACGTCATTAATTTTCTGCATCTGTAAAGTTACATTTTACAGATAGGCATTAATTACCCACAGATATATTTCTGGCCTGTAGATCAGCTAGTGCATGTATGTTTACATATTAAACTAGTATACAGTAATACATGTAAATGATACAGGTACATATGAGTCGGCCTGTACCTCATGTTTAGTATATGTAGGTGATATAGTGGTTTGTGATCTTTTCAACACATGGCTCTGTTCCCCCAAATACCTGAAAGATTACAATTTTTACAGCTATAATGCTAAGCATATTGATCACCCAAACAGGAAGCGAAACTGTAGCTCAGGCTGGCATTAAACTCAAGTGAGTTACGAGTGCCACTTACTACACCATGGACTTATCCATGGTGTACCATACACCATGGTAGTACAGTAGAACCTGTCTTGAAAGACCGCCCCATTGGCCATAAAAATATGGTCTCTCAATACAGGTGGTCTTTGGTGACAGGTTCATTTACATTGAAATGTGTGACCTTCTGCCAAAAACTAGTTTTCCTTCAAGACAGGTGGTCTCTCATGACAGTGGTCTCTCAAGACAGGTTTCACTGTATACACGTAGTAATGGTACGATTCTGTCAAGCTGAGAATAAGAAAACGTAATTTGAGTTTGTAAATTTGAATCCACAGGCTCAATGATACATATCTATGGAGTTTCTTGTTGAAGTACACACCACACATTTAACACCTATGATCACTTAAGTTAAATTACCGACAGTTCAATATTGGGACCTAATTATGTCCCTGTGCTGGTATCTTGACCAGCATGTCACTGTATGGATCAGACATTATTGCCATGGTTCAATTATGTGGTTCACTTTCGGTTTTTCACAGCTTCAAGCCTCTCCCATTTTCAAGGTCATCACTAGGAAGTTGATTATTTATGTGGTAATTCCTGAATACAGTACATGTCGACAACTCAGCCTTGTACATCATGGTCATTTCTTGGGAGAGGCTTAAGCTGATTGATTAAACAATGATAAAGTATACTGATATGATGAGTTAAGTTGCTTGCCCTGAGCTATGATGTTTGGCGAGTCGTAAAACTTTATACCGGTATTTATTATTATATTTATTTTATTTATATTTATTATTTTATATTTATAGACTATGGTAGTCGGGTAATAATCATACTGTTTATAATTATGAGTATTCATGGATATCAAAAGTAGAAATTAATGTACTGTAGATCAGCTTTTCTTGCTGCTTTGCACATCAGAGCTACTGTTATCATGCGGAATCCGTCCGTCCATCCATCCGTCTGTATGTTGTCCATAAAACAGGTTTTCTCAGAAACCGCTACAATGACTACTGCCAAATTTTGATGACTCAACCTATTTACGATGTCTCCAGAAACATCTAAATGGAAGAATTAAAATCTTTGTAAAAAAATATTGTTGAGAAATACTGTATTTAAGAAAAAAAAAATGCTTTGAAATGAAAAAAATCTGCAGATTTCATTCTATAAACAAAAAAGGTTATGCCAATATACTTTATTTGAATGTGCTGAATGAAAAATATCGAGATCTGTGTTTGAATTCAAAATTACTGTTTGTTCAAACCAAGATAGATTTCTTTTCTCTTGAATGAAGTAGATAGATAGATCTGTGGTTTCTTTTACAAACTAATAGGAAGTCATACAGGGAGTTTCAATACACCATTAGATTTGACCTTGAGTGACCTTGAACATGTTGAAAGGTCAAATTCATGGTTATTCTGATTTTAAAGGCTTAAATCTTGTAAAGAGCTGAAATTGGACATACACTAATAAGAAGTCATGGAAAATCCAAGGACACCATTCGATTTGACCTTTAGTGACCTTAAAAGGTTATATCAAGGTCATGCATTTTGATGTCTCATATCTCGTAAAGGAGATTTAGGGCACACATTACTAGGAAACACTAATAGGAGTTATAGGTAGTCCAATTGTAGCATTACACATGAAATTAAGCAACTTTGAAGGTCAAAATTGCTAAAGGTTAATCAAACTTAAAAGGTGTATATCTCATAAAGAAGCTCATATAGGCCATATGTTACCATTGACAGTAATAAAAAGCTATAGGGGAGCCCAAACATGACATTAGATTTGAGTTACTTTGATAGGTCAAGTTCAGTCATATTTAAACCCTCATACCAGTATCTCAGAAATGCAGCAGAGTTAAGGCATTATACTTTTAATGCAATGCAATGTATTTTACCAGTACTGTTACATTTTACTCTGAGTACCAATATTGATGTCAAATATGATGTTACCCATATGATATGGCACTAATCTGATTCTTCATACCTGATGGAAAGTTTAAAGTATGTAGCAATTAAATTTTGTGAGGTGGAATTTTCTCCTGTTCAAGTGGCCTTGTTGTTGTTCCAATGAAAAAAAGGTGCAGATTAACTACCGGTAACATATTTCATTCGTACTTACAATATGTGTTGCATATTTTGTTCCGAAAAAGTTGGAAATATATTTTAATTTGTTCAAATAGCCATTTATATCTATTTTAGTTAGAAATAAAATTAGTTTGCATGTGTATCTTCTGGATTTATGGTAAACTAAAATACATGTACATACGTATTTATTTCAACATAAATCCGTGTATAATTGTATATCTTTGTTGAGCACATGTAGTGAGATTGGACATATGATACACTGATTAGGGGTTCTGGGGCTGTGAAGTTAGATGACATTGAGTGTCATGCAAGGTCAAAGATGACATCACATTCTGGAAATTTCTATCAATGTTATAAATGTATGGCAACCTAAACGTGTGACTCACCGTTGAAGGGAGGTGAAAGCTTCTCCTATCGAGTACTATTGCCCCTAAAAATTAAGTTTTGAGAAGCACATGTTGACAAATTTAAAAATTGTGAACAACCTTGTATAGACTCAGAAGTTACAAAAAAACTCATATACAAATCAATGTATTCGGCCACCATTCGGCCACCGGACGTGTCCCTGTCCGGTGGCCGAATGGTTAGAGCGCCGGGCAGAGGAACACATATGCCCCCGTAGTGCTGGTTCGAAACCCGCCCGGGCTGATGCCATGATATGCTTGACTTTATGAAAGGGGGAGATATATTTATATGAAAAGCCATAATATGTATTCGATGTTGTTAGCTTGCCAGTGTACCTCGAGTACAAATAAAGATATATTATTAATGGGGGTGTATCATTTTAAACAGTTTCCCACCATATGATTATTTCCCATATTAAATAAATGTAAAAGTATTAAAAACTGGGGATTAAGATAAAATTTCAGCAGAAGTTTGAATTCACTGTGTGAGGATTTATTATAATACTCAAATAAAAAAATGGAGAAGTTTGAATAGATTTTGGTTGCAATCTGTAAGGCTAGCATGTTGAAATTTTCGTCCCCAAGTGGTATAAAAAACTGTAAAAATTTGCAAATATTTTTTTTTTCAAAATTAAAAATATATATTTGAAAATCTGAAATCAGCACATGGAGATATAGAAGATGGAGATATAATCAAGCGGTCTTATAACCAAGGGTGGTCTTAAAATAGAGGGTTGTAAAATAGAGGAGCTACTGTATATTACATGTATTATGATGCACCATTATTTCACCTTAGATAAAGTCTAACTTGTTTGAGCATAATTCAAAGTGAAGGTTGTGGAGCTGGTCTCCATGCCAGTACCATCTTGACTGTGAATGTAGTCTGTAGCTGTTGAATGTCCAAGCAGAGCCTCAATAGCACATCATGCTGAGAGAACTACATGTACGTATGTGGTATGCAGCAAATCCCAAAAATCTATACTTGAAGAGTACATGTACATGTGTGTAACCTGCAGTTATACCCTCAGAGTAAAGTTTGTCAAAGCTTGATGTTAAAAAAACTTTCCAAGAAACCTTTTTGGAAGCACATCTGCATGTACAGTGGACGTCCCTTTCTAGAGAGGACACCCCTCTAGCAATAACTGGAATTCTTGACAGCAAGTACTGTAAATGAATTTGATGTACCTCTCACTAAAGGACACCTCCAGTAAGAACAGAACTGTTTGCCAGAAGGGGTGTCCATACAGTATTGGAGGGGGGATTACTGTTCATACCAGTACATGTAATGTATCGGTATAGTCATATACTTCGGTGGTAGGTACAGTACATGTATATCCTGGATATTCAGTGTCATCTTGCTGCTGTACTCCAATCTCTCTGTGCTATATATCGTTGTTGCAGCCATGTGGTTTTGGCCAGGGAGCTGGTCAGGTCTGCCAGGACTGCCCCGCGGGGACTTACAACGACCAGCAGGATGACCACATCTGTAAGCCGTGCTCTCGGTGTGAACTGGTCAACCGGGTGTACCGCTTCCACTGCCGGCCCGTCGTCAACTCAGAATGTGGAGACTGCAAGCCGGGGTATGTACGTGTAACATGTGTTCTAAATTGGCATGTACAGCATTTGACTATATATGATTATAAATAATTTAAGGGGGAGTACAAATAATTTAAGGGAGATATATCTGACCTGAATCGCCAATCACCAAAAAAGGGAATGATGTTATCACCAACATTATTATTTAACATATCACGAGAGTGTGGCCAGCTGTTTTCACGCTGCACTCTGGTCGTGTAGAGAACGTTTCACATGCTAGATAGTCAGTCACCAATCACGCTTTTTCTACAGGAGTCCATAACGGTGCACAGAAAATGTACATGTATGTACTCCCCCTAATTTATGGTGTTCTAATAATTTAAAAAGTTTGAATTTAATAGTACTAATGGCGGTACTATTAGATATTACAGTAGTTTGCTGGGATTTCCAGATATTATGAAGCCCACCGTGAGGCCAAGGTGTGCCGGTCTTGTGCTGAAGGCCACCCCGGGGATGACGTGTGTCCCCCAGCTAGCACAAGGAATGACACCCCCAGAGATGTCACCTCTCCCCCCAACCCTGACACCGACTCTGGTAGAGGTATCAATCCAGTGCTCCCTGTATTTTAAGACCATACATTCAGCCATAAAATGTGGTTTTAAATTAAAGGTGGCTTTAAAATGGAAGGATATATCTATAATTGAAATAAAAAGGTGTCACCGATGGCCAGTTGTCTTAAAATAGTAGGGAGTCTTAAAACGGAGGAGTATTAAATCACAAGGACCACTTTGTACACATCAATACACAGTCTGAGAGTATCAAAGAATTGAGTACATTGGACTGCACTTTGGTTAGCTCTTAGTTGCAAAGGTGTAGATTCCAATACACACACAACATAGAAAGTACTTGTTAGTGCTTATAGTTATTGATACCCTTATAAATTTTGAGCCTCAACTAACAGTTGCTCTGATCTAGGTGTGTCTTTGAAAAGTGTCAATGTTTTGCCATGAAATATGTTAAATGTTAAAAGTGTTACGCATAGCCACGCACAATGCATAGTGGAATGAAGTACACAAACAATGATGCTACAGTACATATATATGTATATAATATATTTACTTGGATTCGCAATTATGACAAACTGAAAACAGTCCCTAAATTTAAAAGCACGTCTTATT
>JAAUYG010111937.1_pt1 | contig 11351 bp, 11 predicted proteins | sample 7278091 | NCBI WGS metagenome assembly JAAUYG01 (sample SAMN14350201, study PRJNA611818) | marine sediment metagenome | isolation source: surface marine sediment (0.6m) | place: French Polynesia: Moorea | collected 2018-08 | reverse complement strand
TCCCTGAGTCTGCAGAGCATGTCTGGCGACGAGTCCTCGATGGCGAGACTGCTGCCGTTGCTGAAGGTCGTACTGCGCAGGCTCAGGTTCACCGCCGTCGCCAGAATCCGCGTGATGCAGTTGCGCAGTCGCAGCCAGGCCTTCTGCAACGTGTAAAACACGTGATTAATTTAAAACCATGCCTCCTCCCCACGGGAAGGAACCATACGTTCTGCACACCGGTAAATAGACTTTTACACGCAGGGAGTTTGCAAAACGTTGATCAAAGCGAGCTGAAAACTTTACTGTGCAACTTACTTCTTCCTTGAAAGAGTACGCCCTGTCTTCTGGCGACAATCTTCTGCAAAAGAAGCAAAACCTTCTGTCAAGACCATGACTCTTGCTGCAAGAACTGAGGCGTTGGTATTCTCCTTGAGTCCACCGTTGATTACGAATTTCTGAGACGGGGGTTGAGTTCTGCATACATCTTTCTTGGGGCCAATTGGATCTACATTCACTTTCCTCCTGTTCAGTAACCTCGGTTGGTCGAAGTTCGCTTGGACGTCACCTTAGGTGAAGCTGCAGTGAAAAAGCATCCTGAGACCAGCTTTCAGCTGCGCGTCCCAAAGGAAATCAACGAGAGCTCACTGGTCTTGCGAGTCCCAGCTGAGGTAGATGCTGAGGTCGCGGTTGTCGCACAGGTCCTCGTACGGCGTCACGTCCGCCTCCGGGTGGATCTCCGCGTGGTGCACCAGCTGCTCCGCCGTCGTGTGTCTACAACACGGCAAGAACGGCGCTTAGTTAGCGAGCGTCGCAGCCGAGCGGCCATCCGTTTCAGCTGATTTGGAAGAGGGATGAAACGGGATTGGGTCCGTCTCTGACGACCAGGACTACGATGAAAATGAGGACGGCAGGGCAACAAAAACACAAAAGAATTGCCCTGCGCTATCAACTGGGACGCTTGCGCTTGTTAGGCGCGCGGTCAATCTAGCATGGGACGAGTGATGACGACGACGACGATACCAGTGCGAGTCAAGTAGGCGTGTTGATGCCCCAAAGCCATAAAGGATCCGGAGCGCCTCCCAAAAAAAGGCAGCACACCAATGACGTAACATGGTGTTGGCAATTCATTCTGTTTTCTCGTTTCCAACCAGAGGGCAGCACACAGGATTTGCACAACGGTCACGTGACTTACGAGGTTGGTTCATAGGTGATCTCAAAGAGCAGCTGTTCGACCCCGGCCAGTGCGTACTGCAGCGAGTTCTGTAGCTTACTTCGAAACCGCACAAACTCCGGGATCTGCAACCAGAAGACCGCAGCAATGAACTTTCGATAAGAAATACCGCACGTTACTCAGAGCAGTGCAGTTGAAGGGAGGACGAAACTATAGACAAATGCACGGACACGGCACTAATCCTTCACAGCTTTTCCCGTGAATCCCCAAAAGCGTAAACAAACATGCGCGACCTTCTGTCTAAGGAACGACGCGCGCATTTCTTGCACTTTCTGGGGGTGTGGGCAAAACTCGAACATGTGAACACTGATCAGCTCAGTCGCTGTTACGTGTTTCTCAATACAAGAGCTGATTTGTGTAACTGAAACTTACCTTGACAAACGTCCCGTATTTGTAAGAAGCTATTAAATATTCCGTTGTCTGAAAAGACACAGAATTAAGAATTGTTCATGTTGAGAACGCGCTGTGGGCGAAGTGAGAACTGCCCACAAGGCAAGCATCAAGCACTGGCAATTTGCAGTCACACACAAGATCAAGGAAAAAACACGGGCTTTTTCTATGCACGCGCCCTTGGAGTCAAAAAGTGTCGCTGCTGTTTCACTCCTTCTCCTTTGAAAACGTTTTTCTAACGCTTGCCATTGGAGGCTGAGCCCTCCCCACCCAGCAACTGCTTCCGACCGGACACGAACCCAGCAAGGACCAGAGCTAACTCCGCACCCCTCACACAAAACCAAATGACTTGCTCGTCTTTTTCAGTGAAGCAATGGAGGAAGCGAGGACACGAACCTCTTTGTGGTTGAGCGTGAAGAAGCGCAGCATCGTTCTGAACAGGTGACTCACGGCCACGAGGTTCCCCTGCCGCGAGAGGTGATTCGCGATCGTGTATCTGTCAACCAAAAAACACACAATGCCACTACAATTCAGCTTTATCCCAATTTTTCAACTGCACACTGCGCAATCTGAAGCTTACTTCAGGCAGCTTCTGTGGGGTTGTTCTTTTTCGCAGCTGCCCGCCACCCCGCAAAAAGCTCGTGAGTTCAAAATGTAAAACCTTCAAGCACCTGCACAGCAGTTGGACAGATCGCCCTAACCCCATTGGGCGACGTGCTCTGTGTTTCCCACCAAAGCCACCCTGTTGTGCATGCGGCAAGTTAGCGAGTTGTGCATGTTACTCACCCCAGTGCGTCGTGCTGGATGTGTTTGATCTCGAGGCTCTCGAACAGCATGCAGCAAGGCGCGCAGGCCCCGAGCTTGGCGTACAGCGCGATGAGCAGCAGCTTCACGTGGAAGTTGGACGGACTCTTCCTCGTCGCTCGCTCCAGCAGAACTACGGCCTGCCAGACCGGCTTCAGAGACCCTGAAATAAAAGAACACTGAACACACGTGCCGAGACTGGCTCCAAGAGACCCGACACCAACATAAAAGCCTGCCAGATCACGCAACACAACCACACTCTTCCACTGGGAATTTTGCCCTTTGAGGCATTCCCTTCGTTTTCTCCATCCAACTGGTAGGTGCACGTTGCTGGGTGCGTCATTTGCATTCCAATGCAAAGGTGACTGTCAGCCTTGGCAGGATGATCAGGCTGTTGCCAGGCATCGTGCACCACGGCATCAAGTCCTCGGATTTAACGGGCCGTGCAAGAGAGCGGTAATCCTGTCTCACCTGTGGATCTCCAGACGTCAAGTAATAGGTGTGCTGCCAGCAGCATGTAGTTATCACAATATTGAATATCTGTCGGCAACAAATCGTCACCTGCAAACAAACGAAAGGTTGGAATTGTTACCAAAACCAAATGAGACCCAGAATGTTTAGCACGACTGGAAAACAACGCGGGTGGAAACTCCGCCTCGCTCAGTTTTAATCATCTCCACATCAAATAGATTGCAGTGCTTCCAACAACTTGTGCAGGTGCGAGTGTGAGTTTCTTCCTGACCCAAACGGCCACAACAGCATTGCTGATTCACGGTTTTTGCTTCATTCCACAAAACAAACCAAGTCTGCAGCCTGAGGCAGCCTCACCCTCTGCTGACAATGTTCCACTGGACTCTCTGAAGCTTTTCATCCCAAGACGCACAAGTGATTCATCCAACTTGTGAACTGTGAGTTGTACTGATGCACATGCGTGGTCCCATAATGCATTGCGCACAGGTCGCCGTGTCACTTGGTGGAGAGGGAGCGGTGTCACGTGTCTGTGACGAGCATGCGCGTGCTTCGGCTGTCAATGCAGCTGTGATATGACCTTGACCCAGTCAGCACACCACAGTCGCTTTGACATCCGAAGCACGCACCAGATGGCGTGTTGTAGCCGGGTCTAATCCAACACGTCTGTTTTCTTCTTGGTTGTCGTCTTGCTGCACCTTGCTTTTCCCGTTTCCAGCTAATGTTGGGTCCTGGTAAAAAGGCTTCTGATCACTTTTTTCCAGGTCGCTTGGACGGAAATTCGCTCGAGGCGCAGCTCACTCAAAGAGTCTGGCAACAAATATAGTTTGCTGCTCGCTTACACCACAAAGGATGAACGTATTAAGTACAGGGTTGAGAGTTCACTGCTGCTGCGCTTCTCGCAAGCAGGTGGTTTCTAATGTTGCCAACCAGAACACTGTTGGCTGTTTGTCCTCCAGCATTAGAGGCTGAGTTGGGCCTTCAAGTTCACACATTTTCCAACATAGAGGAAAACGTTTCACCTCAGAGCGACGCACTTTGCTGACCAGCCAATCCATTTACCAGCAACTCCCTCTGGTTACATTGCACAGAAAAGTTTGCTGGACGCATCTTTATTGACTTCCTGAGGGTGTTTTTGAGACGCGGTGTTTGTACTCACCGAAGTGCAGCCCGTGCGTGTGTCGCTGCACCAGTTCATCCACCAGTTTGTACTTCTCCTCCGTCGACAGACGCGCGTGTTTCCCCGCGAAGCGCTTCAACTCAGTCAGCGTCAGGTGGCGCTGCATCTGCCGCGCCTGTAAAACACGTGACCGTGACGTCACTTCTCGCGCAGAGCCATCCGGGAGACACCAGATCTCACAAAAGCTTTCGCATAGCCTACTGTACTGTTATTACCGCATTTTCGACGCACCTTTTTTGAGGCAACACCTCTTTCTTGAATCTTCGTCAAGCAAAATAGCTGTCAGAAGAAGTTATCTCAAAACGAGGATCTTACATCTTTGGCGAAAACCAGTCTCCCGTTGTCTGTGTTGTCCAGTCCCAGTTGTGAAGTCAGTTCTTCGAGCAACTAAAACCAAACAAACAGTTTACTAACAGGACTCGTGAATTGTAGACCAATAACTGCAAGCTCTAAGGGCTAAAATCACAACAACCAAACACTTGCTGGTTTCTTTTCCCATCCCTTTCACACAGATGACACGGCGCAGCGCGTTCATTCACAAGTGGAAACATTGCTGTTGCCCAAGTGTCCAGCTTTACCAGGGAACACCTCTGTTTGAACGAGGCTTCTGAGTGACTCACCGTTTCAATCTGACTGGTTTTAAGCAGGTCGAAATGGGACGCGATGTCCTCGAAGCAGATCTGCTTGTCCCCGAACCGCTGGAAGTAGTTCTTCACCAGACTGTACTCACAACCTGAAACGAGCAGAATGCTCAATAAACTCCTGATGGCTTGGTCTATTTTTTTTCCAAATAAAATAACCAATGCCCACCCTCTTCACAAGAAATGGATTTTTTTCGTGTGAAAATCACAATTATTGTTCGACTCTGGACAGGTGATGCAAATTTTGGCATTGAACAACATCAGCTCCCCACCCCCACCATTCTCACACCAACGGTCGTAACCACACTCAAAGTCATTGTTGGCCGACTTTGGCCGCATTTTCCAGACTTCTTGCCAATCCCAGGTACCAAAAGCAGTTTTCTTCAATTCTGAGTGATCCACTGATCTCGACTTTTGATCCCACGATTTCTTGCATCAAAATGTAAATTTTTCTTGGGGCGGGAGAGGGAAAAACAGGAGTCACGTCAATCTTGATCGCCTTCACCACTTCACCACCAGATGGGTGGGTGGTCACTGCAGTTTGCTCAGGCGTCACCAGATGGACTCACTTACCCAACTGTTCGGGTATCTGTAGTTTCCTCTCACGGATCCAGCGGCACAGCAAGAGTTGAGCTAAGAATGGTCCCCTGATTTTCTGTCCCGCCTCAAGTGACTTGGCGATCTGAGACTGCAGGAACTGCACCATCGCGTCCACTGTACAGTCCACCGTCTCCTCCTCACAGTCCGCGTTTTCATCACTGCAGCACAAACACAACCATAACAATTATCTGAATTTTAGCCTTGTATGTGGAATTTTGGCCCGCAACATTTCAACTTGCAGGCAGCTGTGAGAATTGTAATCACAACACTGTGTCCGGTCTGCCCCTGACCTTCCTGCTACTGCCCACAGGGCTATGCATGATTTCAAGGTGCTCTTCCTCCTGCGAACAATTCCCCAGCATCTGGAGAATGAATCTCCTGCTTGTTTCCCGCATCATGGAACTCTTTAAGAAAACGTGAGCGAGCAGGATCTACCTTTGGCTTTCGTCTGAAGGTGCATAGTTTGAGTCGAGCAGAGCGAAGGCTGCTCTCAGGTACTCCACGTAGAAGATCCACTGGTCAGGGCTGAAAGATACATCAACGCTGCAAACTTAGCTCCAACCTGGGGACGAATTCGCAGAGTGGGAAGCTGAAAGAGTCACGGGCTTTTGCAAAAGAAAAAGTTGCACAACCGCACCATTCTCTCTGAATAAGTCATTGCACTGTTGTCAAGCCATGTGGATGTGAATGACAATTTTCAGTCTCGTTCTGACTCCATCACAGATGCGAGAGAGACGGCCGTGTGTGCGGTATTTTGCACTGAAGCGGGTGTTGGTGACAAGGCCGCTCATCAGCAGCGTCGAGTCAGGGGGGAGGTGGCGAGGCAACGGAGTGGGAACAACGCGGAAGACGATAACTACGAGCAGGACAAGATACTGTTAGACTGCTGAAGAGCACGGCCTGGTCACGTTGCTCGGGTCGTCAGGTCCGAGGGGGGGGGGGTGTCCAGCGCGGAGGGGTCAGGGGATGTTCACGACGACGACGACACGAACATGACTCCAGAAGGCCGCCCAGGCTTACATCCTCGTGTACCCTAAACACAGACACGAAGAGAAGCATGTGGAAGAGGCACTCACTCGGCCCTGGACAGCGCCTTGTGGACGCGCACGCTCTCCGGATAGCGGTTCAGACTGGACAGCAGAGCCGCCTCCTTGTGCGGCCGGAATGACGGGTCCGTCACCAACTTATCTGAAAGCATAAAATCAACGCCATTGCTGACCAGTGCCAGAAAAGTCTCGTCTGAAGCTTCAGTTGCTCTGAGCCTCATTGGCGTGCCCGGCTCAAGTCTTCTGGACTTGTAACCCTTGTGTAATTTCCCCTCGTCTGACCACACAAATTGGCTGGCTGTTTTGATAAACAATAGTTTTCTCGGGCTCCTCTGAGTCCTCCGGTCCCACTTTCAGCAAATCAAATTAGGCGGGAAATAGTTCGGCAGTTGCGCGCATGCGCGAGTCACGTGATGACGTCACTGACCTCCGAGTGGTCCGCGCAGCACATCGAGCGCCCTCTCCTCCTTGTTGAGCATCGTCAGGATCATCAGGTACAGCTTCACCTCTGAAACACCACGTGTGACTTCAAACCATTGGTTGGCAAAACCTAGTCGAGCAAATTGACATCTGCAACGCATTTCTTCATTCAATGTCGACATTTCTGAAACACCAAGAAATTTCTTGGATGTAACTTTCAGAAGACCAGACACTGGCGAAAAAAATTGACCAACTTGAAGTATGCAAATTTGACTTTCCAAGAGACGCCTAAAACAGACATTTCTGCATTGAGTTTGTTCCATTTGGCGCAACTTTTCGTTTTAAAACGAGGTGCAGTTTCACTGGGTGATTTCCAGTGAGGACGGTCGGTCTTTCTTCAGGCAAGACAAACTCCAAAACGTGAATCGGAGAATTGAACGTATCATTGTTTGGGTGCAGCGAATTTTGACACGGGAGATTGGATGATTCTTGCGCATTCTGATTCGATGAATCTCGCGCATGCGTGGCATTACCTGCTTCGGCCTCGATCTTGCCGTCGTTGTGGTATTTCTGGCACATGCGCTCCGCTAGGGGCAGGTACATCGTCTTCGCCAGTTTATCACTCGCTGCCTCCGCCTGAAAAACGACCAATCACAAAACCAGACATTCACTTTTGACCAATCAACACCAGGAAAACCGAATAGATTTTGTTCGCTCGCAGTCTTGAGCACCGAAATTTTGTAAAAAAGCATGTCAAAGTCCTCGCGTTAAGTTGCAGGTTTAATGTCTGCCAAAAATTGTCTTCCACCCCTTTTGCACAAGATGCGGGCGAAACAAGTCACATTTTTGATGACAACAAAGGCTCATTTGGTCCAGCACATTGGACCGGAGGCACACTGACCTGCATGACAATGCTCATGACGGCCCAGAAGTAGTACGGGTTGTTGTCGGGGCGGAGGCGGTGCAGCGCCATGGCCGTCTGCTGCTGCTTCGTGTAGTCGGCGAGCCGCACGTAGGCGAGGAACAGCGACGACAGGATCTCCTCGTTCTCCGGCCGCACCTTGTGCGCGTTGTCGTACATGTCAGCGATCAGCTCCACTGCAAAGGGAACACAGTCATGTGGTACATTCGACACCGGAAAAGGTGGTCTGTGTCGAGGCTTCGTTACCATGCTCAGGGAACGTGAAAATTATTCTCGCTGATTTTTTTAGGGTCAGGTGAGAAACACACTGAAAGGGCACAATAGTCAATTTCTGGGGTGTTTGGAAATGAAAATTAAATTTGAACAAGGGCGCTTGTCAGTGTCGAGTCTGCGTTCCCACGTTCAATCAACGTGAATATCGCATTGTCCGGCAACGACCATGATGACAACACAGCGCGACTCATACAGGCCACTCTCCAGTGCGGCCTAAAAACAGACTGGAAGGGCCGGTCAGGCAGGGGTCCTTTGCATGGACGGAAGGAAAATTACACAAGAAAAAGCACCCTGATCACACAAGTGTGACGCGGACATTTTTCACCAAATTTGCCTGTCAGATGCTTGGCAGCACTTTGTGTGGGTATGTCAGAAACACACCAATTTTCCAAAGTTGGGTGCAGACTTTTGCGAGTGCGCAAAGTAGCAAAGGAACTGTTTGTCTCAAAAACTGGCAGAAGTCTTCCAATGAAAGAACCGCTGTTTTGCCTAGAACAGCTTTTTGTCGTGACCTGAAACTGATTTCCCAAGTGGGAGGTTGCAAAGTTGTCGCACGATTGAGAGTGAAACACTTTTTTGTTTTCAAACAGCACCATTTTAGATTCATGGGCTAGAGCTGAGTTGCCAGCGACGATGAATCGTGGTCGATTTGTTGTATGTTGGAAAATGTTTTCCTGCACGAACACCCATCAACAAACTGCCTTCGCACCACACAACACCTGAACACCTTTGCACCAGTTGTGCTTCCTGTTCCAACGTTCTGCAGAAACCTACTGTGTAGGTTTGAAAACAGTGTCGTAACTTTCACATAACATCCTTCTGTTTCTGGTGAAAATGCAAACAAAACACTGAAAACCTTTGGCGTTTTTCGTGGAAAGACGCATGCAATAAAGAGTCCAGCTACAACAAACCAGCTGCTTTCACATTTCAAATCCTGCCACCAGAAATGGCTGCACAGGGTTCCCACTTTCCAACAAAACAACCACTGGAGCGCTTTTGTTAAAATTGCAGACAAGGACAATTTCCCACCCCGCCTAGACTGAAACTTTTCCCAGGTGATGAGAATTGCTGGTGGGAACCCTGAGACCAGCAAGAAACAGCCGCACTTACTCCAGATGCTGTACACGACGTCATTGTAAATGTGCGCAAACAGGCGATAAGCTGCAATTCCAAGAGCCGAAATACTGATGCTTCAATTTTCCCCGAGACGTTTGTGGATGGCCGTGGTAGTGTTTTATGTAGCCACTTGGGAGAACCTGATTTTTCTGCCAAAACATGGACGCGAATGCAATTGGAGCGTCAGACCTTTCAAGCCTGAACAAGACCTTCAGTCTTATTTCCAGAGCCAGAGAACAGGTTTTATTGGCGTCCAATTGTATGGATGGGATTCTCTATGAAGGAGGGCGTTTCCGCTGCAACTCGAACTACAGAACCCATGCCAGTGATAACTCGGAGAATTCCCATAAGTTTCAGCACTGCAATGTCTGTTGCCCAAGTGGGAACCCTGATCAGCGAATGGGCACATAGAACAATGTATCTCCAGTCCAATTCAGAAACATCGTGCGGTGCAAAGCACTCACTCCAGAAGGAAACAACCAGCTCTTTCCGGTGGTAAACCATAGCATAAAATGGGCCCTGAACATCTGCAAAATCAGGAGACAGGAGGCCCACGAGTAGAGTGTGGTTTTATTTTCTCCGCTCAGACGAGTTGTGCGTCGCGTGCAGGTTCCAGACGCAGGCGCACTTTGACCCTGAAAGAGCGCGGGAAAGTGGGAACCCCGCTCTGCGCCCAGGACAACAGCAAACTGCCACTTACGGTAAAAAAAGTCGTCCAACTTTTCATAGATATGCGACGCGAGTTCCATTACTAAACACAACAGCAACACAACACAAGGTAAAGGCGCAAGGAACGCCGGGGTCTTACCCCAATACGCACGGAGAAAGACTGGAAAACAGGACGAAATGACAATCGCCATTTTTTTTTTTTTTTTTGGCAACATGGAATTCTGTGTTCAATTGTTGCAATCCCCCCCTCCAAAAAAAAATTCCTGGTGATTTTATGGCGTTATCCTTCCCACACCGGCAAAGGGTGCGGATCTCCGACCCTACCGTTCTTCGTAAAGGCTCGGAGCAAGGTTGCTTGGGAAAGTCCTGAAGTAGGTCTCTAAATGGAGCTTTCTGGGTGCTACTCTGAACCTGCCTTGGCAGGCCACCACCAGGCTTTCTTTGGGGCATCAGTGGACGAACAGAGCTTGGTGCGAAGTTTTTTTTTTTTCCCTCTCTCTTCACACACACTTCGATCACCCTCCCCCCTGGCGCCGCCAGACGGGGTAAGATCACGTGACAGGGGCCAGTACTCACAGTCGTGCATCTCGCGGTAGCAGATGGCCATGGCCTGCAGGGTGGAGTCGTCCGCCGGGTGCTGGTCGTGGATCTCCGAGAGCAGAGCCGCGCTGTCATCGCTCCGTCCAAGGCGGAGTAGCGCCAGGGCCTTCAGCGCCTGAAAATGTCGTCACGGTTATTTCTACACTGCAAACTATTTTTCTTTCACTTTTCGGCTGAAACACATCACCAGGGTTTTGCAGCACTTCTAATCCAAACTTTTCCCCAAAAATTTAATTCTGCACATGTATTTTTGCTGACAAATTCACGCAAAAAAATTTTCTCCTGAACACGCTGCAATGGAACAAGGGCGCGTATCAGCGGCAAGGCCGTGCTGCTGAGAGGGAGTGGGAGGGTTGGCCGCACGTCTACGACGACGACGACACCATCACACAAACATGAAAAGACCGTTTTCAATCTTCGCACAAAATTTCACTGACTTCTCAAACCATACCCAAATTTTCTCTACGACGAACCAGACCCGAAATTAGGCCAAAACATCCATCACACCAAACGAACTCAACTGGAACCTATCGACGTCTTCTTCAAACACTCCGACTTCGTACAGATTCCAGTTTTTCTTTTCATGCCACTAAATGACAACAGTGTGGCAAGTCTGGTTGGGTTTCAGCATGTTGTGCGACAACAAAGTTGCCCACCAATTCAGTCTCGTTCAGGGGATCAGTAACGTACCTTTGCACAGAAGAAATCCTTCTGTTTCTTCAACGCCTTGTCCGCTTCCTGTATGGCCTTCTTGTTGTTGCCATTGTCAAGGCAATCTGTAAGTAAGGTGAAGACGAGAGTGTTTTTCAGAAGTCTTGCGGTGTTAAATGCCACCAATGGAGCCTTCCGAGTGAAATCTTTTCTTCTTCTTCTTCTTGTGTGCAGAGAATCTGGTGACAAATTAGATCTACGATCCTTTGTGTTCGGGTTTTGCCCTCATTCCAAGGACTGGGGAACCTCAGATTTGGGGGTCTTCTGACAGCCTTGAAAGAGAATTATTGCAGTCTCG
>JAAUYG010078454.1_pt1 | contig 11352 bp, 7 predicted proteins | sample 7278091 | NCBI WGS metagenome assembly JAAUYG01 (sample SAMN14350201, study PRJNA611818) | marine sediment metagenome | isolation source: surface marine sediment (0.6m) | place: French Polynesia: Moorea | collected 2018-08 | reverse complement strand
GCAACGGATAATCGTTAGTTTTGGAAATTGTGCATAAAAAGTGTTATTTCTCTCTGAAATGTGATGAGTTTAGTTTGTTAAGATGTGCCTCCATAAAGAGCCCAGGATAAAGAGTAACATGTATAGACAAAGGTGAGCACAGGTTTGGCTGGGGTTCTTGCAAATGGCAGACGGCCAGAGTTGATTAAAAATTTTGCCCCGTATTTCGTGACACATCCTTCTCTAAGTTATTACCCATACTTGAACCGTCCGTGATAGGCATAGAGTTTCCTAGCCGGAAGACCTGTCTCCTGCAAGCCTTTAGACTTGTTTTCACACCTTCTGACTGGACACGACATGATTGCACGCCTGCCGCGTCCATCAGAAAATGGTAAATAGCTGCAGGCGAGCCATGCAGGTATTCCGGCTAAGTTTCCATATTTTCATGATTTTAGTGATAAAGGGTTTCGTATCTGCATTGTATCCCGTATTTGTATCTGGTATCTCGTATCCGGTTTTATCACACGCCAAAACGATAATTTATCACTGAGGTACACAAATGGTTCTACCCTAGCCTCTAAGAAGGGCTTAAGAAAAGCAGGTATCCAAGAAAACCTGCCAGAAGTAAACAAACAATCTTATTCCATCTATTATCGCCCGCCGTTTATTCTGTCAAAAACTTTCTCATTGAGTAAAATATACATCCGTCGTATAAATGTGAAAGAAATATTTACCCTGCATCTTTTCGGAACTAGATTTGAACATTTTGATGTTTGTGACGTGTTCTTTTTCAAGTTTGATGACTAAATGTCAAACTTCAATTCGTCAGTCAGTTTTCTTAGCAAGAACCAGAATGAGTTTTAAAAAAGTTTTCTTACTCGTACACTGTTGCTCACATACTGAGGAACTAATAATAATCAGCTGAGCAAAAGTTTGACGGCTGCGTATATATCAACACTGCCAGAATTAGATTAATTAAATAACGATTTTCTAGTATACAAATCTTAGTAGTGAAATGTAACATTGCCTGATTCTAAATTTTAAAACATAATTAATGACGTGATTATGCTCCGGGATTATGCTGTCCAGCCGTGGGATTTGTTGACTACTGAACCAGAACCAGAGCATCCCATAAGAACAACAGCGCCTTGTTCATACTGTAACCTTTTTTGTTTAGTAGGTGCATGTATACTTATAACTTGGACGTTACGTGCAGTGTAACTGTGCACTAATATGTGCCACTTGTACAAATTAAAATTTAAATTAGAATACTGCACATAATACCACCTTTGGTAAATTTACAATAAATTTACAATATAAATTTATTAAATTTTCATAGAAGTGTGGGATTGACAGTAAATTGAGTTTATATAGATGTTGTTAAATATAATTTCCATTTTTTCCAAACTCATGTTAATTCCATCTGGTAACTTATTGATTATATAACTATCATAAACTATGCATTAGTACATGTAGTAATGTATGCCAAGATTTTCAAAAAGTGAAACATACACTATAATTTTTAATGCTATGTACAGATTGTTATTGATCCATCAATACAGCTCAGCAGTACTATATTCGATGATAATATTCCATTGATTGACCATATTAAATTTTGGCCCAATGATAAAGGATAGCAGAAAAATGTTTAGGAAGTCAGTTGATCAAGGTCAGATTCAAGTGCACTGAAATTCTGAAGCCTTATATTTCATAAAGGAACCTAGATAGGCCACATATGCATATGTTTAAACACATTAGAATTTGAGTGATCTTAAAAGGTCAATGAGATTTTATTGAAGCTTAAATCTCGTAAAGGGTATAGCTATAGCCCATGTACCGGTACGTGTTACCATAAACATAAATAGGAATTAACCAGCTGAAGTCCAGCTGCACTATCAGATTTCTTCTTGAGTGACATATATATTGACAGGCCAAAGTCAAGGTCATCCAGATTTCACAGTTGTAGAAGATCTGTAATGCCTGTGGTACTTGATATTAATTTGGCTATCGCAATTTGGAGACATTTCATAAAAGAAGCCTAATAGTTATAGGCTATACGTCACAGAAGGAGTCTTAAACATTAATGGGAAATCATATAATATTTAGAGTTTAATACCACCGTCACATTGACCTGACCTTGAAAGGTCAAAGACAAGGTTATGTGGATTTGATGTCTTATAAAGGAGCAAAGCTATATTGGCCCTATGTGACTATTAAGCAATTACTACTAGTGAAGTGCTGAGCCGTTCTTTGGTGGACATCCTATGTGGCTTCTGCCAGGCCTGCATTATCAGTCAAGCTAGCAGATCTAGACAGGTCTGTTCTTGATCGGTGTCCAAGGGCTGAGAGAGAGACTTAATTGCTATGTCAAAGCTCGCATTTCACTGCACACAAGTCACAGGTGTGCATTCTGCCAATCGTCTGGCACAACACTAGGAAACCACATAGGGGAGTGTTATGCCAATATATTTGACCTAGAGTGACATAGAAAGATCAAAGTGTGGGTCACTCAGGTTTTGAAGCCATATCTAATCTCATACAGGAGCCAAGGTAGTCTAGTTATGTTACTATTAAACATTAATAGGAAATCATATATGGGGAGTCCAAATGCACCATCTTACATTAATGACCTTGTAAGGTCAAAGTCCACATCACTCAGATTTCGAAGCGCTATATCTTGTATGAAGCTGAGTTAGGCCATATATTGCTACTAAACAGTGAAAGCCATATATGGGGAGTATAATGGCGCTACTATATTTGACCTTGACTAACATTGAAAGGTCAAAGTCACTCAGATTTTTGAGGCATATATCTCGTAAAGGAGCACTGTTAGGCTATATGTTACTATTAATCAATAACAGTAAATCATGTCATATATTGGGAGTTCAATAGCAATATCAGATTAGTGACCATGAGTGACTTTGGAAGGTCAAATTCAAAGTCACTCATGACTTTAAAGCCTTGTATATGGTAAAGCAGCCCAGTTAGGATATGTTACTATTAAACAAAAAATAGGGAAATCATATGGGATTCCACCCATCAGATTCGAGCTTGAGTGATCTTGAAAGGTCAAGAGTCAAGGTCACCCAGATTTTCAGTTGTAGGAGCTAGATCTGTATGTTATATGCCACTTGATATTATATTCTCGTTGTCGCATGAGGTAGTTAATTTGTTTGCGGGCAGGTTTTTTTCCCCTGTCCCAGCGGTCTTTCCTGTTGAAATTAATTAGCTCTTCTCTGAAACAAACCTCTCCCAAAATATACATGTAGCCCCCACACATACATGATTTGGTATAATATATAATTTGTAGTCTTGTACATTATTCTGATCTAGGTCACTATAGATACTTGCAAAGAATTATAGCTATTGAAATTTAAAGTTTTTTTGATGCAAATTCTATGTGGAGGACAAAATTAATACCATTCTCCATTATCTCAGAATGTAACATAATTTTAACGTGTAAATAAAGACCACCTGCTTATAAAGACCATATTTTACAGGTCCCCAGGTGTATACTTTCCATGCTATTAAACCTGCATATAAAGAAACGTGTAAATGGACCACATTTTGTTGTCCCTAGGGTATGTGGTCTTTATATACACTAGCTGTATGCATTTTGCTAGGATCAAGACACCAGCTGCCAATTATAACAATTAAGAACATTTTAAGACATGTGGTTTTCAGGTCATGGAAGTAAATTTACTGATAGTAATTTTAGGGTAGATTAATTAAACCCTGCGGTCCAAAATTTTGGCCAAAGATAAATTGACAGGTGTAAAATTTTCAAGTGACTAGAACAGCCAAATGGCAATACACATTTAGTTACTAGTTTATACATGTATATGTGCAAATAAAACATTGTATATCAGGAGTCCACCTGCACCATTTAAGACTTGACCTTGAAAGGTCAAATTAAAGGTCATTCAGAGTTTAAAGGCTTTTATCTCATAAAGGAGCCAATTTAATTTAGACATACCCGGTATGTTACTATTAAACACAAACAAGAAATCATATCAAATTTTACATAGAGTGGCCGTGATGATCAAATGGTCAAAGTCAAGGTCATATCTTGAAGGCTTTGTATCTCGTTCCAATTTATGGCAGGTTACTATTAAAAGCTAATAGGAAATCACATCTGTAACGACATCTGAGAGTCCAACCACCACATTAAATTTGACCTTAAATGACCTTCAAAGGTCAAACTCGAGGCAAGCCTTATTTAAGAACCTAGTTGTATAAAGCACATATATTTCTCTTCACATAATTAAAATCCATTTAGGGCGACCACATTATTATGTGGCAGATGCGGTTTGCTGCTGTCACAGAAGTCGTGCTAAAATTTGCTTCACCCCATGACACATCTGCAATTTAACATCAGTCTATATTTTCAGTGCTTGTGTTTCAAAAAACAAGATATTACATTCTTACACAATGACAATAATTGTGGATGCATGATTTCTCAACCTTTTGAGCAATTAAAAAATAGTTTTTAAAAGTAACATGTTCAAAAACCTTACAGTAGCCCTTGCAACCTTAAATGTACCTTAAAAGAAAGAAAGATATTCAAAAATGTATGGCACTGGCAAGCACCTATTGTAAGTCCTGGCTACACCTAGTGCTGCTACATTATGAAAACAGATTGTGCAAATGTTTGAATAAGGGAAGTATATTTAAATCTTGATCTTCCACCAATTGCATAAAATGTGTACTTGTACATTGTTTGCCACATCATGTAAAGCATCGGTAAAAACTGGCCACAATCAAGTTTAGCTTTGGATCCCTGAAGTGCGTGAAGTAGATGAAACAAGCATGCATGTCCTATATGTAATATTTATTCACTTTTTTCAATGATTTTTGAGGTGCAAATACATACAGAAAGAGAATACATGTACAATGTACAAAAAATATCCACTACACATGTATATAGGCATGTAATAACAATGTGCTCTGGATTGTACTATTTATTGCTTTATGTATACCGTTATACGGTATGGTGCCTTATTTGACTGGTGTTCTAGTACATCCTGTGGAATATAGGACTTATCTGCATGAATTTTGTTTCACTAAATCTCAATCAACCTGTTAATAATTACACTGTGAACTGGAATTCGGGTAAACAAAACACTTAACAGCATGCATACGAAAACACAAGAAACAAGAACAATTGTTTCTCAAGTTCTTTATTCCCATGTACAAAATATGCCCAGCATATTTACATGATTAAACCAACTAGTAAACCGTGTATTATGCTTGTAAATTATTAGCCATACACCCATGTCAATTCCCAAGCATACTTCCAATGGCATTATCATCATGTTCTCCTCGACTCAAACCAAGCATACGTCAGAAACATTGCTTTCAAACTGCTCATCACTCTTTGTAAGAAAGTTGAAAGCCTGAAATCAGTGATACCTATTTCACTTTATGATATGATGCCAATATAGATAAATTTTCTAAAATATATCAGTTGATAGACAACACTTAGCATAAAACTGCTTATCCTGCCCTTGGGTGATAAACTCAAATCACAACAACGTCCCTATAAAATTATTAAGGGTTATTGCATGAGTTCAACGTTTATTTTTGTATGGACCAACAGTTGCATTTATTTTGACGAACTTGTGAGTTATTATATACCTGTTACTTCACTTTTAGAACACTATTAAGGGTTATTGCACTCGTTCAAGGATTAATTGTGGTATGGCCAAATCACAAGGCGCCTTTGCTATTGGCTGAGAATCTGGGTCGGGGTCAGAGTGCAATATACAATGTTCAATACGAAAATTTATTGCACGATCGTTTCAGTGGTAAAGCATAGGGAGATTTTTCAGGTATATAATAATGCATGATATAAAGTGGCAGTTTACACAAGAAAAGCCCATTTCGGCATGGCATTGCACCCAATCTTTTTCCTTTTCATGCCTGCAGGCCAGATAGCAATGGACCGGGACCTTGGTAACGCAGCCAAAACAAACAATGGAATTATGTGAACATAGATGCGCCTTTGCTATTGGCTTGTTTCAGTTATAAAGCATAGGGAGATTTTTCAGGAATATAATAATTGCAGTTACATGTAGTTTTATTGGAGTACTTGTTAAGTTAAATGACAACAGACCGCATTACGCATACAGCAATTGATGGAACCTTAAGTATAACAAAACGTGTTCCAGAAAATATTTCTTCTTTATCTATTGTTTTATTAAATTCAGACCTTACATGTAGCTCTTCCCCTTTTTGGCAGTTGTCCAATTTTTCTTTTTTTACAACTTGCCTGAAATATTTGGGCAGACAAAGGTAAATATTCTCATAGAAAAAAATAACACATCCACTTTTTTGGACTTTTGAAGTTCAAGTATTTTAATTTCATCCACATCCTGTTCAAATACTGGGATGGCCATAATAGCTGAATAATGTCCAACCTATACATGTACATAACTTGGCTCCAGTGGTAACAGCAAAGGTACCTGATATAACTCAGTTATATCAGGTTATATCAGCAAGCAGTTTCTGCCCCCACGAGGAGACTTAGCTACAAACCAGTAAACATACAGCCTATCTTTTATTATTATTATAACTACAGAGGGTAGGTTATCAGGTCAATTCCAGGTTGCGCATGCTAGCAATAGCACTGCTAAGTCTCTGGGGCATGCTCTCGGCAGCTGCACTGTACTCGGGTTCTGAGCTCTGCAGCAGCGTCACAATATTCTTTAGCATGTCTGACGTCTGTAGGCCAAGGTCATCCAGTACATTGCTGAGATAATCTGGAAAGGTCAAGGTCACAGACAATGAACATTACACTAAAGACATCAGCATGACAAGCTGCATATAGTAATATGTAGTTCTTAGATCATATATTTATCCTCAAACAAACTTATAAACCACTTTACATATTATTCCCTCTAGCACGTCTGTCTGTACACACCACCATCTTGGACCAGTGTCTGGAAATGTCTATCTAAAAGTGGACATAAGTTCAATAATCACCTTGGCAACCATTGTCCTTTCCATGCTTAATATCACTAGTGGACTTAAGAAACTTAAGAACTTAAGAAACTGTTTTCTGTTTTTAACTCCTCAACGGAGGGACCGATGTAGTTCCAAAGTTATGTTACTATGTTTGCAAAAGTTGAGTAGTCTTGGAATTATGCCATCCTCACAACTAAGATCAGTTTATGCCAGTCCCAAGGGTGGTCTTAATTCTGGGGCTGCACTCCATAGGGGGATTTTGTACAGACAAGAACACAAGGTTGTATCAGTACTCGGTGTCATTCAGTTATTAAACAGTCATCATATTTAGTACATGTAGTTCAGAAAACAATACAGGGTCTGCGTGTTATGTAATGAATGAATGACCATTTTACAAGATGGCCATATGATAATTTTGGAAATGGACACCAAAATTAAACCTCTAGAGCAAATCCAACTGAAGTAGAAAGCACTTACTACACCTGCTATGATGTTTCAACTATTCAGTGTTTGACCAATGGTGTTCATGTTTAAAGCAACTGCTGAAAAAAGACCCTTTCCTAACCTATATCGGTGCCCAGCTGTTTGACAGCCATATTGGACAAGACTTGGATCTTGAGGATTTGCTCGGTGTAGTGATGCATGGTTCCCTTGGCAACCGATTCCAGCCACAAATCCGCTAAATGTTCTGGAAGAGCCACTAGAACAAAACAGCGTATGTGAGATAAATATTCCACTCTTTTTTTTTTTAGAATGAACCACATGATTTACATCTATGCAATAAATATAAAATACCAATGCAAAAAGTTAACTTGCATGTATGTATTCTTGTAAAGGCATTGCAAAATTCTCTGAAATGTATTTGAGTATTAATTAACTTTAAGTCTTGTTTCACTTAGGACACTGGCTTTGCTTTAATTAGTTTCAGCTTAGTACACCAGCTTAGCTTATACTTAGTACACCAGCTCAGCTTACACTCAGTACACCAGCTCAGCCTTACATTTAGTACACCAGCTTAGCTTACATTTAGTACACCAGCCTAGCTTATGCTTAGTAAACCAGTTCAGCTTATGCTTAGTACACCGGCTTAGCTTCAGCGTAGTAGACCAAATAGTCACAAATTGGGAAACATCTTTTAAATCTATACAAATTGGGAAATATCCTTGAAATCAATGCTTTCTTCACATATCCAGCATCGCGTACATGTACAGTAGTCCCCTCTAATCAAGCCACCCCATTGTAATGGAGTGGCCTTATTAGAGGGATACACAGAGCTATACCTTGTTCCCCTGTGTAGGGCAGACGGCCGTGTTTGAGAGCCATGGCCAGGGAAGGGTTGTCTTCCAAGGTGAAAGGATCCAGCTGCTGCGGTAAGGTCAGCAAATACTGACCGATCTGAAATGACAGAATAGATTGTCAAGATCTTCATGGCACAACTGGCTATAACTGCAATAGGACTGGCTGTTACCTGACTCTTCCTCTGTGTGTAAGTGTATGGCTACACCAAGGGGAATTCTGCCCATTATTTGAATTAAATCACAATGCACAGCAGTGGAAAACTGGAACCTTGAAATTAACTGACACAATGCAACAGCGGCCAATGAAATTGTGTTTACTCGTTGGCTGATACTTCCCTCTGTATCTGTGTATACATGTAGCTAATGAGGTGGAGAACTAACCAGTAACCAGGAGTCACAAAATGGAACAGATATATTAACAGGGAGGGGGGCATACTTTCACAAAGTTCGTTATTCTTAGCACTATCCAGGGAAACTTGAACTTGTGTGTTGACCATGTCAACACTAAATCATGGTTGCCCAACCAGTTAATTCCAAAGTGCCTGTCACTAACCATTACATGTTTGCTCTATGATGTCATATCCTCAAATCCCAGAAATGAGAAATAAGAATTGTGGTCTACACATCAATAATACGTGTCCGTTAAATAGTGTGGGTGCATGTGACAAAAGCAGTTTGCATTCTTATTCAGAGGGTAGCTACTGGACAGAGAATACTTCAGTTTTGCAAAGTATTACAATTTTTGGTAAAAATATTATAATTATATTCGGCAAGGTGTCAAGTTACCTTAGTGATGTACTCCAGCGGAGAGAGACTGAATGTTGGCAGGTTGCTGGTTATCGCATCCCCAGCACTTTCTGATGTCCACACCTGGATCATATCAAGTTAGAACAGTTGAGGATAGAAACCTTTAACTTTTAATCTGAACTTTAAGTTCAACGTCAGAGCAGTTGATGACAGAAACATTTAGGTTTATGGGAACCTCAGGTTCCAACATCAGATCAGTTGAGGATAACGAACCCTTTAGGTTTCGACGGGAACTTCAAGTTCAACGTCAGAGCAGTTGATGAGAGAAACCTTTAGGTTTAGGGAATTTCAGAGAAGTGGCACGCTGGCCGAGCATCTTCGAACCAGTGGATTGTGACCTTGACTTCAGTCTGGGCACTTTCATCTTTATAATAATAACAATAATATGCAGTTGTTATACAGCACTTTATCCTCGAACAAGCTCAAAGCTCTTTACATATTATTACCCCCAGCACACCTGTACACACCAATACATTCTCAACTCCTCAACGGAGCATACAACCAGGATACATGCTACAGGGCGCCATGGGTGATCAATGTACAATAGCTTTCTCTGTGTATTGCCAGGTTCTTGTTTACGGCTGAGTGAACTGTAGCACATTTCGGGTACAAATCTTGCCCAGGGACTCTAGGTACACAAGACTAAGCGTACGGCTGGACTCGAACCCACGATCTCGTGGTTGAGAGCCCAATACCTGAACCACTCGGCCAACTGTCCTCCCTTCTTTCACCCCATTTGACTGACGTAGTGCCAGTCCCCAGTATCACTATACCATTACCATGATTACCTGTACAGTAAAAGGGCCCGAAAACAGACCATTTTACATTTCACTTCATTTCACTACATTGTACATTTTTTTTTTTATTCAAAGACATTCACAAGGAAGATTACATCGCACTACATTGTACATTGCTAAGTGCAACATTACTGACACTAGTCTTAGGGCATTAAATAATTCAAGACTTGCACTAACTATACCGTGGACCTGTCTTGAGAGACCACTGCCCCGAGAGACCGCATGTCTAAGATATTTCTGCCAGAAGGTTCTACATTTGAATGTTATTTTTACTGAACCTGTCACCAAAGATAACCTGTCTTGAAAGACCATATTTTGATGGCCAATGGGTTGGTCTTCCAGGACAGATTCTACTCTAGCAGGAATGGAACCCACATCCAGCATTGGAATCTGTTCCAACTGGAGCAGCAATGGGGCAAACACGATATCGAAGGCGAACTGATGGACTTCCTGGCTCAGTACGTAGAAATCCTGCTTGGTTTTCTCCAACACAGACGGTAAGTCACCTAAAAACAGACACGTGCTTGGGTCAAATTTCCGGAAAAATACATGTACTTGAGTCCAAAGCTGAACCTGCATCTAAGCATGAATAAAGCAATATTTGCAAAACTTTGTTTCACCAATCGCGACTTTTAGGAAAAACCGGCATGAAAACGACAAGATATGCCAACATGATTCACTTAAAAGAAAATGTAAGCCAGTGTAACTCACAAACTTAAGTTAGTTAAGTTTTTGGTATAAAACAGACCCAAGGCTTAGGCAATGAATGAAGGCCTGGATTCATTATACACAGCAAATACACCATTTCTACACTGTCCAGTGATGTAGGAAATTGAGGCAGAAATCATCAAACGATTTGTTATATGTATGTACATATCTGCACTTCAGCTTACAAGAGAGTTAAGTTTTACAGCTGTATCAGACACAAAAAATTCCATATATTCACTTGAAAAGCATGAATGATATGAATAATTTTCACCCAGTGTAACAATACAAGCAACATGAGTAAGCCAAGAATTAAAAGTACACATGTATATAGCATGTATAGAGGTGCCTGCGAAAATGGTTTCTATAATGAGTACCCAAATTTTAAGAGAATCACTATATTTGGAGTGTTTTAAAGAAAATGTTAAGATAGGATTCTTCCTAAATACAAACTGGTAATGGCTTGTAACTGGTTCTCACAGGCTTGTAATATTAAATGCACACGATGAACACAAAAAGATCAACGTATTTTATGGACTCAGACGAGTCCTTATATTGTTTTAACATAGCGAACATCAGGTCCTAACTTTTGCATGATCGTAGCAGAGAATGCAGCACCAGCTAAGAACCGGCGTTAAACCCCCTAAAACGCCGTAATCCCACTTTAATCTACAGTAAAACTGATCTAAACCTCCTGGGATCGGATTTTACCGTGGTCCAGTGTTTTCCCGCGTCCCTGACAAAGGCTGACCGCCAGCCGTACCTGCCTACGAATCACAGAGTTCGAAATCACGAACCGT
>JAAUYG010069542.1_pt1 | contig 11352 bp, 10 predicted proteins | sample 7278091 | NCBI WGS metagenome assembly JAAUYG01 (sample SAMN14350201, study PRJNA611818) | marine sediment metagenome | isolation source: surface marine sediment (0.6m) | place: French Polynesia: Moorea | collected 2018-08 | reverse complement strand
ATACGAATTATGTCAAATACAACAGGAGTTCATGTCTCCTGCTATACTATTTTATTTCGTAAAAGTATCAGCAAAATTGGAAAACTAAATGATAAATTTATTGCACAATTTAACACAAGAGGTCCATGGACCTTGGCACTCTGCTTGACAGCTGCAGTTGGTATGGCATTGGCAGTCTTCTCCTGCCCGCTCTCATCTCTGTCGGTAGATATTATGTACCGTTTGATGTCTTTGAGGTCAATAAATAATTTCGTTACAGCGGACGAAGTTTTGCGCTGACCCTACCTGCGCCCTGGCACATGTAGTACACCTACGCCTAGGTGTAGGATCCCAGATTTTTTTAGTATAAAAAAAATTGTTGGCAATAATGAACTTATAGTTGAATTGATAGAAGAGATGACAAGACTAGCGTATCACAAAAACATTCAACTACATGCTATTCACCTATATGGCACCTAACAAATCCCAGAATAATAAACTTTATGATGTAGTAAAGTAATCACTTCGACAGACTATTAATGGGTAATAAAAACGCCCATACTGGGTAAAATACTAAGCATGGATGGAGATTTTATAAACTCACATGAATAATCCACGACTAACAAAAAAAATTGAACCTCCTGATATTTTTATTTACGGTATAAGCAATAGTGGCAGGGCTTAGCAAACTACACACTTATTTGCTCCCATGTATTACACACGTGCTCAAAAATATATCTTTTAAAATAGTTAGTGGATGGAAAGTGGCCTTTTGCAATAACAAGCAAACCCTGTACTGTTTAATTCGCGCTTTAATGATCCTTCTACGTCCCTCTTTGTCCCTCTATCACCGGGAACAGTGGGATCTGAACGAGACAGCGGAGGGAACTATGGACACCTGGAAGTGGCAAATGATTCATCCTATCTCACTTAAACGCCGTGCAGTGACATTGTTGATCAAGACACTATCATGACGGTGGACTGTAACTACCCTGTTATAGCTCGCTTTGTCCAGCTGAGAGCGTACCAGGAACTATATGTGTGTGAGGTCATTGCCACAGGGCATCAATACATAGGTTGGTAACCATACTTGTTTTATAATTCTATGTCAATAAGAAACGGACAACAGTTTCTACACTACCGTACTTAGTATATCACAGACGCTTATGCTCCCCGTGCACTTACCTATACACTTCCTTTGTTAAAAGATAATTTCTTTACTGTACTTACAGACTGCTGCGAGGTGGGGCTCATAACATCCCCATCAACAGTTCAGTCATAATCCTGTCGGCAGATAGTACTGTACTAACGTTACTGTTGAACTAAAATCCAGCGTCGAATAAATTTTATCATATCTTATCTTTCAACACGATAGTATATTGGGGAAAAGTTCTCCCACGTCACCAAGCGATATCAGTCACACAATTAGGTATCCATCCACAAAACAACAGATCCAACATATTCCGTCAGCAGGCCAATGACGGAAACATGCGCTTTTCGCCAGTGCTCCACTGTGCTGTCATATATATCGGTATCATAGGATACAGGACTTGGGAGGGATTCGAGCCCGTCGTCCTAAAAAAGGACTTAACGGAAAAGTTGTATACTGATACAGCACTATTAAAGCTAGTGCGCTACTCTACTATGCCACGGAGATGAGATGGTCGGTGAAGCTGTTCTGGAGGTGTGTATACGTTCTTGCTGGGTTATACAGATTCCTCAATGCTCCACTGGCGGACAGATGTCCTGTGATATCATGATTTATCACAGCCCAGTGAAGCATGGGCGCTCAGAGCGTGTTTCCACCAGGGGTCCACTGACGGAAAAGCTGAATCGGGTGCACAAAGAGTTTGCACAGAGTTTGAGAGTTACATTTTTTTTGAAATTTCTTATTTTTTTTAAAATAGGAGCATATGCACATAAAAGTTTAAAAGACCTTTTTCTCCAAAATACCCCCCCCCCCCGAAAAACAAATGAAGAAAGCAATGGAGACAGTATCTGCTAACAGTGTATAGTCGTTTTCAAAAAAAAAAAAAAAAAGTAATAATTACATTAAAAGACTGAAACTGTTGATTAACATTTGGGCAAAATATAACGTAAAGGGCGCTCAGTCTGGTCCTTTTGTTAGGCTGTGGCAATAGAACATTTCCAGTGCAAATCTTGTACGAGAGAAATTCCATGCCCACAGATATACAACTCGAGAACACTGCCGAAAGAATCTGGCAAACACACGTTTCAACATACGTGTGTTGCTAGTTTAAACAGAATGTAACTCGCCTGTTAGACATTCACCCAAAATACATTAGTTATACATGTAGTTATCTCAATTATGATTCTCGCTATGCCAGGAAAAGCAATAAAACTGAACTCAAAACAAATACATATGTAACAGCTTCGCATTGGGTTGCTATGGGAACAATGTGTCCACACATGGAAAACGCAGCTAAAATGAGACCCTGGGAACACACAGAGAATGTCCTTGCTGTTTCATTACAGTAATTATTGACCGTAACACCATACTGTTTCCTCTATGTCCAGATTGCACTAACTGTTCGACCACCTGTAACCCTGTATACGACTGTGTGGAGGATTCGGCAAAACACAGTCAGCCCTGTGTAGAGACAGTAAGTAACGCATTGGCACAAACTGATGCCAATATAAAGTAATGTTTTAACACCAGCATCATGAGCGCCGTGCGCTTTGTCGAGCGGTAGAAAGTCGCCTTTAGACCACTGGTCACGGGTTCCAATCCCGGTGTATTCAAGTCTGGGGCCCTTTCATCTTTCATCTCATTGCCCTGCCTGTTAAGAATAACCTTAAATAAACTAATCCGCTCACTCATCAATTCATACATTATGAAATGTAATTTCAGCAATACAAACAATTTAATATATTCTGACCATTAAGCAAAAGTGATCCAAATTCTCCATGACTACATGTAGTTGATTACTGGCAATGTAGCGTAACTAATACATGCATTAAAACTGATACCAGCCTATAGTAACACAGTGTGCCTTTACATAACGGGTCTGTTAGTTCATTATCTATATAACAGCATGTAATACCTTTTCATGTTCTGTTATTTTTCAGACTGTGATCCTGGTGGGTACGGTGTGAGCTGTGCCAGTCAGTGTGGTCACTGTGTTGGTGGGAACCTCACCTGTGACGTGGTAAATGGCACCTGTCCTGGTGGGTGTGAGGACGGGTTCGGTAACCACAGGTGTGACGTTGGTAAGTTCTGGTACTTTAAAGGCTACCTGTGGTGTGGAACATGGAATTTGGTTTAATTTTGTGATGACGGGTTGGGTAATCACACGTGTATGTATACATAGTTAAGAACTTGAATAAAATATTCCGATGGCGTTTATTGACCGTTTTATTTACCATGTTTTTGGTACAAATTAACTTTCAGATACAAAATAACAGGACAAAATATAACAGATAAGACAAATATCCAGGCGATTCTATCTTATCGCAATACTGTTCAATGGGTTTTTACCATTAGCGTTGCAAATTGACGTTCAATAAAGTTTGTTCTAGCTTTTTATTTTATTTTATTTTAGTCTAGTCTAGTCCATTCTACACTGTTCTATTTAATTTCAGTCCAGTCATAGTGTCTATTTTGTATAGGTTTAACCCACAAAAATGCAATTTAATTTCTGGTCTATTGTGTGTGAATTTCATAAATAAATTGTCACTGTGATTAATACGATTTTATTACCTTATTTGTACCATGCCATATTATAACACTCCATATCTTTTACAGAGAGTAAGTAAATTTACAGAACATGAATTAGAGATCTTTTCTTTGGAACCAGGTTCGACAACCGGCCTTCCAATAACACTAGCCACTACTGGAGGCGACCCAGATAAAACATCCAGGCTAACTGACGATCCAACAACACAAGCCACTACTGGAGACGACACACATAAAAAATCCAGCCTATCTGACGATCCAAGAACCCTAGCCACTACTGAAGGCGAACCTGATAAAACATCCAGGCTAACTGACGATCCAAAAACACAAGCCACTACACGAGGCGAACCGCAGGAATCAACTACCACCACTGACAACCCAACAACACAAGCATTTCCTACAGAATCAACTCCAACAAATGCACCAATGGCAGTATATTCAACTACAGACATTGGAGGCGTGTCTACCGTATCATCAAATGCATCCCCAACTAAGGAATCGCGAAGCAGTAAGGGTCAAGTGAACATTAGTGCAAGTGGGGAGCCGAGCAGTCCACCCCATGCGTCAACTGCAGCTTCTCTGAATAACACATTAGGTAATGTATCAGCATCTCAAAGTATTACACGATCAATATTAAACATTAAGTATTCTTCTTGTACAGTATCGATTTCGTGCTACATTATACTCTAATTATATGTCTCCCGTTAATTTTAATCCCGCCATGTGTTTGTTCCTCTTTGTTGGTACATGTACTTCTACATTGGTGTAAAATGTGTCCTGTACTGTTGCATTATGATGTAGCTGTTTCATTGACCTACCCTTAACAATTTCTTTTTAGGGTGTCCTACTCCAAAATGTCTAGAGAAATGCTTCAACAATTTATCACTTGTCGACAACGCTGCCACAGTGTCTGCTATGCAACTACCGTTGCGGGGCGAGGAATGGACTGTGATGGTCTCCTTCCAGTGCCGAGTTCCCAGGGAGACTGTGAATAGCAACCGAGACCGTAAATGTAACTGTGGAGACTGGGATGGGACGGAAATTGTCTGCCAAAGTAAGTTACATGTATAAGCACATTGCTTGTTACCCTGGTTGCATTGTTACCGTTTCGTCATTGCTGTTACTGTTATTGCTATTGTATATACATGATGATGATGATGATGATGATGATGATGATGATGATGATGATGATTCAAATCTATATCGGCGAAGACAACATATCAGTTGCAATAAGGGGGACTATTAATGTATAATTAAAACTACAGCGTTACCTACTTGGCCTTGAAATAGTCGCGCATGGTCCGATCCAAGCACAGGGGACACCATAGAGCCTGTTCGTAAGCCACACATTCCATTTATGTCCCAGGGCCGGGATGCCCCCGTCCACCTCGTTACCCTGGATCGGTGTGGCGGTATGATGATCCAGACAGCCGCCAGACTGCCCTCTACCACTGTCTCCCTGGATACCGTCACCTGACTGGGTCATTAACGAAGACGTGTGACAACGAAACCAAGGTGTGGGGCTCGGAAGAGGACATCGTTTGCTCAGGTAAATCACCCTGTATGGCTTTTTGAAAACCCATAAGATCAGTTACGGATGGCTAAGCTATTGATGTTGCTAGATTTGACTTCCGCTGTTCGTCATGAGAATAACATGGAGATATGGCGATATGGAGATAACATTAGTCATTTTATGCACCAACAAGCAAATGGCCGCTCGAAAGCTTTAGTAACCTACAAGATGTAACTGAAAGTCTGATTTGAATTATTTAATTCCACAGATCTAACCGAAATTGTAAAAGAGAAAGAAATGACCGAGCCGCTGAATGAACAGGAGAAGTACTGGGTATCGATCAGTTGGACGAAGCCTGACTCCCGTCTGTCTGCCATCGCCACTGCGACAGGTGTGTGGGTCTTTTTCTCTTTCCTACCATTGCTGCTGGTGTTTATTCTGGATCTGTCGACATTCTATTGGGATCTCCGCATGATGCAGTACAACATCACTGGCGACGAGAAGTATAAGCCGAAAAGGAAAATTAAGAAGCCCAAACCGGGGAACCCGAAGGAAAACACAAACGCCATGCAGGAAGTGGTAACCATGCAAGCTGGCGTCAACACAGAGGATCCAGGCGAAGGTACCAGCTGCTTTCAGGATACGATAACCACACGAGAATGAGAGGTCGTCGTGAGACGCAACTGGCCAGCCGTTGAAGACCACATGCAATTTCTCATATAGGAATATAGTGGGGAAAAGGTCTAGATTGTGTGTGATAGTACTTACCATCTGCAGGGAGCTGAGTCAGAACTCGCAAACTAAAGACAGTTACCCACTGTAAGACATTGAGTTTGATGTCAAAGGGGTATAATGACATAGTTCTTAACATACTTTCCCGTTGTAAATAATTATCAATATCACCAAGAAAAATCATACCACTGTATTGATTGCTCTTTGTGTGGATCCACCGTAAGCTAATGAAATATTTTAAGGTCATAATGGCAATAGGTAGGAACGTCTTAAATGGTTGTAATTTTACGTGGAATAAAAAATAATATAGATGTTTGAATCAAAAGCTCTTATCTCGCTGTGACGTCCTACGTGGTCTATAGTGTTCATTGCAACAGGAACGGTACACAGAGACAGGACGTGTCAACTGATGAGCTGGTATGCCATACACTGGGTGCACTAATAGACCGTGGAGTCTGTTCTCGTTAGGTTGCTTATACTTAACTCACTGCCTCTGTAAGAGTGGTGTTGTGAATTCATTATTGGTGATACACAAAAGGGTGTTGGGTGGAAGTTCAAATGGTAGTTTCTCTAAAGTTGCTCCCCGTTCATGCACAAATACGGATATATCCACTCTGTACATTAACGAATACCAAATACCGACTATCCTAAGCCTATGGATTTCCATAATTTCCAAATATGACATTATGGTCAGCATACACTACACAAAAAAGTTAAGGATATTAAATACCCTTAACTTTTTTGTGTAGTGTGTATATGATGTGCGTGCCACAGTGCAAATATGCACTACACAAAAAGTTAAGGATATTTTATATCCTAAACTTTTTTGTGTAGTGTATATAATTTTCTACAGTCAGTTGCATTACATGTATTAAGTATTTTACATGTAAGTACTTTGAGTCCATTCTCGTACGTGAGTAATTTCTACAATATTTTCTCCATTGATAACATTTGACTAATTTGCACTGTGTACACACGACTTGCATTGCGCTGTTTGGATGCATATGGGTATTATAAGATGTCCGTGAGGTCTGATGGACGAATTAGTTTTTTCAGCGGTTTTCCAACATGATATTTTGAAATAACAAACTTATTGCAAAATAAAGATAACGTGCATTTGGTGTAATTCACACGACACTAACAGTCTTGATATGTTGTATGTCAGACGAGTACTAGTAGATTATTATTTACCTTGCAGTTCCATTGCGCGAATTGTTGTGATAAAATTTACAATTAAGATTGCGTCGATTGTTGTGATTTTTTGTCTGATTTAATTGGATAGATTGATGTGATATATTGTACTTAAAAGGATCGGGTTGTGGCATCTTGTAAACCAAGAACGTTAATGTATCTAGCATTATTTGGACTCAGAATGTTTGGCTTATTTTCGTATTATATAATTCAAGAGCAGTGTCTTATCTGTGACAGTTGTGTAATCCAAGAAGACTGTCTTATCTGGTATTTTGTGCAATTCAAGATTAGTGTTTTATTTGTGGCATTTGTGCAATTAAAGGGGAGTATCACCTGTGGCATTTTTGTAATTCAAGAAGAGTGGCTTATCTGTGACATTTGTTCTTATGACTCTTGTGTTCCGATATAGTAATGCGTATATAATCAGTACATTCACCGTACTTCTGGCTTGTCCAGTTACACAATTTTATTCGGTAGCTTATAGTCGACGATTTGCTAATTTCACCAGCTTTTCTTATACGCTGCATCATGTCCACACGCCGTTGGTATTATGTTGTATGGGTACGAGAGTATTGTAAGCTGTCAATCAGATTTTTGGTAGATACTACATATTGTTTTGACCATTGCCGTCACTGACGGTAAAATTACTGGTATTTAAACTATATGTCGTTTTAACTTTTGGTGTTTTTGAAATGGTACAAATTACTGATATTTAAATTAAATGCTGTTTTGAATCTTGGTTTTTGATGTAAGAATTGCTAGTCTTTAAACTAAATGTTGTTTTTGTCGTTTTATGGTAAAAATCGCTGGAATTTAACCAACGTGTTTTGACCCTCGCCCCTTACAGTTTTCGGATGGTAAAACTACACGTTTTGTCCCTTGCCGTTCTTTTCCCTTTTCCTAAAGGCAAATCCGAGGTCACTACCGGCTGGAGTTTCATCTTCCAGTTACAATGACTAGCTTTACGGTGGATGGCCTAGGTCCAATGCCATAATCATTATTACACTATTATGATGAAATTGTAACTTCTATTTATATTGATCTATCTGGATCTGAATAAACATACATACATACAAATTCTACATCTAAAAATGCATGCGACAACCCTTTTGGCAGATAGCCTACATGCACCTTTCATCAATAATCCAGTGGCTGTTTCAAGATTTTTTTCAATATATCAAGGGGTGTTACGATGCGTATAACCCCTGCATTTTCACTTATTTCGAGGATACAATTTAGAAATTGTATTATTTTTGTTTTGTAGGTAGTAGATAAAGATGTTAAGATGTGTACAGCGGATTTTGTCTTTATGGTCACATATCACAGATAACAACGGGATTGTATCCCAGAATGAAAGTCCTTTATTCTTTATGCACACGTATCGCAACTCATGTTGATTGTTTTGTATTCCCCCTGGTGGCCTGTGCTGGCAGTATATGCACATTATTATATAGGTGTAATCTTATAATCTTCAAGCGTGAATTGTTACTAGGATCTGGTATTGTTACTTAATATAGTAAGCTCCTTGACTGATATCAGTCGCTACTCAAGCTATTTAAAATATCTACTAACTATATAACCAATGATACTGCTTCTAGTTTACTTACCAGACTTAGTGTATATACAAAACTAACGTTTGAGATTTTGGAACAGTACTTTGGGAATTATATATATACCCAGCTGTACATAAAGAACAGGGTTTATTTTCAGAATACTATTTGATACGACAACGGCTGCATAGTTAATGAATATGGAAAAAATAAACTATTCGGTCAAATAGTAACTTTGTCAAGTGAACTTTGTTATGTAACTTTGTGAGACAAATACTAACTTATCCAAGTTCATTGTTGACTTTCTTATTAGACGGTTAATGATCAGGAGCTACATTGATTATTACAGTGACGTCATGCATATGAAATGTATTAATTTACCAGGTACATACATGTAGCAGATAAGCTGGTCACATTATACCGTAATTGAATCAGATTACTGGACACTTCACTTGCAACAAACAGTCACTTGTTAACAAACAGTCAGTCGCCTGTAGAAGTCCGTGTGATACGGACTCAACGTCGCTGTAGTTGCAAGTGAAGTGTCCAGTAATCTGATTCAATTACGGTATAATCTGAAACACCTGAATGAATGAGAACCTACATTGTTATAAGCTGGTCACCTTTTGATATCTTCTTCAAAGTTAATAAAATATTGTGTAGTTATACGAGTGTTTGTTTTTAGATGTGCTTCACTGTCGACAGAACTAATATCACTGGAGTCTCTTGTCTTCATCCGTAAAACGATTCTCTGAAAAGTTCTTCAAACTAAAGACAAGAAGCCCAGGGGCTTTGACGATCTACTTGACAAGATGGCAGGCAATAACCACATGAAACTGGATAACATAGAGATTTAGGTTATGTTTCGCACTAAGACCTTCCGTTTTCGGGATACAAGGTTGTTGAAAATCAGAAATACACCGAATGACCCCGGAATTACCTGAAGCATTAAACGTCACAAGCATCCTGTATACAGTGAATACTCATCCCTGATGCCCAAATTTCACTCCATTTCGCTCTACACCAACCCTTATTGAGATACAAGCTTGTCAAAAATCGGAATGGCACCGGATGACCCCAGAATGACCTTAATCACGTACCTGTCAAAAGCATCGTCTATACACTGAATACTCACCCCGAGCCCAAATTTCACTCCATTTAGCTCTACGACAAGCCGCTTTTGAGATGCAAGCTTGTCAAAAATCGGAAATGCAGCAAATGACCCCAGAATGTTAACCACTTAACTGTCAAAAGTACCCTGTGTACACTGAATACTCACCCAGGGCTCAAATTTCACTCCGTTTTGCTCTACGATCAGCTGTTTTCGAGATACAAGCATGTTGAAAATAGGAAATGCACTGAATGACCCCATAATGACCTTAACCACTTAAGCTTTAAAAGTACCATGTATACACTGAATACTCACCCCCGAGGCCCAAATTTCACCTCGTTTCGCCCTACGAAAATCCGTTTTCAAGATACAGACTTGTTGAAAATTGGAAATGCACCGAATAACCCCGAAATGGCCTTAACCACTTAACTGTCAAAAGTTCAGGTATACACTGAAAAGTTAACCCGTAGGCCCAAATTTCACTCCGTTTCCCTCTACGGTCGCTCGTTTCACAGAGAGAGGTTTTTGGTTTCCCCGTAAGGTATAATTGTGAATTTCAAAATTCGTTAAAAATCAGAAACTCAAAAGTTCAAAAAATCCAAAACAGTACTTTTGTGAGGATCACCTAGAAGAAAATTCAAGAAAAGTTTGGAAAAAATCAAAAGTGATTTGAGGGAGTAGTAATAGTCTTGAAAATTTTGGCCCCATGTTAGCGAAAACATGGGACATGTTTCAAATTGAAAAAAAAAGTCTGGACATATGATCCATGGGCAACAACTGCGACGGACGGACGGACGACTGACGAATTCCCAATGGACCTGTGTGTTAAATTAGTATAAACATTACGGTTTTCTGCATGCAGCCGTAAGTTGTGTATCGGCACGTGTAGACATTGGACACTTTCTATGTGATTTCATGACAAGGGTACACAGCAGTCCACACGTTCTGGAGTTTTGATATTGCTACCCCTGAAGAAGGCCAGCAAAGGCCGCAAGCCCTGGAAGAGCAGCAAACCCTATCCCAGCTAATGTACCATTACATGTCATCTAACTTGGAGGAGCCCAAAAGTAACGTCTAGGCATATACGTTCGATCTCTATTAGTGTCAAATCATATATGACTGTCCAAATCCTTGTGTCTCAAGAAGGAACCGAGTTGGGTATATTTGTTACTGTATTAAATCAAAGGGTATTCGCTAATGTAAAACCCTGCCCTGGGGTAATGACGTTACATGTGCTTTGTATTCTGTCGTTTTTCTTGCTTAATCCTGCTATAAAACATTTGACATACGCAAAGCATTAGATCGTCAATCTATTAGCCATACGTATTTGATGCATGCAATTGGGGCAATATGTTATACGTCCCAGTCAGAGCCGTTCATGTATGTACGCTCAATTAAATATTAACATGACGGTAAGACGCGCTTGGTGTTTTGCTCATACCGTGTTACAAAAAGATCAATAAATGCCTTTTGTGGCGGGATCGAGACTCAGCATAAACAAACGATTATAGATTGCTCTTGAGTCACCTTTATTACACCATATTTAGCATAACGCTATAAATGTAGCATATTTGCAATT
>JAAUYG010144481.1_pt1 | contig 11353 bp, 4 predicted proteins | sample 7278091 | NCBI WGS metagenome assembly JAAUYG01 (sample SAMN14350201, study PRJNA611818) | marine sediment metagenome | isolation source: surface marine sediment (0.6m) | place: French Polynesia: Moorea | collected 2018-08 | reverse complement strand
GTAGTAGTAGTAGTAGTAGTAGTAGTAGTAGTAGTAGTAGTAGTAGTAGTAGGAGGAGGAGGAGGAGGAGTAGGAGGAGGAGGACGAGTAGGAGGAGGAGCAGCAGCAGCAGCAGTAGTAGTAGTAGTAGCAGTAGTAGTAGTAGTAGGGGGAGGAGGAGGAGAGGAGGAGGAGGCAGAGGAGGAGGAGCAGCAGCAGCAGCAGTAGTAGGAGTAGGGTAGGAGAGGTCTCGCAGTGTTTGCTGGGAGTGACAAGAGCCCGCTCTCAACTTCCATCCTTCCCAGACAGACAAGAAAGGGTCGAGACACTGAGGGTATCACGAATTGATTTTATATTAATTCAATGATACATACGCCCTTGGTATCATTATTGTACTCCGTTTAGTACAGCGTTCCGCATTCTGTTCCATACTGTAGCATGTGTTCACACCATTTTGCACAATGATGTTTATATATATATGTAAGGACCTGAACGACAGCAAAAGTTTTTGCAGTGCCTGTCGCATTTTTGTAACATATTACATATTGCAAACTTTGGTTTTGGATTGCCTATTATTTCAATTTAGGATTACATTTTCATCATATTTGGACAACTACATATTACGAAACTTGCAACCACCATGTCTGTATAACTACCAAGGTTTTCATTCCATGCATGGCATTTCTAACTATACCATGAATCAATCCATATATTTTTCATATTGGCAGAAACCATGGAAGCTGTATTAAGATGGGGGATGCTTCTTGGCTTACGTAAGCATACGCATCATCAGGTGTCTGTAAATCTAGGGTGCAAGTATGAATATATGTATATATATTGCACTGAGTTCAGATTATAATGCAATGCTGATCAGCAAAGGGTGACAAGGGCCCCAATGACATTGACAACCTATTTTGACTGAAGACTCACTAATTTCGCCAATGGACAGGAAACGTATGGACAGGCTTATATTCAAGCATGGTTACCCATGCCCCATAAACTTGTGCAGAAATTGAATGAAGCCCGTAGTAGAAGAAGCGTTTTGATCTTTTTCCGTGTCCCTGTACTCCAAAAATAAGGCCAAACTATTTGTTCATTACAAAAAGACAACCTTAAAACTCTAAAAATAAAAAACCTAGTCGCATATGCTAGAGAGAATTCACAGGATGTAAATTTTAACAACAATAACGAGATGAAATCAATAAAGATGTCGAGACTGATGACTCTAATTTTATTGATCAATACCTGGCGTTACATGTATGTCCGCTTTCGTTAGTATATACCTGGAAAATCTCCCTATACTTTACATTCTAACTACCTTACAATAAATATCTCTATTTGACAGATGACCTTTCGTTTATTGCACTCTGACCTAGACGCAGCTTACAGCCAATAGCAAAGGCGAGTGTGCTTTGTTTACATAATTCAATTGTTTGGTTTGACTGTGTCACAAAGATCCCAGGGTGCATGAGAGCAGGCTCCCCGTGGCGCACCCTGAGTATCAGGTCTTGTCGGACATTTTGTTAAGACTTGGCCTGATAGCGAATGCTCTCACACAGTGCAGTTCTTAGACTGTAGCAACTCGAAATGACGTTGAAATCATTATTGTATATTTTTTTCAAGATGTGACTTGACATCTTACCTTGGACTTTGCACTCATTTGACCATAACATTCTTTTCTAGAAGGAAAGACTTTGGGAGCAATGTCTTGTCGAAATGGACTTATGCTATGTAAACTACGATTTACATGTAACATCAAGTAACACGGGCTAATAGTGAAGAAGCAGGTATGTAATGATAGTGTTGTTGCACTTGTTCGACGATTTATCTTTGCAAGGACCAACAGATACATTCCGACTCAGAAGTTCGTCGGAATGAATGCATCTGCTGGTCCATACAAAAATAAATTGGTGAACTCCTGCGACATTGAAATTTTCGGGAAAAAAAGAAACTTAAACATCGGAAACCCAAAATTTCAAATATTCCAAAAAGTACTGTTGTGAGGGAGAAAATTGGTAGAAAATTCAGGACAAGGTATGAATCATTCGAAAGTGGCTTGAAGGAGCAGTACAGATTTAAATATTTAACCCCATAGGGCCTCATGCTAAGTAAAAAAAAAAGGAAAAACAATCACAATTCGTTTCACTTATCAAAATTACAACGATTACAAACGTAGTTTATGAAAAGCATTGACCACTTGGGAACTCTGCCATGGAACTCTATGGCAGCCATTCGCTGCCATAGAGTTCCATGCTAACGGAAGTGAAAAAACAATCGGCGAACATTTGATAATGACAATTTTAGAAATCCCCAAGCAGCTTTTATCGGAACCACCTCCAGGAGCAAGCAAAACAATTGCTTGCAAAAAAATAAAAATCTTGAGCAGATGTAGCGGCTTTGAATTTTTTGTTCATATATGGCACCTCGTCAAAATTCAATATAAAACATCAAACAACCAAAATGTGTTCTGGAGATACTGTGGGTAGCTGGCATTGCACAAAATCTGGCGTTAGTGCAAGACGCGGTTTAACATACAGTGACGGCGATGACGGACGACGGATGCCCGCACTGCGACAATACTTCTGCTGATGGAGCCAAAGATTAAAAAAACAAACCGGGCCTATGCCCCGGGACAACCAAAAACTAAATTTTGAAAACAAAATCCATGTCGCGTGTTTAGAAATCGCCGATGGCACGGACGGAATGACACGGCATGACAACAGTCAAGCAGAGCTAATAAGCTACTTTCTTTCCTGGCAGGTTAACTATAATGATTTTATTAATAAAATTTGGCTCAAAGTCCCGTTGCCACTAGTTTGGAAACGTTCTAAATATACCAAAGTATTGATAAGGCTAACACCTCATTTGCAGTGCTAGTGTTTCGCGTGTAAGTACATGTACTTATTCTAGCTTTGTACTATCACATTGTTTTTGCAGTGGCGTCTGTGTCGGCCACATGTGATTTGCCTTGATACAGAGCCTGCTTCTCGGTGCTGTCGCAAAATGAGAGTCTCGAAGACTACGAAACTGCTTCAGAAGCCAAACTCAGAGAAAGTTGCAGGTAGCCGTAGTAGCGTGAGGTTGGTAACACCCGGATAGAGCCAAAAGAGAATTAAAAAAAAAAAAAAATATTTGTTGCGGTTAAAGGTGTACAACCTTTATCGGTTTCGATTCAGAAAGTTCACACATAAATATATTACATGCACGCACGCACAGCACAAATCATGCATGCATGCATGATTTGTGCTGTGCATGCGTGTAGCAATATTTATCTATAGGTAGATGACGATACATGTACCAATAATATTGTTCTATATTTGTTAAGTAACGGCCTACTTTATTTAGCTGGATAAACCCGGTTGCTATTTTCTATGCGCTTCTCAGGCTTGCCGCCGACCTGAACGAATGTGTATCTGCGGCAATCCGTTCTTGTCCCCAAGACACAGTGGACAAATGGTTGGCTCTGTGGAGACCGCTGGCTTATATATGCCGGGAGGATTCTATACAACGAAAGTCAAGTAATACTCGGGCTAGTGTATTCAATGAACGGGCCCCAATGAACAAGAGGTCCATAGACTGATAAAAGTTCCTATTCGAATTAGAATTAGCTGGTTCCCGGACGTGGGAAGGTATCGCGTACCAAATTTTGCATTAATCAGTGATAAGGTTTTTTAGAAGACGTACTTTACAAAGAAAGACTTTTAATCGGCGACAGTAGCATGGGTAGTGACTCTAGTCAAAACTTAAGACGTACGTCCTTTCGAGAACTCCGTCCTGGGACTTAAACCATCACACAAACTAATAGATTATTTCTGCTGGATTGTCTGATTTTTAATTTAACCGACATTTTAATTTAACGGGACTGGCTGTGGCTTCTTGTAGATAAGGTCTTTATATACAAGTATATGCTGAACTGGGACTGGGTTTTTCTCCTAAAAACTGTACGTAACTATTCCTATGGTGCCATATAGTTATAAAGTTGGAAAATAATTAATTTCTAACTTTCACCAGACAAAGGTTCTCAGTAGAACGTATATCGCGAGATATGTAGTGAGTCATACCAAGTTGAAACTGAGATTTGTTCAATCATTTGTCAACAAAACATAATTACCAGTACATGTTCATGATTATGATAATGGCGACGACGACAACGATGATGATGATGGTGGTGATGATGATGATGATGATGATGATGATGATGATGATGATTTTCCACTCTTTGAAAACGCTAATGCATGTCATAACAGATGTGACTGGTCCTTTTCAGTTTATTTAAGACACCAGGACTGTCTGAGAAGGCTGGCAGTTGGTTCCGCTGTTCTGAGCTGCCACAGAATCTCCTTGAATGAGTCTCAGCAACATACTCAACGTGAGAAAAGTGGCTATTACAGTTCTGCAGACGAGCTAAACAGAGGCTTATGTCGGTAAGTAAAATCAAATGATCAGTACTGTTGCAGGTCTTTTTTTCACAAATGATTGCTGATGAAACTTAGCCAAACAGCATGCAGACTATGGCATTGAAAACGATGGGAGTGTAAAACTGCTTAGTCCCATTGTGGTAAATCTTGCTTCCTCCCTTTTGTTTAGCTCTGCTTGTCTGTGTCAGCAGAGCTGTTGCCGTGGCGTGGGCGTCCGTCCGTCCCTTGTTATCCTCATCTATAATACACCTTTTTTAGAATGCGTCAAACAAAAATTTAACTCCAAATTTTGCTGAGTTATCTCTAGGCCATTTATATTTTATTTGGTTGTTTTTGTTTTGTTTTTGTTTTTTTAATTTTGGATTTTTGCATTTAATCAGTATTTTTTTTTCATTCTTCACTAACATTGGAAAATAACTGTAAGAGAGTGAAAATTCCAAAGCGTTTCTACTGACACAACCCTTAAACCAGTAAAGTGAACGTTCGTGTAATGTTGCATATGGGCAGATAAATTACTTGTGATAGCTATACGAAATTTTAAAATTGCAAAAAACTATTGTACAATTTCAAATTTCTGAACGTGGGACCATGTGGGGAGAGAAGTTTCAAAACGCTACCCCTATACTTGATGTTCCTTGTGACAGCCCACATACAGGATGCTCATTGGAATTTTGAAATTTAAAATTTCATTTATTTTATAAAGTTAAAAATTAAACAGTTTGACCAATCAGAAAATAAAAAATGCAAATATCTTGGATAAGTCCAACTGTAGAGGGAAACGGTTGAAAATTTGGGCATCCACCGTTAGTAGTATATGTTTCTGGTGCCCGCTGCCCTTTTGGTCCTCGGTGGTTCAAAATCAATTTGGGGTCATTCAGGATATACACTGCTCAAAATATATATTTATAAATATGTTTGAAAAAGTCCTTCTAGATTGTAGTCAGGTTTAGTTGAATCATTTTCCTTGAGTTGTGGCATAAAATTAGCAAAAATTTATTTTTACATAACTTTGAGGGGAATTGCCCTCACAACACAAGTGTATCAGAGCAATTGCGATCATGACATTTACTCTTTCAAGTAGGATAACAATGCTTATTGTCAAACCAGTAGCAGTAGCTGGTATGGCCACCCATGATAGCCAATGTCCGCATAAAGTTTGGCTGATCAGATGAAAACCAGAGGAGGGCAGCGTTTTTGAAATTTACAGCACCATATGGTCCTGTGTGAAACAAAAATTCCAAAACTGCCAAAGGTTTTTATAATTTGGCATATCGTTAAAAACTAAGAGCCTGTATTCCCCCTGATTACCATACTTTCTGTAAAGTTTGGTTGATATTGGATGAAAAGTGTGGCAGCAAAGTGCACCAAGTGACCCAAACTGAACTCAACGAATCAGACATGAAAAATACTCAACATGCAATTCCTAGAACCACGAGTCGTAAATTTTCATCTGTTTTGTTCTACGATCACCTGTTTTCGAGATATTGCACATTTTAAGATTTTCGCATTCAGTACCACGTTAACATTACATACAAAGTGTCACATTTTTCTAAGACTTGGCCGATTGCCAAAAAGCAACAGCCTGTATTTCACCATGGTAGCCGATGTCATCGTAAAGTTTGAGGGAGACCGGATCAAAACTGTACGAGGAGTATCACTCTGAAATTTTAGCACCATATCGTCCTGTGTTAACAAGAATTTCAAACTAAAATGAAAGTTATTATTCTCAGCAGACCGCCAGAAAAAGTAATAGGCTATATTCCCCACGACTAGCATATTTTGATAACGTTTGGGTGAAATTGAATGAAAATTGTGGAAGCAGAAGCCTTGTGAAAACCTTAACATTGGAAATTTTTCAAAGTGCACAGAATACAAAAACTAAAATGAACTCAAAGAATCAGACATGAAAAGTACTCTGCGTTCAGTTCCTATGACCGTTAGTCCCAAAATTTTCATTTGTTTCCCTCTGTGATCAGCCGTTTTTAATATATTGCACATTTAACAATTTTCCGATTGCCTTTTATGCTAAACTTTCAAAGTGCCACAAACTTTTTATTGTTTTGTAGATCGCCAACAAATTTATACCTTTATATTCCTTTATGAAATTTGGCTAGGATCGCCTGAAAACTGTAGGAGGAGTAGCGTTTTGAAATCCCCAGCCCCCTGTGGTCCTGTGTTAACAAAAAATTCAAATTGCCATAAAATTTTTAATTTTCAGCAGATTGCCAAAATATTCCCCCATGACTGGAATACTTATGATAAAGTTTGGTTGAAACTGAATGAAATCTGTGGAAACAGTAGCCTTTTGAAAATGTCAACACTGGAAATTTTGCAAAGTGCACTGAATGACCCAAACTGAACTCAAAGAATCGGACATGAAAAATACTGTACATATGCAGTTCCTAGGATCGCGAGCCCAAAATTTGCATCCGTTAGCTCTACGATCAACTGTTTTCAATATATTACACATTTTACTATTTTCCTATTGACTCACATGTTACAATTTCAAAGTGCTACATTTTTATTAAAGTTTTGAAAAATTCTGGAACCAAAAACAAGAGGTCCATGGACCTTGCCAATCTGCTTGACAACTGCACTTGGTATGACAAATGGCAATATTCTGCAGACTTGTACATGTATCAAAAACACACTGATGCAGAGTAAAACAATTGAAATCTAGGGTTAACTCTCGCACAGCACCTTACCATGCATGCATCAAGTTTAGATAATTTTCAAAACCTCAACTTTGTCCTTTGAAGGTCACTAATGCCAAATGTGATAGTGTCATTGGACTCCCTATGATTTCCTAGTTATATCTAATACTAACATTGGGCCTAACCCGGCCCCTTAACGAGATATAATGCTGAATCTGAGTGATCTGAGTGATTTTTACGAGATATAATGCTAAATCTGAGTGACTTTGACGATAACATATCAGGGTCACTAAGGTCAAATGTAATTGCACAAATGTACTCCCCATATATGCTTTCCTATTAATGTTTAATAGTAACCTATTGTCTAACTCTGCTCCTTTACCGGATATAATGCTTCGAAATCTGAGTGACCTTGACTTTTACCTTTCAAGGTCACTCAAGTTCAATGTGATGGTGCCATTGGACTCCCCATATATGGTTTCCTAGTAGTATCTAATAGTGACATATTGCCTAACTCAGCTCCTTTGCGAGATACAAGTTTTCAAAATATGAGTGTACTTGACAGTGACCTTTCAGGGTCACTAAGGTTAGATGTAACTGCCCCTATGGACTCCCCATATATGCTTTCCTATTAATATTTGATATAAACCTATTGCCTAACTCTGCTGCTGTTGGGAGGAAAATTCAAGACAAGTTTGAAAACTTTTGGCTGCGATGTGGAGGAGGGGTAGCGTTTTGAAACTTTAACTCCCATTGGGTCCCATGTTACCGAAAACGTAAAAAAATCGTTAAAATTTCAACCAACATACTGCTGCGAGGACCATTGGGGCAATGGGGGTGGGGTGGGGGTGGGGGTGGGGGTTAAGAACACGTTTTGAAAACTTTTCGTTGCGATTTGTAGGAGTAGCGTTATATTTTTTTTTTTTGCTCCCATAGAGTCCCATGTCAACGAAAACGAAAAATATTTGCAAAACTCCACAAAACACATTTTTTTCTCAAAAATCCAAAAAACATCATGGCATGCGGCTCAGGGAAAGCCGCAAGTAAAATTTGAAAGGTATCCATGCAATAGGTAAGGAGATAATCGATGCCACAGACGGACGACGGACGGACGGACGACAGACGTATATCATGTGCTCTGCTGACATAGGCAGAACTAAAATGTGGTCTGGAGATATGGTGTATAGGGAGCTGCAAACAAAACTTGGATCCATGCCGCGGTTTCCGAGCAACCTGAGTTTATGGACGTTGCACGACGGACGCCTGCGTCAAAACAGTAGCTCTGCTGACAAAGTCAAGCAGAGCTAAAATCTGTAATAGGAGTAACGTTTTTTTTTTTAAATTGGCTCCCATGTTAACGAAAACGAAAAATCTTTGTTGAAAATTTTGACAAAAAAAAGTGGTCTGGAGATATGGTGGCTGTGGTGCTGCCCATTAAAATTTGATCTGGATCCATGCAGCGGATTCCGAGCAATCTGAGTTAACGGACGACGGACCGACGGACCACGGACGCATGCGTCACGACAGTAGCTGTGCGAACAAAGTCAAGCAGATCTAAAAACGGATGAAACTTGTAGATCCGGGTTGGATGTTTTATGTGTGTGCGTACTGTTTACCCTATGTGCTTCTGTGTAGTTTGGGGGCGATTCGGTGTGCTTGAAATTCTTCCAAAAAATTCAAGTTTCAAGCGCTACGCCTATATTATAATTTTTATCAGAAAAATAGTACCGTAAAGACTCGAATTGCTGCTTGGGCGAGTATCTATTTCAGGAAATCAGACCCCCGGTGCCATTTTAAATCCGACAGCTGTTTGACTACGGGCTCTTATTATTTTTAATGATTTGAAAGTTCTGATTTTACGAAAGTTTTGCCAAATACTGCCAATCGATGGCCAAGCGTTTTGGCATTTTTGTATCACTAAATACTGAATGAAAATGGCCATAGAAGCAATGATTTTTTTTCCGAAATAAAGACTATTGGTAAAATGTTGCGCTTTTGGTATCAGGTTTAAAGAATCCTATAACCTTATTAGAAAATATAGCGAAAAAAATGTGTTGTACCGGTATGTAGTGTTTCCCGGGGAGATCAGTTGTTGAAATTAAAGCTCTCCGTGTGCATTAGATTGCCCCCCTTTGACCCTTGTTCGACATTCCTGCACCCACAGATCTACGTTTGACTTGATGACCTGCATGTGTGACGCTGTGCAGCAGGGTGGTTGCGCAGCGGAAGCTGGCCAGCATGTCCGAACGATCATCTGGGAGGGACAACGAGACACTTGGGATGACTTAAACTGCCACAGCCACGTTGGGAGTGAGCCTCACTGCCAGACAACCGGTGGGGCTGGCAGTTCAGCAAAAGGAAGAATGGATGGTAAGGGACTCTGTGTTTGGCACACACATGAAGATATATTAATTACAGGTAGTTAAGACTTTGGTTTAGCAGCCGCAATGTCTTTTTTTTTTTATTTTGCCTTTCGCAATTGGACACAGAACCGAAAACAGCACGGAAGCTACAATATACTTGAGCCGGTGGCCGTTTGCGAACAAGAATTCATCTTAATACTTGCTGTCAATTTTAGAAAAGCTGAATCATTTGTGTCATACCGATATAACAGATACATGTACGGAAGATATGAGGTTTGTGCTAAACCGTTCGCAGTTACTGTAATAAGCAACTAATTGTGTCGACGTTGATAGCCATGATTACCGTAAAAGATGGCCATTTAAAAAAAAATCACTTTTCATTTCAGTTCAGCGAGGAACGCTCGTGGTATTGACGAGCTTCCTTGGCCTTCTGTGGACTACAGTTTGTATGGATTAAGCCAATGCTGCCTGACGGGGATACCGTCACTTGTGAACGTTAGTTCCTCACTGCTTCTATTGCTGAACAATCCCGCATAGAACAGTTACAGGGGTTGCTTTATTATATAGTCACTGAGAGACGAGGACTTCGGCCAGAAGCTGAGCTTCCGAGCTAACTTTTGACATCGCAGAAAGACCAGTGAGGAATCAATACATGTAATATGCCTAACACCGAGAAAGTGAAGTTTCTCTATGTGTCTGCAGCAGAGAAGTTTATGGCGCAGAGTGACAGACAGGACGGGGGTAACATCTTAACACATATAGTTGGTTCACCATGTTTGCGACAAGGGAAAATTTTTTGATTTTAAATCTGGTGTCTGAAGTTTTCCGCCTGGTTATACAATGTATTGCACAAAAGCCTTATCCTACACATTAAGAACCTGAGCCTGACCAATGTGTTTGACATGTTTCGTGTTCAATTCAGTGTCGTCAACTGCCGGCCTCCCACCAGGCTGCGTCTGGCAGTCAGTGGACGGCTTCCACTGGAAAATATTCTCCCCAGTAGATTATAATGTATATATAGGTTAACTTGGTAGGCTCAGGTCGTGGCAATGCGTAACATGCATAATGTGAGGACGCAATTAATTGATTTTGTCGATATGATCGACCTTTTACAGTCATAATGTACACATTCATGTTTTGACAGCGATCGTAGCATAAGCCCATGATGTTAAGCTTGTGCATTGTCCTATAAGCACTGCTACCACTCACATTGGAAGTAGCTGTGCTTAGAGTTGGCTGGTCCCCTGCCTACTGATGAAAGCCTCTGACGTGAGTGAAACCGGAAGTCAGGGCCAGTGCTCAGCGAATGCTTGGAGTGCAGGCTATAGTCGTTTTGGTCTCGTTTGGTAACTGCTCTCGGCCAATCAAAAGCAGTTCACGACAGCCACCCAGAACCAATCATACCACTGTTTCACGCTGTCGCCACTGTGACAGCGAATTGGTTATACATTCAACCAATGGGCTCTTAATTACTCGCCCGCTTTGAAATTCATTAAGCAAAATTCGGGCAATTCTGATGGTTATACGTTTGAGAAGTACTCCCGTTATACGGTAGTTATACGTTTGTACGGTTGTACTGGTGGTTATACGTTGAGAAGTACTCCGGTTATACGGCGGTTATACGTTTGTACGGTTGTACTGGTGGTTATACGTTTGAGAAGTACTCCGTTACCAAAAAAGTTGATGACACATAAACAAATTTGATTATACTCTCTTATCGGATTTATATAATGCCTAGTGTTCCACATATCAATCTTAATGCGTATTTGCTATTTTTTATAGTTTTTTCAGTTACTGCTTTTCTTTCAAATGTTTTAATGTGTCCTGTATTTATTGAAACATGCTTTGTAACATATGATTTTCCAAGCGCCCTGAGCACACCTGTGGAAACGGCGCTCTATAAGTACTGAATAATAATAATAATAATAATAATAATAAT
>JAAUYG010066431.1_pt1 | contig 11354 bp, 5 predicted proteins | sample 7278091 | NCBI WGS metagenome assembly JAAUYG01 (sample SAMN14350201, study PRJNA611818) | marine sediment metagenome | isolation source: surface marine sediment (0.6m) | place: French Polynesia: Moorea | collected 2018-08 | reverse complement strand
GCCCACGCGGGACGGTTTTGATTAGCCGACTGGCTTTGGCGGGACTCGAACCCACGATCTTGTGGTTGGGAGTCCGACGCGCTAACCATTCGGCCATCGCAACCCGACTAATAATAATAATAATAATAATAATAATAATAATAATAATAATAATAATAATAATAATAATAATAATAATAATAATAACAACAACAACAACAGATGAAATGTGTTGCTGTGAATAGTACTTGTACTTAATGGGCCATGCAAATATAAAAATATGGACTTGAAACAAAAACAAACAAACAAAAAAGAAAACATTAAAATTTGCAAATACTTCCTATCTCAATATTAAAACTACACATACTTAGCGCTAAACTCTATCGGGTGTTCGTATGGAGCAAGTTTCATCTTTATGGCCGCCTGGCATAGCAATATGCTTTATAGCCAGGCATAGCGATATCAATGCTTAAAATAAGGCATAGATACGATAAGTTTATTCGGTTGTAAATGTCAAAAAAAAAAACAAACAAAAAAAAAAAACATGAAGATATGGTGACATAAAACAACACGGAAGGCATAAAATGACTAGATCGTATATAAAGCACATTGTAAACAATACGAACACGTACATCTGCCTCTGCCAATAGGTCAAGTAAACTGACTCTAAAAGACTTCAAATCCATCGTATCTCTGTATACCGATACGTGCACTATGTTTTGCGTGAAATTTACGCCCAAATCCCCTTTTGCTCGACGGATAAGAAGATGAAATGGCACTGGCATCAGGTGACGTGCCGTCGCCGGGATTCGAATCCCACAATGTCTCCCAAGTACGGTAAATTTGCTCTGTTCGAAGTTAAAAATGCTTTTTTTTTTTTCGTGATGCCTCTTATGGTTAACGAACCAGATTAACATGTGTAGACAGGGCAGGGAGGTCACTGGGCGAAAGGATAGGCACTAGGCAGGCAACCGTACGTAATCCACACAGCGGCCGGCATGCGTTAACCCTGTTAAAACCAGGGGACGGACTGACTAAACTTGGGACGCATCAGGATTTGAGGAACACACTGGGTTTAGACGCCAAGGAGTTTGAAGGGGACATGTTTTGTGCCAGCCAGGATAGTGTTCTGCACCACATGATGGAATGGATGAAGCCAGTGTTATGTGTGTTGGTTGTAACAAACAGCTACGGCGGGTGTGTGTGTGTGTGTGTGTGTGTGGGTGGGGGGGGGGGGGGGTAAAGGAGTGCCAAGCACTGCATTGGATTTCTTGTCAACCTCCTATCAACTTGAATTGGTCTCGGGGGAGCACACTCTACCTAAAAATAAATTAAAAAAGACAGCAGATTTGGTAATCTCACAAATCTGTCATGCTTTGCCTTCATACGTTTAAAATGCCTTCTCGTAAAGTGTCTTAACACGTGACGAATACAAGATTTTTTGTACTATCTAGAAGTATATATGCAAGTCAAAATTCTGGGTAGATATGAATTGTTTGCACAGTGCCTGGTACCTTACAGAGAGGCTTCCATGTCTTATCCTCGGGTATCCCTATGCTGCTGGGGTATCCAGGCTAATGTGCTGCCTGTGTATTCTTAATGTACTAGTATATATCTGACCATTTGTTTAAATTATCTCCCAAAGGCAACAATTTAAAAATACCATAAAAAGTGTTTCCTAACAGCATTCTTTTTAAACAACTGTTAAGCAAGACACTGGAACAGCTTTACTTTTATACGGCCCAAACACGGAATTTCTGCAGATAAAATTAAAACTCCATTTTGAACTGACCCAACTTTAACTGTTCTCGTACATGTGATGTTCACAGTATAAACGAATTTTCCAAACAATTTTTCTTTGCATGACCTTTGCAGAATCAACTGTCTGAAATACCCATTTATACTTTTTAACACAGCCGCTGCCCCCCTCTTCTTTTCTCGGAATCGAAATACACATACCGAGATCGAGGAATGGTAATATAATGTTGGCATAACTTAATGCATGACCGTTGATTCTTCGTTCCCTAAATACCCCCACCCCCCCACTGGGATCTCTTTGATGATAGGTATAGCCAAAAAAGGAAGAAAGTATAAATGAGCAATGAAATGATCTGACGTCAGGGCCTCTTAATTTCTTCACATGGGATGGCTGTCTGAACAAGCAGTTCAGGGAATGGGATGAAAGTACTGCAGGCTGTTTAAGCACAAGCAAAGCTAATAAACTACTACTACTACTACTACTACTACTACTACTACTACTACTACTACTACTACTACTACTACTACTACTACTGCTACTACTACTACTATGTACGAATTGATTTTGGGTATTGCTGCGTGATATCACATAGCTGTTATGTACCAATGTATTCCACTAGGAGGGCCATTAAAGAGTATATGGGACTATATGACCCACCTCCATTATACGTGTGAAAGTCACAGATGTCGAGGTGAAAACTTATCGTTCTTGGGCTAAATGTCAGTTGTGGCTGCGGACTCACAGAGAGGTCCAGCAATTGACAGAGGGGTTCAGCACCCCGATCCCGTTCTGGCATGTGGTGAATTATATCGGGCTTGTTTCGGAAATAGAGTTGGCCTTGGAAACCATTAATCTCTGTGAGAATGCCCAACACGGCAGCGGGTACGACTGTATATGGTATTAATGAATTAAACAAAATGCATAACGTGAAGACCCATTGAATCACATATAGCTATCTTAATGTCAGCTACCTCATTGGCATAAATCTCTACCACAACACCTGCCTTTAAAGTGACACTCATTTATTACAATTTGTATATGGGGAACATTTGTTTGAAATACCAAGAAACCAAGCAGTGCATGCAGTGGAAAGCACTCACCTAACCTCAAGGAGAAATAGAATAGCCACCATAGACAGTAGTGTCATCATCACACAAACTACCTCCGCTGATATTGGTCTAAAGGCTAACACGAGAAAATACTATTTTCCTATTTAATAGGAAACCCTTTGAAGAGCAAATATAGTTTTATGTTCCATAACTTACTGTATATGGTTTACAGGTACGTGTTATGTCAAAGTTTGTAAAAGGATATAAATTTATTGCCTTTTGTATTTTCGTGGACTGCACAGATTGGATGGAGATCGCAGTCCAGGGAGTAGGAGATTCTGATATATACCCGGAATCATCACACTTTAACCCCAGAGCATTTATGTGCAGGACACTGTCTGTGAACAAGAGGCCCACGGGGTCTTGACTATCTGCTGGCCATTGGCCATTTGCCAAATATCAAGTTCGGTTTATACCGAACAGCCATGTAGCTGAAGTGACTAGACAAGGACTTACTTGATACTCAGGGCATAAAGGTATACCATATGCATACAGTCTACCATATAGTACCATATGCATATAGTCCGCCGATCGCAGATGATCGCGAACGTAATCGTCAATTTTTGAACAGTTCAAAATGGTTACGAAAATTCCTCGAACACGATGGAAAATCCGATATTCGTGAGGTGGTCATGCAGTGATCGCCAACTGACCGCTGTGATCGCAAGGTGGCCGCCAGTAGATCATGGATTTTTTTTTTCATCGAGTCTGCGGCCAGTTAACGGCCACCTTACGATCAGTCCTGCGATCACTCATTTGCACGTTTCTCAAATTTTGTCATGTTTATCCAAAAATCGAGTTAATCCGTGAGTTGATCGCACAAAGGCCGTGGGGTGATCGCCAAATAGTCGCTAAGTGGTCACTAAAAAATAATTGCATTTTCCCCGCGATTTGGCCCATTTTCAGCGATCAACTGCTCCTAGCTAATTGCCAAAAATGATTGCCTCCAATTTGACACGTCCTTAAAGAATAGTCTTAAATAAAGCATTGTAAAATAGAGAGGCCACTATATAGTGGTTATACCCGGATTTGCCCCAGAGGTCAGTATGACCAGCCCTGTTTAAGACATTGTACAAAAACTACCATGCTAAAAAGTTGAAAATAGAGGAAAAAAATTGCCAAAAATTCAAAATTTTAAATTTCACAAATCAAGTTAAACGTTTGTGTACTTCTGAAGAGAAGCCATATGGTCCCATGTCAATGAAATTGAAAAACATTGAATTTCTTAAAAAATTTAAATGTTGAAAAAGATTTGTTAATAGGTACCTCGGCACAAAATTTGGTGTTAATCTGCTTGAAGGTTTCCAAGAAAACCATTTTTACAGATGATGGATGGCCAATTGCCCACATCATGACTGCCTCTGCTGTGTAGTAGCACAAAGCGAAGCTATTAATAAAAAATACTAGAAAATCGCTTGTCAGCAACCATCACAGACACACAGACGCCATGCGGATGTATATGGGTGCGTCGTTAAAGACAAAAAGAGTTGGTTGCGGCCAAATGTAATTTTCCCTGTTTGTCGAGGGCATTACACACTGTGCATGAGAAAGTGCCATCCTCATAACTCGCAATTTTCCCCCAACAGGAATTTCGACAGCGGGAGTAGAAGAGACCAATCTACAGTAGCTACACTTGTAACGTGGCCTAGTTTATGTGTTGAACACATCAGGTTAACCTTTTACAGCAAAATTTTTTGGGCTTTACCTTAATTAAATACCTGTGGCCCAAAAAAAGACCAGTGGGTTGTTTGTTGGTGTTGGATTGAAGCCAGCCCAGGGGAAAACCTGGGAATGCAGACCAGAGAGGAAGTACTTGCTACAGCCTCCAGGGAACAAGACAAAAAAGCCTGTAATTAGCAGGACACCGATCCATCAGGGGGGACATCTTACTGGTTTCCTTTTCAGTCAGAAATTGAAATCAAACACCAAAAGTTCCACTATAAATTACAAATGTATACTTGACATGTGCGACATAGTACATGTACATTTGTTTAACTTAATTAAATGCTAATACAGGCCCCCAGAATACTTTCTGCATTCCTTGCCAGATGGTGTGTCAAACTGCATAGTATGTGTATGTACTTTCTAATCTACAGTTAGGGTGTGCCAGATACACAACACTGCCTCAGCTCATGGAGGTATTGTTTTTAATACACAAATCTTGCACTGGCCCATTGCCTTGTTCTACAATCTTGCCAAAAGTCAAATTTTAGTCTTTGAGTTTCAGTAAAGTTGTTTTGTGGGCGATAATAATAAGCAGAATACCTTGTCATTACTTGGATGCATCTGAGAAACTGCCTCTTGACTGAGGAACAGACGCCAGTATCGGCCACCTTCAGCACTTTTCGATTTGGACTTTTCTTTATCTAGTCAAAGCAAACCATGTAGTGCAGCAAATAGGACAAGACAGATGCTCTAACAAACGGTTTATTGAGAAGATTCTACATCACCTAGGTATTGATGTCACTTCCATGTTTTAAAAAGTTACGAAATTCAACTGCGCTTCCATGGAAAGAACATAAGAGATGCAATGAAATATGTAACTCAAAATTTTTACTAAGATTTTTATCTACACTCAAGTCAGCCCCAGGTTACATCATATGCATATGCCGTATCAGATAAATCATAATGTACTTTTTTATTTCCGAGCTGCACACTTACACTAGAAAACATGAGAGACTCCAAACACTTTTATGTAGCTTTAAAAAATTTGCACGTATAATTTTTTTAGGCAAACCAAGCCATGTCAGGAAGGGGTCTCTTTACAATGAATTGTACAGGTACAATGTACACACTTTGTCGGGTCTTAATGACTGATGATGTATTCAGATTAAAATAGCGACATTCATCGAATATAATTGTGAATATACTGGGTGACAAATTTATACTGCAATCGACACATAGAAACCCTAGTCTACATCGTCTATCATATCCCAATGATAACATATATCAAGAATACACCATCAGCAAGTATATATAAATAGATTGTATGCCACTAAGTTCCTGGACGCCATTACATTTTGCCTATTTAGCCAAGAGATTCAAAGCAGCGCTACAGTTCAAGAAAGCCAAGTACTGTGTACTTTGCTGTCTGTATTTTAATTAGTACCCTAATTAAAATACAGACAGCAATATTTTAATTAGTACCCTAATTAAAATACAGTAACTATCGACACTAGCAGGTGTAAGAATTAGTCTTTTAACAATACAGTGCTCGCCATCTTGAGACTATTCCCATGTGTCTTAAAAGACCATATATTCCTGACAAAAAGTCCCACATTTCAATGTAACTGAAATCAGTCTTAAAAGACCGCCAGTCTTATGGGACCACATATTTATGGTCAATGGGGCAGTCTTTCATGTCGGGTTCTAATGTAATAACTGCCTTTCACGAAGTCGAAGTTTTATTTTACTTGCTTCAAAAACGCTCCTCTGGACATATTCCTGAGACGTATTCTCTGTAAGCAAGCCAAGACACGCAAGTTGCCACACTGACGACATCCAAAAATGGAACCAGGTTACTTACTATTGATTCGGTTACTCCAAAATAAGTTTAGCAAAAAAGTAACCACAATTATACAGCCAGTGATGTGCTAAACAAGATGGCATAGTCCCACATAAAGAAACTTTCCACATGAGCAAACACATTACAATAAATCTACACTCGCAAACAAAATCCAGTAAAAACATTCATCATGAGCTAAAACAAAGCTGGTCTCCCATCAATAAAATCAGCACGCAATTATGAATTATAAAAATTTAAATAAACGGTCTTTATACAAATTTGGTCCTATTTACACTATAATACATATATATACTATATACATGGTACTCATAAGATTATTGTAACGATGTCCAATAGTGGGAATACTATATTTGCCACATGTGCATTTTGAACAGGTTACAGCCCCTGGCGAAATTTATATTTTCACTTCGAATTGCACTTGGCTTAATCTGCACCATGAACACAGGTTTGAATCACTAAAATACAAATCTAGTGATAATCAGGACCCAATGGTAAAGGTGTTAGCAATAAAGAGTTCATTATTTGATACATTTCAGTTGAAACTCTAAAGCAGCCAAATCATATCAAGGTGAACTGCTGTCACTTTTTCCTCTAACAGTGCCCAGCTGTGCGGGTCCTCATTTTGTATCAGTGTTAAGACTGATTCGCATAAATTAGCCTTTCACAAAAAAGTAAACTTATTTGACACTAATCACACTATACAGTTACACATCAGAGATTACATGGTATAGTTTTAACCTTACAGACTTTTACAGACTGGCTTTTTAACATTTCTCTGTACTTTTTCCCACTGAATACCATCTGGCCTTTCTACACCTTAGCCTGACACCGCAAGGAGCTGCAACTATTGTACAGTGAAATTCTACCTTAACACCCTGGAAAATAACACCACAACAGAATAAGCACCACTTTTTGATTTTTTGACCAAGGGTTACAGAGAGGTGCTATTTTGTTTTAGAAATCAAGACCACCCTGGAATTGATTAATTACTTTGGCCTTAACCATGGGAGCTCTTAATCCCAAGGTTATTGGAATATGATCCAAAAGTGGATCTATACAATCCACTCCTGATGTGCATTACTAGTAAATACAATACCTGCAGCTAAGTGCACCACATGTAACCAACAGGTACATATATGTTGAGCAGTGTACATCTGAGGTGATAATGCTTAAGTCCATCGATGCTTGGATACCTAAAAAAAATAATTTGCTTTTATGCAACGGTGGAGACGTTTGGTCGATATGTTACCAGTTTACAGCAAGACTCGCAAAGAAATTTAACAGTGAAGGATTATTTTCCTCTTGACAACAAAACCAATCCAGTCTGCTCTCACACGGGCTGGCACCGGCTAGGTTTGTTTGTCATCGTCTGAGAAGTAGAAATCCTCGTCAGCAGAGTCCTCTTTTTGCTCCACCTCTTTCATCTCAAACAGGCTCTCACCGACGACACTGACCACTGAAGATTTCTGGAACAAAAAAAAAAAAAAAAAAAGGTGTCATTTTCCAGTTGATCAAACATAATTTTTTTTCTTACTGCATCATATTGTCGTATCGTGAATTGGAATGGACCTCTCGAAAATACTTAAGTGCAAGTTCTGATTTGAGTTACCAATCTGAGCAATGTCATTGGCCAAGAATTTGACTCGAGTCCACGTCAAAACTTAGACCCTAGTATATTTTTAGAACCTCTGGCCAGTACCTCATACCACTTTAGTACAGTCCACCACACAACACAATACAAAATAGTTGATATGTAATATGAGGGGAGGAGGGGGAGGGCAAATATTACTGTTGCTATCAAGACAAACTTTCTGGCATGCCAGTGTGATCAGGATTCTGTCAAAGGGCAAATTGAAGCCTACAGCATCCCAAAAGATATTGTCTGTACATTTGTATATAATGGCAAAATAAATCAGAAACGAATGTCCAAAATTGATATACTGTTGTATGAGACTGTACATTGAATCGACTCATTCTACATTAATCAGCCTTAGCTTTCACACTCGCTAGCTTCCAATACACCAAGTAACTTAAAATAGATCAAATAGCTTTGCAATATTACGCTATATTGTCATCTGCACTAAATACAGACACCCAGCCTTTACTATTCTAGAAATTCAACAGCCAGTAGATGTAAGAAAGAATTAACTCGACATTAGACACAAACAATCGTCGAGTTACTTACTGTACCCCCACTGACTGGGGTAGCGGGCTGTACAGTCTGCAGCAGCTTCCGGCCTTTCTGGACCTGCTTCAATCTGTGTAGGTAACGGTCGACCTCATTCCTGAAATGTGACACAGCAAAAATTGCAATCTCCGTGTGAAACGTTACACCTCTACAGTCACTGGTGCCATACACCACCTAGCTTTGCCTGTTCATACAAAAAAAAACAGTATTTCAACAGTCATAATAAAGATCAAGGCGAACCACAGCAACAGCCGAGTCATTATAAGCCAGACGGTAACCATCTAAATATAGCTTTTATTGGAAGACACACCAACCAACAAACGTCAAGTCTTGCAAACACGAAGAGACAAATTCAGAGGGAAAATATCTAGTAGTTTCAATATATTTATTTGTTTACTGGAATTTTACCCAATAAGCTTAATATAGACTACTTTAAGCCCTATGTGTTTTCTTTTATGCATTTATATTTTGTAATCCATGTATCAAATGCTTGTTCTGAACACATAGCAAATAAACTCTCATTTGGGAAAGTGTGACAAATGTTTTTCACCTGTTGACGGACCCAAGGATACCGGGACTGAAGAGACTTGCTGTGGGCGTTTTGGCAGACATGGCTGCCAACATAGGGACCTGGTGAGGGGTAAATGCTGTACCAGCTTGGTTCTTGAGAGCCGCCGGGGTCTTGAATCTATCCAGGTTTTCCAGGTCATCATCTTCATCTTCCGGAATATTCTGAAACTACAGTCGCAAGAAATAATTTTACAATACGCGTAAGTCTCCCACACCTGTCAACATTAAAGAAACTAGACACTTGTAATCATCTGTAGCTTTAAAATTAAAAGCATTTCATCTAATACATTACTTGGCAATAGGTAAAATTCTCCATTGGCATTCCAAAACAAATAGATCTACTCAACCCAAACCAAAAGCCATTTTCTCAAGGCACCCAGTAATAAAAACAAAAAGCATATTCCACATTAAACCCCCTTGTATCATTTAGGGTCAAGTTTGAACAGTATAGATGAATTTGGCCTTGGAGTAATACGTGCCAGCATAACTCTTATTTGGTTCTCTTTCTGTGCAATACCTATGAGATATTATTACAGAATCTCTCTTCTTTAGTTCAGAAGTTTATTGCTTTGGCACATCAGGTATGCTAAAAATACCTTTGTGGTTTTAATCTTTTTAAAGGGAGTTGAATTAAAGAGATCATCTTCATAGCCCTCGGCATTGTTCTCCACTAGTTCCCGTAGCTGTCGCTTCCGTTTCATCGTCCCTTTTCCACCTGTCACCTGGCCTGGGTTTGACACTGGGAATGGAATATATATGGGTTACCGAGCTGAAATTACATCACTGGCCTGGTTGTATTACATCATTGATATGATTGTATAATTTCCTGGTGAACCAAAAGAAGATACCCCTGCAATGCAAAGTGTCGCATAGTGTCCGTGTGCTTATTTATTGCAACATGCAAACTATGCAGTAGGACACGGTTGATAAAAAAAAAGTAAGATGCCTTGTGGTAGTAGAGGCACATATTATCTACAACAGGAGTATCCCTCTAATATGGCAACCCCCAAATTTAGCAATATCAGTTCAGATGGACTAGCGTGGGGCAGCACTAGAGGTGATCATAGTAGTAATGGCAAAGATTTTATTGGCTACAATAGTGAGGTTGGCCTGTGGACAGCAAAAGAGAGAATTGATGAGAAACACTCAGGAACTACAATGCAAGAAAACGCAAGACTGGTTTTGGGATGCTACACTTCTCGACCCAGTAAAAGCTTTACTGTCATACCCATATCAGAGTTCTGGTACTGAGCATTGTTAGTAAACTTATGTTGAACTGCAATCGAAGAATAGAAAGAGAATTTAGAATGAGAGCTCAAGTGTAAAATTTGAGGATTATTCAGTCTGCCCCTATTGTTCGGAAGATGCTATATGTTTCTTCCATACCTGCAGGCTTCTTTGTCTTGTTGGTGTGATCTTTCTTAACAGCAGTTGTTGGTACGTCTTTATAATGGAAGGTAGTACACTCCTCAGCGGTCTTTGATTTGACATGCAGAGCCACGAGCTGCCAGTAGCCAGGTTCGTGGGGCGGTATCCTGCGCATGGCTCTGGAACATTGAGATATTAAGGTTCATCACCAATAACTAAGCAATGTCCTAACTGATGATTTTTTTTTAAACAAACCTGACCTATTACCTACCTTACTGTCACCAGATCTAATGAACCCCTTGGAATTAAGACCAACCCTGGTCGATGCTAAAGTCGTCTTAATTCAAGGATGGTCTTAATTCTGATACAAAATCGCACTGGTTTTTTTACCTTTGGTCGATCAACAAGAGGTCTTGCTTTAAACATGTTAAGGGTGCGGTGGACTTATTTCAGATTCTGCAGTGGAACTAACATGGAATTCCATTATCTATAAACAGCTGTAGTCATGTGTTCACTATAAATATTTGACTTAAATTATCCCAACTTTCATTACACTTCATACTTCATTCAGGACAAGAACTAAGGAGATCAAACTAATTTTATTCCTTTTCACTCTAAACTACACTTGGATGTTTATTACCCGAGTACTACTGCCAGTTATTACAACATTTGGGTTATCAAGAAGGGAGAGCCTTCATATAACAATAACTCTGAACAAAATATCAAGAAATTTTAGTATTGATTAAGGTTTACATGCATGTGTAAATAACTTCAGTATCGCACAGTGTGGAGAAGATCCGAAGTGTAATTGCTAGTAGGGACCATTCTGGTTTTCATGAGAAGTCCACCTTCAGG
>JAAUYG010012734.1_pt1 | contig 11354 bp, 7 predicted proteins | sample 7278091 | NCBI WGS metagenome assembly JAAUYG01 (sample SAMN14350201, study PRJNA611818) | marine sediment metagenome | isolation source: surface marine sediment (0.6m) | place: French Polynesia: Moorea | collected 2018-08 | reverse complement strand
CTGAAGCATGTCCATAAGTATGGTTCTGCAAAATTTCAGCCCAATCCGTTGTTTTCTTCACAACAAATGGGCACAGAACATGGCGGCGGAAGAAAAAAAACAAAAAAAAAATAAATAAAAATAAAAAAAAAAAAAAAAAAAAAAGTCGGCAAACCCATAGGGGATCCCGTCGGGACGGGATGCCCCAATTAATGGAAATCCAGTTGTGTTTTCCAGATCATCATAATCCGAGGAGAGCTTTCTAGCCAAGGAGAAACACTACAGAGCGTAGATTATGAGGAAGAAACATTACGTAATGTGTTTGCTCGACGTGTATGTTACTGAAATAAATTCTAACAACATGTATCTATCTACCAAAGAAAGGCAAAACAAGTCACATATCTACAGAAAATACTTGGTATCGGTTCCCACAATCAAAAGTTGTTTTAGATGGAATTCCACTTTACCAGTTACTACCATATGCAGGATGTGTGCAAAAATTTGGACCAAGCCAAAAGTCAAACCAGGCTACAAACCACTTACTTCAAGCCACTAACTGTAATCCCTTAAACAAGTTGTTACTCACTTTCCATGTAGGTATTCCCAGAGTTTACGCGGAACCTCCTGCACCAGCTCCCCAACGTAGTTCCAGCGGTGGGGGTGTACCCCGCCATGACGACACAGGAAGTCGTAGTTTGAGATCGGTCCAGGCTCGGCAAACGTGTTGAACTTGTTGATCCATTCTTTGGAAATGAAGAAGCGAAGAAAGGCGTTCTCCATGCACTGAATTGTCGATTCCGCCTTCTGTCGGATTGGGATCATGTGATCATTACGTTTCCTGTTCAGATAGATCAGAAAGGTACATATAAAACAGAGCTACCCTCAATACATTGGATAGAACTTCAACAATAACAGATTAATTCCTCTACTGGAGCATTGTCTATGGAAATATCCACCTCTAACAGGGATACCCCTTCTGCCAAATAATTCTGTCCTCGTCTAGAGAAGCATCCTTTGGTGAGATGGAGCATGAAATGCATTCTTTGGTAGTACTTGCTGCAAAGATTTAAGGTTGCTTAAAAAGAGGGAAAGCACCATATATCTAATTCCAATCACAGTGCATAAAACTATGTGGTATTTTTTAAAATCTTGTGTAAAACGAACACATAAGAAAACAACTACATTCAGTCATAGAATAAAAGATCCCACATTATTTCCTAAGTCCAATGTACAAATTTTATCTTAACCATCACAGCCATATACATATGTTTTTATAGACAGTCTTTCTCAGATCTGTTAATTTATAGCACATTCATTATAAAGCACATACCTGTAGAAGAGCACATAGGCCTCACATCGCTCTACCTGTTGCATGTCAACCTCTGTGACGTACTGATCATCAAACTCGTACCACTGTTCGTTGACATAATTCAGACAGTACGCAGTGTAATGGCCACCTAAAACAACAACAAAATCCTACACTATTCCTTCTTTACTAAATGTAATTTATAACAGCAAGTATCAGCTTTAAGAGAACACAGTATTGCCTACATCTGCTTTAGCGTAATTCGTACTGGCAGGTATGGCTACAGTAATCGCTGAAACATGTGTCATGTCAGTGCATGTAAACAAGCGGTCTCGCTTCTCCTAGAGATTTAGTTTTGAGCCCCAGAAAATGTATCTATCATAAATATACAGCAAACATTTATACACAAAGTTCTTCTGGCCTGTTTGCATGCAAAGTATAACTGTCACGATATTGTGTCACTTACCGCCAGCAGTTCCATGGTGACAGATAACTGACACCAAGTCATACACCGTCACCTGGTCCTTACAATCTGAAAGTAGGTCAAAGAGGTCAAAGGTCACAGATCCATTGGACCATGAATCTAAGCTTTGGTTTTTTTGTATTGTAGTCATGACTTGTAGTGTCTTCAAGACAGAATATTCTTAAATTATCTGATAATGTATTGTAAGGATCACGGCTGAATCACACAAGTGCTTATTTTTTTAACACCAGTGGAACTTAGGTGGAACATATTTTTGAAAGGAATTTTTACTGATAGGTGATATTTTTTTTTGATTTAGGAATGTCATCAAACCAAAATCTTAAGACTGACTTCCAATGGGAGTGAATTTAAATAATTACTTTGGTTAGTTTGCGAGTAAATGCCCTTTTCTGTGGTCCAAATTACTGATGGACTTTGAATAAGATTTTCCGAAACCAGCCAACTGGCCATTATTAAGTAAAAGAACTTTCAACAAGTTTTTGCAAACTTTAGCCCAAGTCCAAGGTCGTCTCCTCATGTTTGCCACCTTCAATCAATCAAAAAGGAACAAGATAAAATTTAAAACAACATAAAATTTCATACCTTTATGAAGGTACCCTGCCATGTCGAGTCCATCCAATGGGAATGTGACGTACGTGCTGATCTTTGAGGAGAACATGAATTCGTGACGGAACCGTTTCAAATGGATACAGAGTATCTGGGATGGGAAACACAGACAAGATAAAATACTCTCTACAATGTCTTCCCCTGAGTGGAGAAGCTGTGAATTTTGTCGACATGGTTACGGTAAAGAGGAATCTTGGCCAATTTAACTCTCTGACACCAGAATAAGACGACTGGCTTTTGATATATTAAAGGAAAACCTCATACAACTGAACACACAGTTTACCTCAGGCAATTTGAGAACCTTGGAATACTTCATCCCGTTTCTCAACCTGGAAGAAGGAAATAGTATTTTCTATAGTTTCATAAACAGTATGTGTAACTAGGAATGATTGCTTCACAGACTTAAAAGAAGCACTGCCAAATTCCGTAACACTGAGATTTGGTGTACAGCAGGCCATTTCATGCCTTCAGATTAGCCACAGCACAGGCCTGCTACCTCCAATCTTACTATTCTTGCTATAAAAACGTTTTGCGTCAATACTTGTACCAGTGTCTTTCGCAAACTTTTACCTAAGATTATTTGTACAGTGTCATAATCCAACACTCAAAACTAAGAGGAAAACTGATTAATGTTGAATAAAAGTCTGTTACAAAGTGGTAATTCTCTGACAGCCATTCTTCCATACTGAAGTTCTATAACAACTTGTTATGTATTAAAGTTTAAAAGAAAGAAACTGTCCTTGAACTTACTTCTTGCATTTCTCACAGCTGTACATGTTGTCACCTTTCAGTTCATCTGCAGAGAAGAATGCCGCCAGGCAGTCTTGGAGGGTGATGGTGGGGCCCCAGAACCAGCTTAAGTAATAACAAACATAATCTTAACTTAACTCTATTTGCGATAAAACAAAAGTCATATATATATTGATAGAAAATCACGTTATCACCAGTGTTCAATTGAAAGTCAAGAGCTTTCGACCTGATACTTCAGGCCTTCTTCAGTTGTCTGCAGTTTCTGTGTCGTCACATGCTCCCTGTGTAATGTGAGCGTCACGTGACGACAAAAGTTGGTTGTAGACTGGGGGGAGAGTGTGCCTGCCTCTGTCTCTGTTTAGCAATAAGTTTGTGAAAAGTCATATATTTTTTTCTACTAACCATTCAATACACAAACTTTCATATCGAAGTTCTATCAACAAATTTCTCAACCTCAAAGCACAACATTTAAGGCTGAACCGTAAATCAGACGACCTTTTAATTTTCGCAATAGTTGCTGACACTGCACTATGGTCACATTTCAGAATTTAGAAACCCAGAAATGAAGACGGTTTTAATCTCAACCACACTTTACAAACCAGTCATATTTTGTTTCAGAATGAAGACAATTTTAGTCTTGGTCGTGGGTGGTCTTATCAGGGTTCCACTGTATGTCCACCATTCCAAATTTATACTCCAGTTTCCCAGTTGCGGCTACCTCTTCATCCAGCCGAACATCCAGGAGAACCAGCCTTGACTGAGAGAGACCTCCCCACAGCTGCCCTTGTGTCCGCCGGCAGCCACCCCCGCCCCGCCGCCGGTACTGCCACCGCTGGGACCGCCCACTGTGTGTGAGGAGTGAAGCATGTGAAGGTGGTCCTTGGTTGGTATGGGCAGAGACAGATCCTGGAATGTCTCCTTGGTAGATGACACCTGGGACAAAACGGGGTGACAAAATACAGTGAAACCTGTCTTGAGGGAGAACTCTGCTGTGAAAGATCAGCTGTCTTGAACATGTTGAACGACAACATATCCCTGGCAGGTGCTACATTCACTGAGCCTGGCATAAAATATCAAGTCTTTATGACCAATGGGGTGGTCTTTCAAGACAGGTTCTACTGTAAAAAGAACATGAAGAATGCTAAATCAAATTCCTATATAATTTAATTTTAATAGAATATTTCTATATAACCTTGTAAAAGAAATGCTAAATTTACATGTAGAAAATTTTAATGTATGGACCAAAGTTACACTCAGAATTTATAAGATTAGAATTTATAAGATTTAGTGGGATGGTGTTCTTTTTTGTCAATTAAAGCTTTACCTCCTTGCACATATTGCATGCCACAGTAAAAATACCTACATGCGCCAGTAGCTTTCCTGAACCATTATCAACTATTTGCTTTTATCAGGCAAGATACCAATACAGATTCCTTTAATACCTAACACACCCTGGCACGAAACTGACTCACTTTCATACCAAAATTTGACAATTTTTTTTAAGTTTCCTGCTGCAAGGGTCGAGTAGTCTTTAAAAACAAAATTCATGTCGCACCCTCCCCTTTTTAATGGCATATCTCTTTTTATTTCTTACCCTTTCACACGTGAGGCACTGCACCGAACTCAGCAGCTTGCCATCAAACACGTCCGATATGACACTATGCTGGTCCACCTGTCTCTTCTTGCCTGGAAAACAAACAGCGTACCAAATGGATTATACATATTTTATGATCATGTTCACTGCATCATGAAAATAGGAATCCCCAAACCCTTTCCGTCTTCCCTCCTCTCACCAAGTACCCTAAGGTGGTTAACATTTTTTCTTTTCTAACTCTGGATGTTTGTGCTACATTTCTTTACTATGCCAAAGAGCGTACAATTATAGCATCAATTTAATTTCTAGTTTTGCTTAAAACAAAATGCTCCAAACCCAAGACATCTCACCCTTTTTAAAGGAACCTCGATATTGTGGGGAGACTGAAGGACCTGGAACTCTCGTTTGTGGAGCTACCCGAGGCTTGTTTTTCTCAATCAGAATAGGGCTGCTCGGTTCAGCTCCAGTTCGCTTAGCTCGACCTCCTGTAGAAACGTTGTCAGCGTCTGATGCAGCATCCGAATATTCCACTTCTTCTCCTGAACGGGTCCCAGTGTCTGCAGATTCTGAGGTCTTCTGGCCGTGTTTCTGTCTCCGACTAGCCAGATTGGCAGTGTTTTTCCGAGTCTTTTGATCTTTCGTTTGAATATCTTTGGAGCTGCTGATGACGGCACCGGAAGTGGTTTCGCTGCTTTGATTCGTGTCACCAGCGGTGTTAATACTAATGGTGTCCAATCCACTATCAGAATCTCGGGCTTCTGACGGGGAGTTTGGAGCAGCATTCCTACTGACTGAACCTCTACCGGCGTTTTCTGAATCTCTGTTTAGTATCGGACTGGTCGAATCATTGCTGCTGTAGCTGTTCCCCCGTTGCCTGGCGCCATCCTTCCCATGATCCTCCTCTGCGTTTGCTGCATTGTGTTCCATCGAACTTCTCTCGCTGCTCATGCCAGAGTCACATGTCTCATACTCGGTATCTGATTGGCTAGCTTCTGTCGCCACCGTGGCGGTTTCTCGAGCTTCTCCGTGCACGGGAACGGGGATAGTTTCCAATTTGCCCATGTGATGTTTCTGTCTCGACACATCATCTTCATCCTCACTGCTGCTGTTACTCTTGTTACAGAAGCTCAAGTCAACTACACAAGGCTGCTTTAATTCCTCATGCAGTTGGTCCATAAAACATCGAAGGAATTCTTGGGAATCCTAAAACAAAACATCACAATGGATAGTGTCCCAATAACGATCGTGTTGAAAAGCACTATCTAGAAAGAGCCAAGTTGACTCTTTAATAGATGAAACATTGACTCACAACAGTAACTACATTTTCTTTTAGCACATTTTTTTTCATATTGTAACTATGTGTCAGAAAGGAAGGCTATGCGTGAGAACTGATAGAGGCGATGTGTTTTGATTATAATCTTGATTGTAAGGCTCACACTCCAAAGATTTGTTAGTGACTTCTATTACCTGTTGAGAATAGCCTCGGAACATTGGATGGACGATTTTTATACCATGTACGACACTAGATGGCACCACATAACTGGGCCTGCAAAACAACAGTTATAAAAACATTCAAACATCTGAATACAGAACCACCACCCCCTCCCAAAGTGTAGTTCCACTCTCAATTCAATATGATGTTCCAGCAAGCACTTCAGATAGGTGTTCATCAAACTTGCAGAGATTACTGGGATATGCCACATATCCATACCTGTTCCTGAAGACCTATTTTCAGACACCCAACAATAATGTTTACTTGTATTATGTAATATAATATATGTGAAGACTTAACATTTTCCGACTGAATGGGTGGTGAAAATTGGGGAATCACTGTAAAAAGCCCTGAAGTGGATAGAACTTGATATTATTAAATGGACAAACCACTTTCCTGCAAAAACCCACTGTCACTATTGCTATCTAAAATCAAACATAAAATCCACTTCATGCATATGCAGCTTCTACGGTATAGAATTTACTAGTAGAAGTACTAGTTGTAGTGACTGCAAGTCACTATTTGGTCCTGATACTCAGAAATAAGTTAACTTATCTGTGCAGAAAATTTACAGAGGCAACTTAATTTATTAATTAAACAACTTATGTGTGCAGAAAAATTCTCTTGCATGCGTGCAATGCAAAACTCTCGCATCACACGCACAGTTATATACATGTATACGCAATGACAGCGCATACATGTAGCTCAATTCATTCCAGCCAATAATATACTGTCAAAACCTGCTCTAAAGACCACCTGTATATAACATACAAGGACAACACTTTGTTGGTTGTTAGGGTGGTATCTATATACAGTTTTCCACCTTATCTAGACCAGGTAGCTTTAATAGACAATGTAGTCACCTCTTGCTGTGCCACATTTCAGAGACCAGTCTCATGTAGCTCTTGGACAGAAGTGGTTTCTTGTCCGTCCTAACATAGCCAGGACAGTCAAGGAAATACCGAGTCAAAGGAGGACTGGAAAGAAAAAAAGGTTAAATTGGTATAAAATCTTTTACACACATATCCCTGTAATTCTGACATTTAATTGGTGAAACTTGATACAGATGAATTGATATTTTAGCTTAAGCAAGTCTGGGGGAGAGTAGGGCTCACACTAGCATGCATAATCGTGGGAATCCAGTGTTTTATACAAATCCCGCCTCCAAAACTGCATGTCAATCCCACACAATTGAGTTTCTAATAACTATCCAAACTTCACACAATGGATTCCAAAAACAAACATGCCGATTTGAGAAAACAAATCGCCAATTATACATTGGCCATAATACAAGCAGTTAACGTTGCAAGATCTTTTCTCCAGGAGAACCGATGTCTACGACTTTGTGTACCCCGGTAACTGTCTGCCACTGGGATCGCTGCAGTGCAGCTATTAACACATAAATATTGTGCAGTGATCTGAACTACTGACCCGACCAAATTCAGTACAGCAACGAAGTTTGCGTGCAAAAGTCCATATGATGCATCTTAGCTTATCTTCAGCATATTCAGGCAGAAACGGGTGACAACACGTGACGCAGAGAACATTACAAACAGCCTTCCATCAGCACAGAGACAGAAGAATACTAGTATCTTGTCAAATGATGAAAGCATGGCTGAAGCAGTGGCCCTGGCTTAATTTTCAGCATGAAATGAACTTGCTTGGTTGTTTATGAACATGATGAACTGTAATGGATGCCTGGACTGTAGGCCTACAGACTGACTCAATACATGCTACGTGATATATCATGCAGTGTGCTGGTGTTAGTGGTACAGAGAGTCCTACTAGTAGGCTATTGCGATACCAGACTAGATGCTAGTAGATATCTACATGTAGCGGTCTGCCTTTTTATATTTAAATGATACCAGCTGTGCCGTCTGTCAGTAATCATCTTAAAGTGAAATATGCATATGCTTGTTTTATTGGCTTTTTTATCAAATTGTTAATAACTGCTTGAGTTTTATTTTTTCCCCTGAAATTCTTATGTAAAAATACCACTCTAAACTTGAAATCCCTCCCCCCCCTCCCCCCCATTTTTTTCAGAAGGGGGGATAACCCCTGCACAAATTTGACATCCTGGTGTGAGCCTCAGCCTTGGGAAAGGGAGTTCTTAATGGCCACCCTCTGCAGAGGTGACCACCCCTACTAGGGTCAAATAACTAAGTTATTATTATTGGTTCTTGTAGAGCACACTTAACACAAATTTATTTAAAGTGCTCAAGGCGCTTTACATAAAAAAAAACATGCAAAACAAGTTGCATACACATTATACATGTTATAGGTACAATATAGTCCAACTCAAACTACCAGTAAACAATTAAATAACCAAAGCTAAAAATATGCAATGTGTAGAATTATCATAAAGACATTACAAGGTTCATGCATAAATTAGGATATGTAAATGCTTCTAAATAAAAATGTTTTTTTTAAATTCCGTTTAAAATATAAAAGAGAATCCATATCCCTAAGGTGCTGAGGCAGACTGTTATCAGATTTTGCTCTATGTCCAACCTTGAAAGGCAAGCTCAGTGATGGGATAGGGGCACAGTGTCTTGGTAGAGAGTGTGACCACATCAGAGGACTACTTAAAAACTTTGTTAAAAAAATATTTGCATGTTATAGAAATCCTCATGCTTGTTGTCGAGAGGACAGTAATAATATTACTAACTACCCTGGTAATGATACCAGGAGGTATATAATTAACATACCTATACATTTTTTACACTGTGTGGCAGCAATTTATTTCTGACTACCTATTGTGCCCCTGCACATTGGGTGGGTGGGGGAGCCTCAGGCAAGTCACACTTGGCTGCTATTCGGGTGCCTCCGATTTGCTCTCAATGGGGCCCTACTTGGAGTGGTCCCCTGATTGATTTTTATTATTAGGGGCCTTTCCAAGGTCCCATCTGGGAGGCCTCTGTTGGGGACCTCTGACTGGGGTAGTGGTCTATCGCTCCCAAATGTGCAGGGTCTCGTGGTTCTGCAGCCCCATGGCAAAGAATTACAGTTTGAAAGCGAATTCAGGTGATGAATCTATACATTTTATGAACGGAAAAGAACTAAGAGGTGCCCTACCAGTTGGACAATGCTTGGATGGCTGAGTTGAGGTAACAGGTGTTCCCACAGTTCTGAAGTCCAGTCAATCCTAGGACAGAACATAGAACAGAGGCATAAACACAAAGATAAACGCTGAAACATTTCCACAATATAATACAGGTTATACTGTACTTGTAATTAACAGGAACATCGGTCTTTCATTAAAATATCGTATCCATATTCTATCACCATTTTAGCACTTTGCATCCCTAATCCGAGTTTTGGTCTCTCACCCCGTGGTCTGTGGTTATCATCCTCTATGTCGGAGTCAGAGTCTTCCTGTATGGGAGTGTGACATTCAGGGGGAGTGACAGGACGAGATCTTGTATCTGGTGACATTGGTTGTGACAAGGGCGTTAGAGACAGACTCCTTTCCCGCATCCTATGGATAGATTAGAAATATAAATTAAACAGACAATGCTATCATTAACCTTGTAGATCACACAAGGAACAGGTAAACTGACTGACTGATTTGTGTATTACACTGAAGTATGAGCTATGAAGATAATACAGACAACAGAAAGGTTGAATAAGTGAAAACACAAGACTAAAGAAATTCACCAAATATTTTCAAATGACTAATATCCGCAAGAGGTCGCTGAGGTGGGAAAACCAAAGAGTACAGTATATATTTCATAGGTGACTGCTAACTCAGATGCACAGTTACTACTTCGCTACATGGCGTACAAGTACTGACATTATCACTATGCATGTAGCACATCTAGAAACAGCAGCCACTAACCAGCACCAATGTGCTGTACGATTCAGCTCATAATGCAATGCCTCAGCTCTCACATAACATGTTACAGTACATAGATCATGTAGATAGTGTGCTATGTAGCAGATATAGCATGCTCTATAGCCTGATATCTTACGGCAGTGGCGGGCTGTTTCCATCTTTGTAAACTTCAGTCTCACACATGTAACACCAGATCCTCATGGTGGTCATGTTCAAGGTCAAACAGTGACCTTTATTCTGATAGAGAAAACACAAGACTCAGCGTCAACAGGAGAATACACGAACCCATTATTTCAGTAAGCATGGTCATGCTCTACAATCACATGTATAGATCCTTCAATATGTATACACCCTTCATTGTTACTTCTTGAGGTCATTGAGCCGTCGTTCCCCTATAAATTATACATGTTATGTCATCTTTTAAATCCACAATATTTGTTGGATTTATTTGGGTATTGGATATTGTTGACTGAAATCCATGAAATTAAATGTCATACTATACATTTTGCTCTGACACAGACCAAAAGGATATTACTCTGATAGAATCGGCAATCAGATTTGTTTTATTTCTCACAATTGTCAACATATTAAAAAGACAGCAAATATTTGGAGATTTAGAGTACTGTAGTGTAAAACCCCATACATTATGAAACCCATCCTCTTAATTTTATAATCTAAATTCATACCTAAATTTTCAGAAAATAAAATACACATCAGTTTATGTGGGTGCATCATGTGCATTCACCATGTTCACACGCCAGTCTACTTGCGAATTGTAAGTCTTTCAAGACAGGTGCTGCTGTATATCGCTCACCTTGGCATGGGTGGAGCTATGGTCCTGGTGAGATTCCCCACAGCCCACATCCAGACAGTGGGCATGAAGACACAGCCACAGGTTAGGTCCTTTGGCCTGGCATTGGGTGCACTCTTTCTGAGTCTAAATAACCAAATCAAAAAGGCTACTGGTAAAAATAAAATAACAATCACGTGGTAGTGCCTAACCTAGTAAAGAGTATTTGTTTGTTAACTCAAGCATATTAAATACATATATATATTGGGGTCCATGCTGTGTGCCAGGGCTAATAGCTACTAGTACAGTAGCAAGGACTATAACAGGAGGCCCATGGGCCTTGACGCTCTGCTTGAGAACCAACTTGGCCATTTGCCAAAGTTCCAGAAGTTGCACATATACTCCATTTCTACCTCAAGAGTCGAAATTGAGCTCATTTTCACTCTATGAACAACAGTTTCCAAGATACGTGCCCATTTTCAAAATTGCCATATTTGGGCATGAAACTTGGCCATTGG
>JAAUYG010176434.1_pt1 | contig 11355 bp, 9 predicted proteins | sample 7278091 | NCBI WGS metagenome assembly JAAUYG01 (sample SAMN14350201, study PRJNA611818) | marine sediment metagenome | isolation source: surface marine sediment (0.6m) | place: French Polynesia: Moorea | collected 2018-08 | reverse complement strand
GTCATCTGCTTTTTAGTCGCGCCTTGCCAGCCAACGCTTGGAACCACCTTTTTATTGTGACCCTGTGATGTTCATACATTTGCCCCTCTGTTCATGGCCCCAGTTTCTTTTTGACATCTGGACGCTTCATACCATTCTGAGTCATTTTCAGACCCTGGTCAAATTGTTTTTGTCACCCTTTAAATATAATGCTGCCAAGCATGCCAGATGGTTACACCTTTCCATGCTTGTTCCATTTTCCATACCCAACTGGAGCAAGGTGCCACACAATGCCACCAAGCAAGCATTCTTGTTTGGCGAGTCTCTTGACAGGGAAGAATGAGAACCAGGCTCTCATGCAGATTTTTGGAAAACAAAAAGAACGAAAGAACGAAATGCCATTACGAACAGGATGCTCTCACCATAAGGCAAACACTCGTGTTGGGATGGCTCAGTGAAATGCAAAATAAGAAATGTAATACAACACTCAAACTCCCCTTGGCTTTTTTGCTGGGGAACTGCTATTGACAACTGGTGTTTTATTTCACCAGGAGCTTTTTGTGCATTTGCACCAGCTGTGTGATTCGAGTCTCTTTTTCGCTCCATGCCATTTTAAAGTCTGTGAGAGTTTTTTTTATAGAAAAGCAAATGAAAGCTCTTGCCAGATTGGCTGTTGTGGATAAAATTCCAAAGAAGTAGAAAGTCTGCGAGAAGAAACATCCTTAAGTCTGGGTAAATTGAGAAACAGGAATTAAAAGTTCTTATTGGGTGGATGAGAACGCCGTATTAGCCACTTTGATTCACACGGGTGCGTCGGGTTCGTACATCTGTGGTGCAAAGCGCAGTGATTACTGCTCTTTTCTCACCCACTAATCCCCGAGATGAAAAGACCTCGTTACGTTCATAGTGCACAGTAAATCCTCCCAGCGCAGCCAAATGCGGCCAGAATCTCTTTCTCTTTTTCACGGACGCCGGGAATGGCGGTCCAACATCCAGACGAAATCACTTCAGATAGGAAAAGGTTTCACGCTAACGATACCAATTGTGAAGATGATCATTACGCCCCCGGAACACTCAACCGTGAATAATTGGGTAGTTTTGCTGCAGGTTCTGTTCAATGAGTGTTTGCTTTAGATTCTGCTGGAAAACCAAAACACAATTACAGGGCACGTGGAAATCACCTCAATGAGCAACATTTCAAAAGGGTGACCACGAAGATTAATTCCAACGTTTGTGTCTGGTGTTGCGTTACTTGTGACAAAAACACCTGCCCGTGCAGCTTGCCTAGAAATGACTTCTTCTGAACACAGCATCTCATTTTCGAAGAAAAAAGACAATCGCGTCATGACGCACTGAAAGTAACACTTGGCAAATGTTTTCAAAGAGCAAAAAGTCTGACGAAAACGGGTAGATCTACTTGGGTTGTTGACTTGACAAGGGTTTTGCAGAAACGCAGCTGCGCGTCATCCAGTGCAGAGTAAAGAGCGTCGCGCAGATTCTCATTACGGTTGCTGAGTGGAGGAAGAACCCTCTTGAATTACTTCAACATTCTTCTTCATAAAGTGACAGGCCGCTAAGTGCGCAAAAAACTTTCCATTTCAAGACACTTCTCGTTCACTGCGATCTCCTTTGCGAGAAAAAGGCAATGTGCTTTCAAGACACGCCACCAAACTTTGCAACCACAATTAGATCCACGTAAAGCTTTGTCAAATTTCTCAAATGTTTACCTTCTGTGTCTTCCATGTCTTCGATGTTTATGATGATGAGCGAAGTGGCCGGAGAAGAAGACTTCTTTTTTATTCCGAGTCTGTTGATAGACAAATGTGATCCACCCAAAATGGGGTTCCAATCCATGTTTCTCATGGCATCGTCAATCGCCGCGGTAGATTTTGCCCTCGTTGACGCCTGGAGAGACGTTTCGGGGCTTAAACCGAATGACGATCGCGGTGAGACGTGTTGGAAAAGACTAAAAGACGCTCTACGTATGTTCTCCATCTTTGCGCAATCTCTCGCTTTCAAGACAAAAGAAATGTCTAAAGTTCTTTTTCCTCACGAAGTAATTCCGTCGCTATTGTCGCCCCATTGCTATGCACTGCTTGGGTGTTTCATTACCCTGTGGAACCTGCCTTTTACGACTTGTTATGGCACCTTCGGCAAGCATCCACACACTGGGAACACAACAGTTCATCTCCTCTGAACCAGCTGTCCCTCTGTTCTGCTTCAGTCAGTCTGCTCCCACTGCTAACAATATACCAGCGCACACAAATCCTCCGCCCGGAGTAAGCCTTGCTTCATTTGGACTTCTTTATACAGCCCGCAGTCCTTCTGCTGGTTTCTGCTGAAGAGTCAACGATAATGCAACCAAGATTCTGTCAGGCAAGGACTATTTGAGTTTCCTCCCGGCAGTCTTATTTGCCTAAGTTGAGAGCACTGGATATGGTGTTCATTCATCCTATTCCGTCTGCAGGTAGGTCGACCGCCTTAAGTGCTCCCTAGCAGGCAAGCTTCACCCAGTGGGGCGTAGAATTGCGCACAGGTCTCTGTTGCATTCTTCTGCACAAAAGTTTGACCACTCAGCAGTTCAGCCCTTCACATTTCTGTCCAATGAGCAGGAAACGACAGACGGCAAGACCCATTGAACACGACGCTAGACTCGCAATGCTCCACGCAGAAGAGATCATTCCCGAGATGCCTTCACTGCAATGACAAGCGACCCGATAAGTCTCGTGCTTTCATCCTCTTTAAAGCCTTTCTTTCGTCTGGGAACTTGTCCGTACAAGCTGCATTATTCAACGTGCAATATGAGGCATTCAGTGCATCTTAACTTTCACAGTATTCTATTCCATCTACGGCCCTACTTCTACGTGCAGCGAAATTGAATTACGCCCTCGGTTCTTATGCAGTAATCACGTGTAAGTTTTGTGAATAATTTACATTGGAAGCTTTAATGGAATGAATAAGCAGCACAAATGGTGCTCAAATGTGACCCCACCATAAACTGTGCTCAGGTGTGACTCGTAACACTGGCAACACGTACCCAGTGTCTGACCCTTGGCTGTCGACCACCTTGGTCTCTTTGAAACCTAACATATCATGCCCCAGCAGAACAGACTGGTACACATTTGCGTCAGGTTACAGGTCAATTTCCCAGAAGTTTTACGGAGGACGTCAACAAGCAGAAGTCCAGGGGCAAGACCAAAGTGACCAAAGCTGGAGACAAGGGAATTGAAATCTGATGTTGATAGCTTGCCCTCTGGTTCAAAACAACATTTTTTTTAAAGACTCCACCTTTGTCTTGCACTATCTGCTGTTGGGGCGCTCTTTGCTGCAAGCCACCCAGCCAAAACAACAGCGCACGAAAATCTTGGATAAAGCAAGAAGATAAAGAGGAGAAAATCTTCGTGTCTTCATAATGAAAGGAATCATTTGTTCTGGAGCGATGTATATTCAGCCGTATTAAGCGGACCATCAATTATGCTCGCTGTGTTTGCTTTCCTTGGACGGTATATGAATATCTGCTTGAAGGATTGGCAGTCACTATCAACATGCGTGATCCACAGAGTAAAGGTTGTCAGTTTGTCAGATTGAATCACTTCAAATCCCGGGATGTGTTGTCAAAATAGGTCTTTTTCGATGAAAGGTAGCTTTACGAATCTGCTTTTGGACATGCTCTGGAATCGGAAACTGCCCGTCTGCAGGTGGTATCAGGTTGAAAACATGGTCCATGTACCAAAATTTTAGTTGCCGAAGGACCAAACAGATTTTGTCCACAGGGGCAATTTACCAAAAGTAAAGCTCAATTTCTGTCCTCAAGAGCCGTAAAAGACGACAAAAGACCTGCTTGCTCTGCAGTTACCAAGAACTCCAATGCAGGGTCACACGAGCAACAAAAGTCCGTGTGTATGATTGGGATGAAACTGCAGCAGCTGTGTATACACGCAGTGACAGACCCAGCGCAAGACCTTTTTCGTGTCACAATGCTGATTGCCCGCCTAATGAATGAAGGGACTGTGACATTGAACTGAACACACTTGTTCCAGGACCTCAGACACAAAAAGCAAGTTTAGACTCTGCAGTTGATTGCTAGTTGAGCAGGCGATTTCTTTTTCTCTGTGAGATGGAAGATTTAATGAGACTAATGCCCCAGGAGTGTTGATCATCTGGCTGTATTTACTGGAAAGGTCGCAACTACTTTGGACTGATTACTTGACAGGGAGTCTGCACCACAACGGCTTCAAGCCGTATGATAGCCACGGAAGCCACAAAGGCCCATTGATATGATAGAGGATTCCGCAATTGCTCACACAGTGTCCTTTTTGTCGCGTCACGCGTTTCACCTGGGAAAGAGCAACAAAACACCTGTGACAAGAGCTGTGTTGTTCTGGCGACAGTGGGATAGAAAGCAGGCCTAAAATGCCTTTGTGAAAATACCTATGTCCTGTAGATGCAACATTCCGTCCGACATGGAAATTGGCTTGTAACTCTGGAAAGGGATCTGAGCTTGCGGTCGCGACGGTGATGACCCGGATGATGAGAAGGAACCAGCCAGCGAGCGTCGGGAGCCTCCGAGGATCGGCGACCACTTCATGTCCTTGAACCTGACGTCGTTCGCCGATTGTTTTCGGCGCTTCGCAAAATAAGCCAGAACTGAATTCCGCAATGAACTGCTTTGCGAACCAGCCATGGTTTTCCAGTGTAGTAACCACAATATGTATATAATTTCTTTATCACGTCATCAACGCAGATGATCCTCTTTAGGCAATTATTTCCGAAGCATTTAACTCAGTTGATGATTTTGCCAATGATTTTTGACTGCTCTTCTGTTTCCTGATGCTTTATCATGGGCATACAATATTTCACCTGATTGCCACAAAAATAGAAACGTTTTACAGTTTCGTGGTGTGTAGAAAAATGTATGACTGTCTGGAGAATTCAGCTAGCGTAAAAGCAAACACTGTTCCTGTGTGAGCCCACAGAGCAATTAACAACGTAAATGATCGTAAAATTTCTGTCTGTATCACAATTTATACCTCAGCACTCACTATTGAACCGTCAGCGTCATTGAAGGAAAGTCCAAACAATGATACACGAAAAGCCCAGAGTCGATTCAAGGACAGACTTCCTTCGACTTCGAACACGCCCAAGATATAGCTGTGTCAAATTGAATCATTCTAGCATTGTCAGCGGAAAGAATGAACTCATAAAATTTTGATGCCAAGTAAACTCAGACTCAAACAAACTTGTTGACTTTGAAATCAATGGTGAACAACCCAAATGTATCAATCATGCACAATTATTGACGCCTTCTCGACGATGAGTCGATGTCAGGTCCAGAGTCAGGGGGAGTCGGCGATCCATACCGGTGCGCTAATCTATCGGATTTTTGGCAATGTGATTAATACGGTGTCATCTGTTATTTGCATTGCTGGCTGCTGATGAAATTAATTCGTAATTAATGGAAAGATGAGGCTCTGACTTCGACCTGTGAAATAGTAATGCGTCATAGTGTCTCTGTTTGAGGCCACATAAAACCATGGCCTGCAAAAACTGACATTCATCTCTTTTTGCTCATAGATTCTTGCATCTTCAAAAATCAGGCCCGTAGAATTTTGGACCAATAATTAAAAAAAAAACTCAGTGACCAACGTCCGGCTGGCTTGATGTCTGGTTTCGCAATGAAATCTTCAGGGCGGCACGAGTATCATCCGTTGGAACAAAGACCCTTCTTGACTGCCCATTGTGACAATCAACTTCAGTGTTCAAGCACTGACAATCTTGTTGAAACACAAGACACGGCGCGTGTCATTTCTTTGTGTGCAATCAGGGAATGTTGTTTCAAAGGCCAAACTACAAAGACCAGGAGTGGAGTGCACTGAAAGCGATTACATTTACCTGTGTCTGCGATACTGATTATGATTTCAGGCGTCGTCGGAACAGAAGTGCTCGGCTGAGGTGACGCCGGTACAGGTGGAGTCAGGGCGTCGACCAGTGACGTGGTCGGCGACCGAGACACAGACACACTTGACCTGGATCCGTGCATGGAGAAGCTCGACCCGGAGCCGCCCAGGCACGGACTCCAGTCAATGTTCATGAGTGCCTCATCAATGGCGGCAGTTGACCTGCTGAAGGACGCCCGCGCTGACCTACATTCAGCACCACTCTGGTCTTCCTGCGCCGCCGATGCGCTGATTGAAGAAGACGACGCTGCAGTGACAACACTGAACGACGCTCGGCGCACCCCTTCCACATTCTCCAGCAGCATTTTTTACAGTCGAAAGTTGCTGAATCTCTTGCTTTTGTTTGTTGAAAACTGCTCCTTCCAGGAACAAATGTTGTTTTTCGCGGTCACTTCAGAAAGCTCGTCAGTGATTAGACTGCTTTGTTTTAACTTGCGTTCTCGTTTACAAACGACTGGATAACGAAGCCTAAAGTCAGTAATTCCACTTTTGCTGTTCCCTGATGACGATCACGGTTCTTTGTTTGTTCCAAACTATGTGACGTCGTCTTAAATAATGACACCAGTATCAGATGCCCGAGAGCGGGACCAGAAATAGACTTCAAGCTTCTTCTGATGTCTCTCCTCCTCCGTGTTCTCCGTGTTTGATTTTCTTTCCTGTTTTCAGTTCTTCGCCTCAAATGTCAGGCCAAGTAACAAACCAATTTACCAGAGCACGTGTCGTGTCCTTAGCTGTGTTTTCCTCCCTTTTGTTCCTGGGACAACATGTTTCCTGTTGGTAGAGTTCTAAACACGGTGACATCTGAGCTTGGGCTCATTACCGTGAAACGTATCCATCAGTTACATATGTGTATGCGTAAACGCTAAGTAAGGAATCCTTCGTTAAAACACCTGCGGAGTCAAAGTCCCGTAACCTCTTCAGCACTGACGCAATAAATCACGCTGTCTGTACGTCTCCGCATAAGCAACAAACGTCATTCAAAACCCACCTACGTTTGTTACTCAAGAAATAAACTTCACTCCGTCATCTGAGTATGCAGAGAATTGCCGGAAGTTTCACTGCGAAGCTGCTGATTTTCTTGTTTCTTTTAACTTCAAAGACATTTTTCTACCTTTCGCCTCCACATAGGAATTTTGTTTCACGGGAAAACGCTTCCAATTGTAGCATTTCGCCCTGAGACTTTTTTTTGGTTTCAATGACAATAGATATACCCGGTAAGACAGCGGGGGCGGGAACTCCACATGGATATTGGTTTACTTTAATCAGGCTTCAGGCCATGTTCGTCAAAAAATTCCTTGCACACCTTCAAAAACTTGGGGGCTTCACCAGTCTTCGCGAAAAAACGTAAAAGTCATGCTAATTACTGCCACAAAGTTGCAAGGGAGGCAAATGTCTTGAAATGGCTCCAAGAGATTTCAAGGTGAAAAAAGATGAGAATAATGGCCACAATAAAATGACAAAGGTAACAACAAGGATCCGTGATGTCACAAGGGAATGTCTCTTCTTGAAGGAAAACTTTCTCAAGAGTATGGTCCCGACGACGTAACATTGACAAGATCCAGCGAAGAATACAGAGTGTGTTCAGTAAATATTTAATGATCAATTTCAATGACATTTGCACAGTGGATTACGCCAAATGCACTTCGACAGCAGAAACACTGTTTCGTCAGACTGATTCCCCTCACAAGTGGCATAAAATCCATTTCATCGATATGTCCTGCAGGTACAACAGTGAAGTGCAGAGTTTCCGGCAGAAAATGTGATTCTTGTTAACAATCACAACATCTCCCGTATTTTGCTTACATTTACTCTCCTGACAGAACCATTCGAACAGAACAGAGCTTTGGAAGCCACACAGGAAAACTTGTCACGACAGTGGAAATTAAGTCACACTGTTCTCTCGGGACAAGCCACCTTGTCTTCTGCAGATAAATACTGAGTTGCAGTCAGCTGCCTTGAGTTTTTGTCAACCCTGACTGTTTGAAGTGATTTGTTGTTGTTGCATTCATTCCTGGGAAAACTGCCACTTTTGTGGCAATTCCAGCAAAAAGACTTTTATCTAATTCTGCCTTGCTGCTCAAAGAGGCTTCTAGATCAAAGTCTGTGACATCCAGATTCACATTTTCAAATCAGATTATCTCAGAAATGCACACCTGACACCTACAGTGACAAAGCTCTCTGTGTCACCGGATGGATGCTGGATGCTGATGTAAATCCTGAGACGCCTTCTCTTTTTCTCTGTTCAAGAAAGGGTCATAGTTAAGCACCTTGCTTGCTCTGAGGACTTGAAAGGAGACGTTGATTGAACGTTCCATTTTTTGCCAACATCTTTTGCTGGGAGATAGGAAAGGCACCTTTGTTTTTGCCACAGACATATCCTTTGATCCTGTCCTAAACTCATTAAGTCCTTTGTATTTTTTTTTTGAGAGAATTACACCTGCGAGTTATGTCCTCGTGTTTTTACCTGTTTTGAGAAGATCGCAAACAACAGTTGCAGAGGCTCAGCAAAGTCCAAGGAAACTTACAGGCTTCCAGAGAAAATGAATCACAACTTTCAGACCATAAATTGCGAACAGTGAAAAGAACGTTTGGAAAACATTGAACCCGGCAGCACAAAAAGAGAAAAGCAGTTAACTTCAAAAACAGATTCCCGTCCTTTTCTTCAGCAAGGAGTTGCAAACTCTTCTTTAACTTTCAGAGGATTCAACAAAATAACCAGTGCAAGTGGTGAGAACCAGGCAGAGCTCGTGCTACAGGCAAGCCAGCATGTGGGACACTGGATTCCACATGAAGACAGAAACCAGAGCAAAGACAACGTGAGGAGACCCTGAGGGCTGGAGTTACTTCAGTCTTCTTTCTGGCCTCATTCCCTCCGTATCTGTTCTGCACGACAGGCTTCAGTGACACGGCTTTTCTCTGGATACATGGTTCTCATATTTACTCTAGTTTCACCAGGTTTCACTGTTTGGTTTTGGTTTACTTTGCCAGGTTTAAAAAAATGGCTTGAACCTGGAGGAAATCCCATCAATATGGCCAGGCCATGTTACCAGGCCATGTTCTGCTCAGGTTTCCTTCTCCTTCACTTTTGTCGAATTTTCATGATTGAAAAGGCAATCTTTGTTTCAGATGCAGCTGTGGAACAAAAAAAGTTCACCTCAAGGACCTGGTGGGAGGTGGAAAGGCAGACGTCAGCGCGCGAGTTGTTTTTTTTGCGTTCAAGGACACAGGCTGATCTTGTTGGTTTCCTTTTCACTGCTGAAGTAATCAACACTTTGGTAACGGAAAGCTTGCACGGTAAATGAAGATGGGTACGCCGAACGTCCCTTGACAGTCAGTGTTCTGTTTCATTCCAGAATGTCCAGGACAGCTTCAACGTAAATCAAATTAAAGCCTTGAAACCTGGTGTTCTTGTACTTTTGGTCAAAGAACTCACTCAGATGTTTAATTTATCAAGTTGATGACTTTTTCACCATCTGATGGCTGTGATTCCTTCATGACTCTGAAGAACATTGCCTCTCACTTTAAAATCCAAACTACACTGATTTCAGGCATTGCGGCTGCGATTAATTTGTGCAGAAAGTGCGGAGGTGGCGGCGAGTTTCCCAAGTCAAAGCCTGTTTCCTGAGTTCAGGCCTTGACCGTCCCACTGCCTGCGCTCTTTGGCACAAGTAATGCTCACCGCCTTGCTCCCACATTGTTTTCAAATTATATACGTCCATTGGCAATTGTCCTTGACAAACGTAGTCATTTTTGGGCAGAAAAATAACTTTCCCTTTGCTGCCTGGTTTTTGGACTGAGAATATTTCAATGACAAAAACGAAACGAGGACGGTTCCCTCTAACAATCTGTGCGACATTGTGTGGTTAATAAATGATGACCATTGATCCGGTTTGGCGCAAGTCGGAGTGGGAACAGTTCTTTTCTTTCGCTTTGAATACGATTCTCCATACAAAAGCCACCTGCGACCGACTTGGCATTGTATTGTTACCAAGCTATTCTACACTGCTTGGTGCGGGCAACAAAAGGAAACATTAAACTCCATAGTGGCTGACAATAAGACCTTTAGTACTTTAATTCATTCCCTGCAGTACACAAAACTAATTCCATTTGCTTATTACCAGGGAGAATAGGTTTCCATTGAAATGGTATTCTCTCATCACATTGCTTTCAAAACGTCATTGAAATTCGAGGCATCATTTCCAAACAATTTTAAACATGAGACATTGAAATCCGTGACAGAAAATTTGTGAAAGAAAATTTTTTGTCGTTCTCCTAATGAAACTATTCTGTCCTCAGCAGTCTGGCAGTTTTTGTGCAAAAGAAAAATTGCAAAAAGGCATTTGATTACAGGCTGCCTTTTTGGAATTTAACACATTCAGATTGGCCGGAGCCACCACTTGTTGAGTGGTGGAGAACCTTGGGCCAAAATGGTCGTGTTTTCGAACAGCATGAATGACGAGATACCTTTGTGAATACATCTCATCACCCAAGCCGTTTTCCTGACCGGCGTCTCGTCTATAAAAACACTTGGAAGAAACAAGATTTAAGCTTTCGCCTGGGGCTTCAACGCAATATTTATGGAGTTTACCCTGACAAAGAATGGACTTGTTGCCATAAACTTCCCACTGAACGATCGGGATGGACATTTCAGTGCGGAAATTTTTCATTTGAAATATCCAGCCAGTTTTGCTTTACTTTTCCTGTTGGTGGTTGAACCAAATCTAGCTACCTAGACAAGACAGAACAAAAAGGAGTTCTGCAGACGAAAACGAAAGTACAACAATATATACCTGTATCTTCAATGTTGATGATAATTTCCTGTGGAAGTGGTGTAGTTGGAATAGGCGTGGACAGCACAGGTGTAGTTGGAGACTTAGAAAAACTGGATCTGTTGATGGAATACCTGGAGCCACCTAAACACGGTGTCCAGTCTATGTTCATGAGAGCCTCATCTATGGCGACAGTTGACCCTCGCGGTGACCTGCTGAAGGACGCCCGCGCTGACCTACTTTTAGCATCCTGGGGTGAGATGCTGAACGAAGACCTCGGCGACTTGCTGTGAAATTGAAACAGACTGAAAGATGCTCTTCTAACTTCCTCCATTGTCTTCTCTTTGATATTCCACAAGTTAATAGCGAAAGATCACACCGGATTTCCAGATCAAAGCACTCGTTGACTTCTCATAACCAATGCTCTTTTTGTTACGTGGCCTAGATTAGCATCACTGAACCCGCATTTTTCGCTTTTTTCTGCGTCCTTTGATACACAACACTTCTGTCAAGGTTGATACGAATCTGGAATCGCAACAGTTTGATTTGCTGCACAATGACAGCTTGCGGTTGGATGTTCACTTCGTTAAAGAGCAATGACAACTTTTAATCCACAGCAGAAGGACTCTGCAGCTTGAAGCCACTTCACG
>JAAUYG010031721.1_pt1 | contig 11355 bp, 10 predicted proteins | sample 7278091 | NCBI WGS metagenome assembly JAAUYG01 (sample SAMN14350201, study PRJNA611818) | marine sediment metagenome | isolation source: surface marine sediment (0.6m) | place: French Polynesia: Moorea | collected 2018-08 | reverse complement strand
TTTTGGGTTTCTTTTTTTTTTTTTTAAACTTTTTTTCGGTCCCCCCCCCCCCCCCCCCCAGGGGATCAATACTTTGTGGGGACGTAACCTCCCTCACTCTCACTGTGATACCTGGGCTGGGGGGAAGAAGCCCTCACCCCCACAACCAACCCAAAACCCCCACTTCCAAGCTTCCTCTGAAGCATCCCTCACCTGTAAGCGGGGCCGCCATCTTCTCTTAGTGGCACCGACCTTCTTCTTCCTTTCTCTCTTCAAGAAATCCCACAAAATCAATCCTTGCCGGCTTCCACGAGAACCCTCACATGCGAGGATTTTATGATCGTCATCCGGTTTTAGCCCTGTATTTATTATCAGTTGTCGCTCGAGTTTTTCCCGCCGCCCCTTGCTGCCGCTGCCCGGAGTTGCAAATCAACGCGCGGCCTTTGCTCGGAGATCGATCATCGTCTGCTGCCTGTACCAGTCGCTATTCCGCGCGTCGCCGCCAGTCCATACAAGTATTTCTTCTTATTATCCACTCAGTCGTGATATAATATCCACATGATGTCCCTTAAGACCCCATTTAAAGCGAACCAATCCAGAGTTTTTAGCTTCGCGTTGTTTTCCGCACAGAACCGCGTCCCAAGCGGAAGTCCCTCATGCGACCCCCATGCGACACTGTCGTCTGCTGCAGACTCGTTTTGGTTCCTACCGTAGTTCTTTATTAGCCTCGTCTCCCGCGCTAAAATAGCCAAATCACCCACGGGGTTTTATAATTCTCTCGGTGCTGGTGAAAGTCGTCTCCTGGTTGTTTTCTTCCATTTTGTCAAGTTTATCCCGTTGCTTCTCGTGCGACCACGGGGTACGATTATTTTTTAAAAAGCATGGGATATATCGCCCCCTCAGATGACGTTGGCTCACCCCAGCCTCCGACTGAATTACCGTTCCACTACCTCCCGGAAATGCTTGCTTGGTGTTTGCCGGGCGTTCCAGGTTTTTCCCGCGCGAGCCCCCGTCGCCAATGGTGACCACGTGACGGGCAGCTTTTAACGACAAAGATGTTGACCGTCGGTCAGAGTGCTGCCAGCAAACGAAAATAAATTGTGACTATCCCATAGAAGCCGCCGTTAGACTCACGACAAGCTGCTAGAAGCCGTTTGCCGTGCGGCGGCGTTTTCACTATGGAGACACGAGGTCGCTTGGCAGCTGCCCGCGTTGCTAAGGCCACAGATCACAAAATCCACCTGACCCCATCTGACGCTCTTGTCTCCGGTAAGGATCTTACACAATGGACTGCCCCAGTCGGTAATTGGCGGGGATCGCTTCCAAACATATACATGTAGACAGGCTCTGCCAGAGTTTCTGGCGCCTGGCAATATGGACGACGCCCCCCTCCATCCACCCCCCACCCCCAGGCCGCACGTATTACAATTAATTATGCATGCTGTACCCAGTGTCCATGTTTAGCGAGAACAGCAAAAGACCAGGCTGGGATCATAGCAGTAAAGCTAACCCTCGCAGGTTGTTTATGCTGAATAGGAAGCTCTGTATGTGAACAGGTGAAGCTACAAAGTGACGCCTATTTCATTGCATTACACTGATTTAGCCTCAGCCAGAGAATAAACGAGGGAATTGGGACAAAGCCCACCGGCTACGGCACCTGTAGAACAGGGGCCTATTGCAGAAAAATCTTAACTGCCAAAATTGCCATTGAGACTAGAAAAGCCAACCTCATACTTATTCTAGAAATTGTGCCAGGTCCAGATAGTTTCTTAAAATAATAAAAAGGAACAATATATACTGACAAGAGGTCAATAAGCACACCACACCACACAGGTAGGCCCCCTATATATACATATATATTTCACAGTGATAAATCAACCTTGCAAAATCAACTTTATGTAGTAACGTCGCTCGTAATCTTATGTATCCTTTGGCTGGATACAGCTGGTCAATTTTCTTAGTACTACTACTAGGTGAATATAGTTATTACCTTTCCAGTCACAATCAGAATATATTCACAGGGGTGGACCTGGATCTAAGGCATAGCATTGATATTATAGTCATTGCTGGAATCGTGTACAGATCATGATTCAAAAATACATTTATTTATTTATTTATTTTCAAGAAATGGTGCCCCATATAGTATTGGTTGTTGTTGTTCTTCTTCTTCTGCTTCTTCTTCGTATGGTGGTAGTAGTAGTAGTAGTAGTAGTAGTAGTAGTAGTAGTAGTAGTAGTAGTAGTAGTAGAGTAGTAGTAGTAATAGTAGTAGTAGTAGTAGTAGTAGTAGTAATAGTAGTAGTAGTAGTAGTAGTAGTAGTAGTAGTAGTAGTAGTAGTAGTAGTAGTAGTAGAAGTTTCCCAATTTTGTCAACAATGAGACCTCATGAATGATATAGCAATGTTCGTGGCCGTAATTGGAGATTTGTGTGGCCACAGTTCTTTGAGCCAGGGCGACCAAGTATTACCCGGCCCAGTAATTTTACGCTGGCTGGGGCACCGGCTGAGACTATAGATGGCGGAATGCTCCTGTATTATATGTGCACAGTATGATAAGTATTGTACTTGTTACTGTGTGTCTTTGTTGTTTTATATGGCTTGTCCTATATCTGTTCAATTATAGCCGTATTATATGACAACACACAACATGCAAAACATGCTGTGAGTCAAATAAAGATTGGTAACTAGTCAGTCGGCTGCTATGCAACGCGATGGGGCATCCCGGATGGAAAAAATACGCCCATTATAACATTCAGGGAATGCTATTTTTACTCATAAAACAGCCATAACTCATAGTAGAAAATGACCACATCGGGAAAACATTTAAACATGTCATGAAGACTACGTATAAGAAGGTTTTCCTAAAGTACTAGGCAAAGCCCAAGGTAATGTTGTCTTCATTCCGGAAATACATTTTTGAACTATTTTTACTATAAAAAACAGTAAAAACTCAGTAGAAAATGACCGCAGCAGAAAAACATTAACTTGCCCCGAACACTACCTATAAGAAAGTTTTCCTAATATATCAGCCCAGTGTGAGGTCTCCTTCATTGTGTTCGACCTACGAGAATACATTTTTGAGCTATTTTTACTCAAAACAAGACCCATAACTCTGTAGAAAATAACCGCATCAGAAGAAAAAAAATTGTCCTGAAGACTACCTATACATGTATAAGAAGGTTTTCCTAAAATACTAGCTCAATACAAGATTTCCTTCATTGTGCTTGGCCTCCGGAAATGACATTTTCAGCGGCGGAAGGACAAAAAAACTCAGTAACCCCATAAGGGGAGCCCATCCTCAGATGGGATGCCTCAATGACGGTAGCTGAACCATTTTGTAACTGTACATGAAGACTGCTCATAAGTATGTTTCTATAAACTATCAGCCCAATCCATTGTTTCCTTCACCAAGTGTGATCAAACAACATACTTTTTTGAGTATTTTTTTTTATTAATTTTACTCAATAACTCAAGCTAAATTACTGCAGCTGAACCATTTTCTAACTGTACTGAATTGGACTTATGGAGTATATGTTAGAGTAAGTTTGCTCAAATAACTCAAAAATACAGCAGCTAAACCATTTTAACTGTTACAGTACCTGAAGGAATGTTTCTGTAAAAGGTCAGCTCAAGCCAATTTTTAAGTACTTTTTAAAAAAAATAATTTAAAAATGACCACCCAAACCGTTTTCTAACTGTACCTAGAGATGGGCATTATGTTTCTGTACAATATCAGCTCAATTCGACTTTTCTTCACTGAGTATGGGCTTACGGAATCTATATTTAAGCAATTTTACACACTCGAAGAAAAATGACCGCAGCTGAACTATTTCAACAGTTACTGTACGTGAAGAGCGTCCATAAGCATTTTTTCTGTAAATATCAGCCCAATTTGATTCTTCTTCACTGCCTATCAGCTGCCGGAAAATATTTTAGCTCAATGAAAAATGACTACAGCCAAACCAATTTTTAACTGTGCCTAGAGATGTACGTTTCTATATTGGTAAGAATCTTGGTATTATTTGTCGCTTCTGTCTGTGTTGTTTAACACTATAGTTTGTTTCAGTGTGATTTTAAGTAGGACGTTAGGTTCCGGGCTTTAGGTAAATGAGGTCTCAAATGAGAAATAGACAACACAACCGTGTTGCTACAATAGTCATGTGTCTTGATAATCATTGTGATCTTCAATCGCTTATGGATCCCTGTGCACTGTCCTCTGGCGGTCGCCTGGAATACGGCTACTCGCCATATAGCAGGAAACCAGGGATAACGGCCGGTTGCTCTGGTACACACGTGATATACACGTCACAGTCGACAGCAAACGACCGCCACTATACGGCGTCTTTGGTTTATGCCGGACATAAAGCAAGACGATGATGTCCCGTGACCCAGGCTGTAGGCATGCTTTAAGATCTGTGATGGCCATAGAGCTATATATATACACGCCAAGCTTTGATTGCGAGGCTTAGGTGCTGTGCTCACCATTTTGGGCGGAGTACTTCCTCGTTGGATGCCGGAACTACTTCCTGTGAACTCTGGGATTGCAGTGTCATTCCCGCTCTGGCCTCTGTGGCACAGGGCACCATAGCAAATGACCTTCATCTATAATTAGTCGGATAATGACTTCCCCCACTTGTTGCCGTCCCATTTCGGTCCCCGACACTGCTGTAACTGTCGGTGTTTGGGGGACCGCGGTACAGTGGCCTGGATGACCAGAGAGAACGACGGGCTTGGTCTGAGTAGGGGACGAATAAGCTGCCTCGACAGATGGTGTTCCTATACTCTTCTTTCCCGTTTCATTTACAGACTGTCGCTGTCGGAGGCCGACGTCCCATTAAACGTCCAGTGATTAGCGACAAGGCAGGAAATAATGGAGAACGCACAGACGGTGCCACCGCAGCCTGTGTGGTCATGAAAATCATCTAGAAACTGGCACATTCATTCCAAAATTGAAAGTAAAACTACAGCAGATGGATTGCTTCAAAAATAATGACTAACACTTTAAATGCATTCTATTCTAAATGTTAAGAGGTTGAATAGCAAAGAAGTAACTTTCCGAGCAATATTGTAAATGAATCTCGAAAACAATGACTGCTCTCCCAAGAAATTCAAAATCAGCTTCTGATTTTAGCACCTGCATAAATGTGGAATACTTGTAAACAAACGCACGCTCTAAACGTTTTCAAACTTGCCGAATTTGGATATGAAACTGCCAGTGGCAAAAGTTCAAGAAATTTCACATTTACACTCTTTCTACCCCAAGGGGTCGAAATGAGCTTACTTTGAGTCTACGGACAGCGGTTTCCAAGAAACAGGCTGGTTTTCATAATTTCCATGACCATTGGTAAAAGTTCCAGAAGTTGCACATATACTCTCTTATACCCAAGATGGCCAAATTAAGCTTATTATCGCTCTGCGGGCAGCGGTTTCGAGATACGGGCCGATTTTCAAAATTGCCATATTTGGCCATAAAATTTGGCCATTGGTAAAAGTTCCAGAAGTTGCACATATACTCTCTTTCTACCTCAGAGGGTTGAAATAGAGCTTTATATTTTCGCTCTACGGGCAGCGGTTTCCTTGACATGGGTCGATTTTTTCAAAATTACCATATTAGGCATGAATCTTTGAACGCTCTGTGGGCAATGGTTAGCAAGATAGACCAATTTTCATCTACTTAGGCTAATTAGCTTAGCCAGGGTCAATTAATTGGTATCATTACCATATTCAATCCATTTCTAGCACTCATGGATTTTTACTATCCTGCCAAGTTTGAAAATACTGCAGTCACCGGGTCTTGATATATCTGGTCTATAGCCCCGGATACGGAAGAAAAAAATAAAAGAATATGAAAAGTAAAAACAAAAGATCTTCATTTGCATGCAGATCTAATGACGCACACGAGACGTTATGGAAAGTACGACTGTCGCGCTTAAAAACGAGCCAGCCAATGACATTGGAGTTTGCAAAAAGTGAAAGTGGCTCAGCCAATCAGATTCACAGGCACATTACTTAAAAGCCAATCGTAGAATGTTCTGGGAACTGTGAAAACCATCCAGATCAGGTTTGTCATTAAACCACGGACATTAAATGAACATCGCTTGGTTTGGAGTTGACTAACGAGTGCCTACCGTTCTATTAATCCTGAATAGATTGCAATGTACTTTCAATGGATCGTCAAAAGTACACGACGTCTTCGCATTAGTGCTCTGTTATACACGCGGATTTTGAACATCTCGCAACCATGTGCAGATTAGGTTGCAACCACAATAAAAATATAGGGATTTTAGAAGTTGAGATATGAATAATTACGTGTACAGTAATGTTGAAGTTTAGTTAAAAAGTTTAGCCCTGTGCTGAAACATCTCAAGATTTAAGGACCAGTTTTCTCGAAATATTTATTGTTGATGTTGTTGTTGTTATCATCATCATATTCATAATGATCATCATCATCATCATCATCATCAGTAGTAGTAGTAGTAGTAGTAGTAGTAGCAGCAGCAGCAGCAGCAGCAGTAGTAGCAGACAGTGGCAGCAGTAGCAGACAGCAGTTACTGTAGTAGCAGCAGTAATAGCAGCAGCAGCACTGGCTTTAATTTCGCATTCTCTGCGACGGAACATAATTTCTTGCATGACAATAACTACATGTATCTGGAAAGCCAGGTGCCCAATCTCCCATAACGAGCATGTTCATTGCAGGAGTGCTAGCGGACATGTGCATGATGATATGTGTGTGGAGAAGTGGACAACAAGGAGATCCAGGACAGCATTCCCAGGGAGCGGACAGACAGAGAGGACAGAGGTTGAGACACTTCAACCCCCCTCCAGTCAGCCCCAGCTATCTATATGGAACATGGGGATAACCCCCAACCCCGGCCACTCCAGAGCCGTTCGGGGACCCGGTGGAGTAGCTCGCATATTTATTACCTAATCCTAGCCACCACAGTCGTGTCGTCTGGGGATAAGCGTCTCCAAGATTGAGCGATAACAGGTGACACGACATGATTAGCGACGCAACCGGAAGTAGAATTTCGCTGAGAAACAGCTGCGGACAACCCATGTTGGTCGGCTTGCACGCTGCCCTCACGAGTATATTGATATGTATGCTTCAGAATCTTTCTGAATAAATTCTGATGGCTTCCCGGTTCCAAAAACAAGTTGTGTTTTAATTACGACAGATGATAAAAGTGAAATAAAGAAAGAATTACTCAAATTTTGTTTGAACTTTCACAGCAAACACAATTCACACGCCGCCATAAACATAATTAATATACATGTATAATACAAACAGTAAAGGAAAGTGTATAAATTCGTATAAAACTCATCCATGTTTACAAGACGCGTGTAAAGGTTAGATTGGCCTGAATATTAGTAGTAGTAGTAGTAGTAGTAGTAGTAGTAGTAGTAGTAGTAGTAGACTAGTAGTAGTAGTAGTAGTAGCAGTAATAATAGCATACTACATTTTAGCTCTATAAAGGAGAACAGGAACTCGGGACCGGATGATAAATAGCCTTGGGATGTTGGATTGCCTTCTTTCCACTATCAGCAAACTTGCCGTATTTGGGCATTAAAATAGGCCATTGGCAAACTTGCGAATGGGCGAAATTTAGTTTTCGTTCTACTTGAAGCTGTCCAAAATAATGTAAAATTTCGACGAAACAGGCTCTGCCTTCTACCCATTCTATTTCTATTGGCGGCTATTAGCAAGATACAGGTCTAATATCCATATTTAAGCATATAAGGAGCAAAAGTTATAAAAGTTGCGGATGTATACTTTTTACCCCAGATAGTCACAATTAGGCTTATTCTCGGTCTACAAGGCAGCGGTTTCCAAGACTGAACAATACTTTCGAGCCTTAACTATGAATTAATCAGGTCAATTAATTGATATAAGTAGGTATGCAGCACGCAATGGGTCACTGCTGGTGTGATCAGTCTGCTGGAAATATGTCTTCAAGATGATGAGGGATCTTAAAAATACTGACAAAATACAGATCTAAACAATAAATAAGTACAGTCCTCCAACGCATACTGGTATAGTAAACGAAACTATCAATATTAAATATACCGGTATTAATATATTTTTGGATGAACTAGTAGCAATGCGTAACGTCGTACAAATATGTGTTGGTGCATTCTGGCCAGAACCTGACAAGACAAAAGCCTCCGTCGAGGCTACCTTACTTCCTTTTCCGGAAAACCACATTGAAGATCAAGAAAACAACCACGGCCAGAATCCCTATTATCGCCACAGCGTATATCCCGCTGAGGATCGGCCTGGACACAAAAAGCTGGCGGTAAACAATGACACTGGAGTCCCTGGGTGGGTCCCCGCCTGGAAAAAAGATGAAAATCAATTGGTAGTAATAGGTATATAATTGGTAGTAGTCTCTCATCAAATCAATTTTCAAACTTCATCATCTGACATCTCATATCATCCATACATCACTTGTCTGTCAATAGCGCAGTGCGCTAATGATTTTTGTTAACTCGTATTACCGACATTAAATAAATTTTATATTTTATCTTATCTTAGGTATCATTGGTATCCATTGGCACAAGCTCTTTGGTAGTAGTAGCAGCAGCAGCAGCAGCAACAAGAGTATTGTCGCACAACACAGACAACACAAGGTCATGGTGCATACATGTATATCGTTATTGTTTAAAGGACAATAAGTTCACTTAGCCTGTCCGGTGACATTTCTCACCAGTGACGCCAATAGCAAAGAGTGATGGGAAATCCGTGCAGTTCTCCGCAAATTACAAATGTACGTGTATTGGACTCAGTAGTTGTCTTGGTGAAGTATTAGATATCTTCAGTTAGAAAGTAACAACGAAGTATTCACAACCAGTAGTAACCGGTTAGGATTTAAGTCCAGGACCTCAACTACATCGTGCACATTGCAGAAAAGTGGATATTAGGTATTGCACAAACGTTACTCCAAACATGTACACTGTAATGTATGAGTCTAGCAAGGCATTTGATGGAGTGGAGAATGTAATATTATATAAGCTTTTAAACCAAAATGGTCTGTAACCAACTAGGCTCCTGTTGGGTATGTACTGTGTACATTAAACAAATCGCGAACATTAAGCGGTATCATATACCTCATTCGTGTTGAATGTCAAATGGTGTCAAACAAGGCAGAGTACTTTCTCCAGTACTTTTCACTATATACATTGATGGGTTATTAGAACGGCTGAAAAGGTCTGGCCTTTGATGTCATATGATATGTGTAATATATTTGCCTGAGATTTTGGATATGCATACAGTACATTGTTAGCCCCAAGCTGGGTGCTCCATTACGCGGCTGCTCTGTATTTCTCAGAAGTTTAGCGCTGGATAATATATGAAGTTTTAATTCAAGAAAGATTAAAAAATTAATTATATTGTTTAAAAAAAATGGGCTATTACACAGTTTATGTATTCGGAATGATTTGCCGGAAATGTATTCACAGAATATTTCACCTACATCCCAGAAGCCATACCATGTCACTTCCAGTCATACGCCAAAATGACACTAGGAAAGTTTCGTGTAGTCATGCACAATCATTTTCAGAAAAGTTTGAATCATCAAGTGAATGAATGAATGAATGGATGAATGAATGAGGGAATGAATGAATGAATGAATGAATGAATGAATGAATGAATAGTTTGTCCTACTGACATGTTCCTTTCTCACGCGTACCATTTTTATATTAACATCAAAACGAAAACCGGAACCCAGCTCCACTCCCCGAGTGGACTTACAAATCACTTTCAATTAAAATTACCGAGAACAGGTAATCTATGTATAAAGTTTGTTCGTTACCTGTCCATGGTACAAGTGGGTCGTCAGTGTGCAACATCGGAAATATGTGTCGCTCGCCTTTAGTAGTAGTAGTAGTAGTATTAGTATTAGTAGTAGTAGTAGTAGTAGTAGTAGTAGTAGTAGTAGTAGTAGTAGTAGTAGTAATAGTAGTAGTAGTAGTACTAGTAGTAGTAGTAGTAGTAGTAGTATAGTAGTAGTAGTAGTAGTAGTAGTAGTAGTAGTAGGAGGAGGAGGAGGAGGAGGAGCAGCAGCAGCAGTAGTAGTAGTAGTACACGTGCACAGTACTGGTGAATTCAAGTTAAATTTTCGCTATAAAAGTTTCACAAGCTTAACATACGCGACATCAGTTAGCATGTGGACCACTACTGTAACAGCGAACTTTCTGAGGAAAGTTTCAATGGAACAAGCCAACGACTGTGGGATAAGTAGCATTTTTTAATTAAACACACATTTTTCGGAAAATCCACCAGGACACCACATCCAATGTTGAGTTGGCTATAGCAACGTGATTTAACCGGAAAGTGAAAGAATAGTTGTTCAAGGCAATAATATACTACTTGAAAATAGTATTTTCAGAAAAAATCAGAAGTGTACCCGATGACCCCAAAATGACCTGCAATACTACAAGGTCAATGGTACCCAATATGTTCCACTCTGTTTCACTATACGATTAGCCATTTCCAAGATATTTGCAATTTGTCAATTTGCCATTGGCCACAACTGTTAATCATAGGTGGGTGGACCAATCAAAGACTGGGGCGGGTTTCTGTGAAAAACTTAAAGTCCACTGGTGATCTTGAGAATGGAAAGAGACAATGGTTGCCAAGGCGATTAGTGAAGTTAAGTCTGATTCTAGACTTGCGATTTTTTTCAGATACTGGATCCTGGTACTGCGTGACATGCTGAAGCTGAGAACAATAACCCGGGATTCTGGAATACTACTTGGTGTAACCTTTGGCGAGCACCCCGAGAAAGTTATAGAGAATCTCCAATGTGAATCTGCTATATTTCACACCCCTACGTGTGAAAACTGCAGGGATGTATTAGGGGTAGACAGACAAATCCAGGTAAACGAAATCAGGGATGAGCTGGGCTGATACCAATTAGGGATAGATATTACAGCCCACATTTGGGTGTTCAAGTTGATGGTCAAGACCGTCCGCGTCTCTTGTATTAGTTTAGACAGTTTAGACTCTCACTTGGCAGTTGCAAGCAGTCTTTACTGCTTGTTACTGCTTGCTGCAGTCGTTAAGCATTGTTACACTGCAAAAATTATCACCGATTACTGCTATGGCGTTTCAAATGATCTTTGTAAAGGATTTTTTGTTTCTTTTTCCTCAACATTTATTCTTTGTGGTATATCTACTATTGTCATTTGTTTGCTCCCAGTATTGTATTCAAATATTTAAATTTCTTCTATTTTTTCCTCTTCCAGGCACGCACCTACTGTTCGTAAATATCTATATATCATATCATAGTTACCATTTCAAGCAAAGAACGGTTTACAGCCACTGGCTTGGGTGCGAGTAGCCTTAAATTGTACAGAAAATTGTATATCATTCATTACTT
>JAAUYG010056611.1_pt1 | contig 11356 bp, 11 predicted proteins | sample 7278091 | NCBI WGS metagenome assembly JAAUYG01 (sample SAMN14350201, study PRJNA611818) | marine sediment metagenome | isolation source: surface marine sediment (0.6m) | place: French Polynesia: Moorea | collected 2018-08 | reverse complement strand
GGGCTTAGACTAGCGACTTGAATTGACGTTGTAATCGTTATCAGCTGTTTTGGCACGGTATGACCCTTTTGGTGTTGATGTGCCGTTAAACTTTGATAACACTCACTCACTTCTGTCATAGGAGAATATTGTTACATTTACTTTTAATTATGGATTAAACTCACAAGAACTTTAATTTTTTCACGCTTCATTGGCAATATTTGTTTAAATAAAAATAACCAGAGGTTAACTGAGGTTTTCCTTCTTGTTGTAGACTTTGACAAGATATTGGAACAACTGCCTGAGGAACTGGGAGACCTGGGTCAGTCTAGTGCCACAAAGGACCTCTTGGGTGACACTGGAATAAAACAGCACCAAGAATTGTCCCAGCTTCTAGCCAGTCCTGGAGCGCCAATGGTGACTGTGCCTTCTACACTCAGCTTGTCTACTAGTCAACATGCTGGGCAAGGGGCTGGAGCTGCTGGCACTATGGGATTGGGTGCAGCACTGCCTAGCTTTCAGAACTCAATAAAGGCAAACAATCTGCCGAACAAGTTATCCTCACCACCAAACATGACTATTAATAAGCAAGTTGTGGGTTTGTCAGTGGCGGATGTATCGTCGTCAGCAGCATTTACGAGTGGCCTAATGACAAGCAATAGTATTTCAATGGGAACCATGTCTATGGCTAATGCATTGAACAAGCCAAATATTTCAACACAACTGAACCTGAACCAGCCTTCGCAGCTAATGAATGGACCACACCTCGGGTTAAACGCTGCTGGTCAGTTAGCTAGAAGCTTGGGAACTACCAACATATCCACTCCCAATCTGCATGGTAGTGTAGCACAAGCATCATTGGTTGTTACTATACCCAGTACAATCACATCGACCACAGTTGCATCCCAGGTTGTGGGCCAGCAGTCGGCAAATCTAGGACATGCTACTCTGAATGCAACCCAGGCAACGGCTCAAACACTAAATAAAGTAAGCCTTGCTATTTTGTTACCTCTAAAAGTTTAGCTATAAAAAATTGCAATTGGTGAACCAAGTTGCTTTCTGCCCTTCTTTGTTTTATTTAGTGGATTCATAAATCTGTACAACAATCCAAAATCGAAAGTGCCTGTTCTAGGTTGAAAGTTCTTAGTTGAAAGTCACTTCATGTGGAATATATATTTGCTATATCATGTTCAGTGTTACTTCTGTTTTAGTGACATGGTGATCTAGTTTCCCATTTTCAAGTTTGTAGCTACTCCTTGGTCATGAGATTTAACTGAAGAAGGCCAGTGATTGCTGAAAGTGCAGAAACCAGAAACAGCATTTTGCATGTAGCTTCACCTTTGTTTTTTGAATTTCTTAAAATGGTTTACCTCTCGTTTACAGGCAGGTCAGCCACCTGCATCTGGTGTACCCCAGCAGCCGGCTGCAGATCCAGAAAAACGAAAACTTATACAGCAGCAGCTTGTCTTGTTGCTTCATGCCCATAAGTGCCAACGCCGCGAACAAGCCAATGGTGACATGCGTCCACCATGCAGTCTGCCTCACTGCCGAACCATGAAAAACGTACTAAATCATATGACAACTTGCAGTGCTGGAAAAACTTGTCCAGGTAACATCACATTTCGATTTTCATGCTTCAATGATTGATCGAGTTTTGTGGTATGCAGTATCACATGCTTCACTGTTTATAAGTAATGGTTGGGAAGCAAAATGAAATTTATTTGTAAATGTAGGTTTAGCATATGGTTGCTTGTTGGAATATTTTGGCCTGTATGTGGTAGGCAGAGCCCTGATGTTGACAATGAAATAGAATGAACGAATTTAACCTGTGATGGTTCTGGACCTTAATATAAATTTTTGAAGCAGTGCCTATGTGAGGTCAATGTCGTCTTGCAATTGCTTACTGCATTCTTCCGTCCTATGTTTGTCTATGGCTTGTTTCAGTGGCGCACTGTGCATCGTCCCGTCAGATAATTACCCACTGGAAAAATTGCACACGGAATGACTGCCCCGTGTGCCTCCCATTAAAGACTGTGGATAAACGTGCAAATCCTTGTGAGTTACATTTCTATTTCGTTTATCTTAAACTAATTCTTTTGAGCAATTTTCGACATGCCAGTATGTGTAATATGCCACTTCAAGTCCATTGAGGTGACTAGAAGTAATCTTGAAGGTGTGTTTGACAGGTATAGTTGGGGTCAGTTCCAGCAGTGTAGGGTTGATATCATCAATAAATTTTGATCATGTGGAATATCTAGTAGTAGCGTAGTATCACTTTGAATATAAATGCAACTGGTCATTAACCGCTTTCATAGCCTGTTCTCTGGGGAAAATTATACCATTTACTGCAGTTTTAATTGAAGAAAAGTTTTTATTTTCAATTTCAGCTGCACAGCAAGTAGCGACTGTGACAGCGACTCAGTCTCAGAACCCGGACCCAACGGAAATGGCACGGGCTTACCGTTCCCTGGGTTTACCACCGCCAGGACAGACAGCCAACCCGCAACAAGGTCTACAGCAAGGACAGGCCTCGGGAACCCAGCCTAATGTGCAGGCTCAGAATGTTCTACTTCCACAGGGACAGAATGCGTTACTTCCACCGTTACAGTGTCAGTCAGGACCAGGGACAGCCAACCAGGGTTTGAATCCTTCCCTGGCTGCAGCTCAGCCGCGTTCACAACTTGGAGCTGCAGGTCAAAATCTGGTGGGGATAGCTAACCAGCAACAACAAGCGCAGCAGCAGGCCACTCAAAGTCAACTGCACAAGGCCCTACAAATGCCGACCAATGTGACCAGTGGGACTCTTGCCGATGCCAACCTGCCACTAGCTCTACAGCCAACTGCCAACAGTCGCTCTCAGCTGGGTACTGGGCTTGATTTGGATGTAGCCGGCGTGATGACGGCGGCGCCAAATAAGCAGGTCAAGGAATGGCATCAGAGTGTCACGCAGGACCTTCGCAACCACTTGGTGCATAAATTGTAAGTTAATTTCAGATTGATCAGACTGCAACTGACAACAAGATGTTGGAACGAGGAAATGGTTATGCAACTTGCAGTCCTTATATTGCTTTTCTGTGCCAAAGTAGTTGGTGGCAAATATTGCGGTATTGCTGCTAAGTTAGATTAAGTGTGTAACCATGCGAATAATATGTTGAAGGCTTATTGATAAGCTGCATGCAGTACATGGTTCAGTTTTTAAAATGTTATTTATATCTGGCTGCGTTATGCTTTGTCAGGGTCCAAGCAATCTTCCCCACTCCTGATCCTGCTGCTCTGAGAGACAAGCGAATGAACAATCTGGTCCAGTATGCCAGAAAGGTGGAAGGAGACATGTATGAGACTGCAAATAGTCGGGTATGTAGCTTTGATTTCTTGAGAGGTGCATTTAGATGCCAAAAGAGTAGGATAATATTTATGACACAGTTGGCACTGCAGCGCCAAAGCTCTGGTATATTATAGCTTTGATAGTCAGGTGCAGAAAGAAAAATATTACACATACAAATGCTGCTTGCACCCTGAAGGATTGACGGGTAGTGAAAATGCAAAAACAGATTTTTGAGTCTTTTTCGTGCCTTAATTCAAATGGGAACTGAAGCGTGGATTTATGCATGGCAAGAGAAACTGTCATGTAATCATTATCTGTGTATCTTGCCTTTGATGTGTCAGTACTTCTTCAGCAACAAGTGTGAAGACCGGGATCTATTACCTTATCACTTGTGGATTTTCTCTGTAGGAGGAATATTATCATCTGCTGGCAGAGAAGATATATAAGATCCAGAAAGAATTGGAAGAGAAGCGAATGAAGCGCATGAGCGGCCCACAGCCGAGCCAGCCACCCAATATGCCTGGAGCGCAAGGGGTGCAACAGGCTTTCAGAGCTCCAACGCAAAGTGAGTACCTCTTTGATTCTGTTTTTAGTGGGATTGTGTGAGTGGTGTCTTTCACGCTCTCAGTTGTTGTTTCTCTATTAAAGAAAGAAAGGGTTTAATATTTTTCAAAAAGTAGTGGCGTCAGTATTTAGTTTGAATTATCGACTTAGCTGTAGTTGGACATAATTTCAGCATATGCAAAGCTTTTAGCTTTGCATATGCTTTAGCATTTGCTTTAGCATATGCATTTAGCATATTTAGCATATGCTTTAGCTTCTTTGGGTTTTAGCATTATGCACACAATTTCAGTGAATGTATGCAAAGTAATGTTTTCTTTGTGCTTTTCAGATGGGCCACTGGCTCCACCACCTGCAGGGCCAAATCCACCATCTCGTCTTGTTCCACCAAACCTGGCTGCAAACGCCAATGACTTTGCTGGCCTTAGCGCAAGTGCAGCAATTCCCAGAGCAGGCTTGGCGAATCAACCACGGCAGCCTGCTGCTAATGCACAACCAGCAATGACAGCGGTATGTTGGACAGAAATAACGTCCATATTAGTTTAAATAACTGAAATAAGAATTGGATAAAATCTTTTAGTCTTTCACAATAACAATGTTCTTTAAGCTGTATCAGACATAAATTAAACAAAACGTACTTGTTTTATGATCTAAAGTTTTGGAAAGAGATCCATGCAAACTGGTAAGTGTATTTAGAATTGTGTGAAAGGTATAAATATTTGCCACTTTGAGTGGCAGGGTAATATGAATGTTTGCCTTATTTAAACAATTACCCATTTAATACTAAGGATTGGTGTGACAGAGAATAGTGCAGTGCTATGTCAGCTGCACAAAGTTGACATATATGTCGTCATATAACAACTTTCTTTGCTTTCACAGCTGCTGGGTGGCGTTTCTTCCCCTCCGTCGTCAGCCAGTGTAAGTCAGAGTGCTGCCTTAAGAGAATCAAAGCAACAACTGACAGCTGCTCTGCAGAAACAGGTTTGGAAGATAAATCACTTCTGGCTATGTCATAAAATATATAGTTATACCATATGCCGCTTCTGTTTGTAACTGTGAGTATCTGATTGGACTTAAAAGATTGCTGTTGTTGGGGTATCATATTCTTTGGATGGAATCTCCCGTGACTTTACACAATTTTTTTTCCCACTGTCTTCTGGTCTTTGAATGGACTGACCATCCAAAGTGAATTCTTGAGGTTTTGTTTTTTCATAGTATGAATTCCTCTGGCAAACACAGAATAATATTTTGGTGCCACTTAGTTGTGATAGCACCAACCCTTAGTGAGTTTTATCAAGGAAATCAACTTTTTTGTTCTTAGATTGACCAGCAGCAGACCCAGCTGTCGTCGCAGCCGGCTGCCAATGTTCTGGCTTCAGCTGGTCTGTCAGTCACCCCAGATGCGGTCGGTTCGGCTGCCCTGGCCATGTCTACCATCACATCTGCTGAAACGACAGTCGCCCCGACGCCGCCGATAGCCACATCCCAACCCCAGTTGAAGACTACGCCAGCCCGCATGCAGTCCGCAATAATGAATTCCCTGATGAGCAAGGAGACGGTCACTACTGACCAGCCCGAAACCCAGGGAGTGGGGAAGACCATGCCTGATTCGCCCCAAGGCGGGAAAACCATCAAAACGGAGGACGGCGTACAGGTGAAGACTGAACCGGACGATGACAGCATGGCAGGTTACCCACAGAAAGGCGGAAAGCCGAATGGAGACATCAAGGCAGAAGTGAAGATCGAAGGGGGTAAAGATGGAGAGAAACAGATCAAGACGGAAGGAGATGACATGCACTCTGCAGTGAAGACGGAAGATGGCGGTGGCGACGGGTCAAAGATAGATGGCCTGAAAACCGAACCAAATGAAAGCTCCGACTCGTCTGAGATCAAACAGGAGCCTATGGATACGGCAACTAGCAATGGAACTCCAAGCACTTCAACAACGATTGCCACCCCAGGTCAAGTCAAGTCACGGATAAAGAAAGGTAATAAAGGACTGCTTGGGAAATTGAGGGGGGTTTGGGGGGGGGGGGGTAAGGAAACTGGACTAAAGGACACTATGACAGACTATCCTTATGTGTTTAGAATGTTTGAAATTGAGGATGGGTGGGATAAAACTGTTACGGGATACTGACCATTATTAGCCTGTGTCCCGGGGGTGGGGGATACATTAGGAAGGTGTGCTCTCTTGAGCATTCCATGGAAAAATCTTGACCTGGGAGAAAAAGAATTAAATCTATCAACTGTTACCCGATAAGTTGTACAAATCCTTATCTTGCAGTATGGAAACCAGATGAGTTGCGGAATGCCTTGATGCCCACTCTAGAGAAACTGTACCGCCAAGAACCGGAGTCTCTGCCATTTCGGCAGCGGGTTGATCCCCTGTTGTTGAATATCCCTGTAAGTTGATACCTAATGTTGACAGTGAGTAAAAAGCCTGTGCTTATCCTATCCTTTCTAGTGTTCAAGCCTGACGAATTGCGCCAAGCGTTGATGCCAACGCTAGAGAGACTGTATAAACAAGATCCTGAATCCATACCATTCAGGCAACCAGTTGATCCTCTACTGCTTCAAATTCCCGTAAGTCCCCAGGCGGGGGTCCTAGCTAGGCCGGACCCCTCCTGGGTAGTCAGTCCGAGGTGCAGTCTCCATGTCTCTTGTGTGTGACATCCCGCATTATATCTGTGTGCTAGAGCATCGATGTCTGCTACTTGCCTGTTTATAGACTCTTCTTTCTGCGCCGGAAAGAAAGAGGATGGCTGCAGTTCAGCAAAATAGATGTTCTTCCAGCCTTGATATTTGTCAAGTTTTCATGGCCGCCTGAACAAGGTGCTGTGAAGGTGGATTTTGCATGTTTGCTTTACCCTCCAAATGTCTTTGCTTTTTTTTTGTTACTGTTATATGTATATGTACGTACATAAATATATAGCTATTAATGATATATCTATGACCACAGTTTCTATTATGCAGATGTCCAGAATGATGTTACGTTGTATATGTTTTTGGATGTATTTTGACTGTAAAGTAGATTCTGTGTTTGTGGCTTTGTCTCCTATTTGGCATGTAGCTGAGCTCATGCTTACTGGCATGTTGCTGAGAGCATGGGTATTTTGAAAACTGCATGATCGGTGTTTTCAGACGTTTGTCGATGGTTGTAGATCATGTGCAGCTGATCATGTGGTAGATAGGTGATGTAGTATTTGTCAGCAATAAAAAAGAACCCTTGCTGCATATTTTGAAGATTATTCATATTTCACTGTTATCACGGATTTGAAATCGTGGTCCATTGTAGTAGGTGCAAATATGCATGACGCTTGCATGCAGTGACCGCGATGGAGAGTTGTTTCAAGGGTTGTGTAAAACTGATGCAAAGCAGTAAACTTCTCACTTCGTTGGCCAATTTCACAGGATTGATGGAATTTTCAAGTTTTGTATGACTTTAAAAAAAAAATACTGGATTAAAATATTTGAAAGTGAGCCTGGTTTGCTTTGTCAGCATGGTGGCTGAAGTTGAGATTTTCTTGCCAGGCGAAACAGTAGGGTGTAAAATCTTTGCATTCGGCATGCTGAATCTTCACAATTCAATGTTTTATGAAAGCGATAAGTAATAGAAGTCACATGACTTGAGTAAGGATAACAAAATGCTGTTTCTCACTGGATGCAGTTGCATGTATTGGAAAAAAGGTTTTAGCCATTATATGTTTATGCTTGTAGATGAATGAAGGCTAAGTGTGATGTTCCATGACTTTTCTCTGTTCAGGACTATTATGACATTGTGAAGAACCCAATGGACCTGTCCACTATCAAACGGAAGCTGGACACTGGCCAGTACAAGGACCCCTGGGAGTACTGTGATGATGTATGGCTCATGTTTGACAATGCCTGGCTCTACAACCGCAAGACATCTAGAGTGTACAAATATTGCACCACGGTAAGAGCGGTAACTAAGTAGTTACCATTTGAAATCTATCTTTATGCACCATGTTAATATTGTTCTGACACTTAAAACAGAACATCCAACCATCAAGTGTGACTGTACGATGTTCCTTTTGAGTAATATAGAAATTTGTTTTCAAGTTCTGAAAATCATTAAGTAAGATTTAAACTTGAAATCAAAGTTTCCAGCCAGATTGACTTTAAATATATTTAAATATATATATTTCATTAGTACTAAGCAGTATACTTTTAGTACGTATTGCAGTTTGTTCACTCATGCACACCTCTTCCTTTGCCAAATTTTCAGCTTGCCAAGGTGTTCGAGAGCGAAGTAGATGGTGTCATGCAGTCACTGGGGTACTGTTGTGGTCGGAAATACGTCTTCTGTCCACAAGTGTTATGCTGTTACGGTAAACACCTGTGTACCATTCCGCGGGATGCCACCTATTACAGCTTTCAGAACAGGTATATCATACACATTGTAATACAGGGCTGTACACATCTTCCTCACATTGTTCGCCCAAACCAGTGGGCAGGTAACAATTTTGCAAACCTAAACCAAAATTTAATGTGGCCCCCCTAAACTTAAAGGTATGTCTATTCAGCTGGAAAGCGAGTGAACATTTGGCCACTGAACAGGTAACCATTCATAGATGTAGAACAAACCTAGAGGGAATTTGATATTCCACAAAATATATCTGGAAATACATGATGAAAACATGTATCTTCAATAACAACTGACCCATCGCAAGTTCCAACCCCAGTGTCTGTTTTGGGTTGCCACAGACATTCAGTCCGCTGGCCAAGTAGAGCCCTGTGTAACGTAATGAATCCTTGATAGCACTGGTTCCAACTAATTTTTGCCAGCCTGTAAATTATCAACAAACTTCAAAATGAAAGTAAATCTGAACGACAAATTGGCAGGTCGACTGCAATACAATATTGTATCAATTCGGCATGTGCCAGTCACATTCAATAGTAATAGTGTTTCTGTAGATATAGAGACCATTAGAGTGGTCTAGCTCAGTTTTGCCAGGACTGCTACTCACTGTTACAGTAGCTAGTAGTGTGTCACTTTGTTTCTTTGTCATCGTGTCCTCGATTTCGTTGTCAACAAAATGCCACAAAATACTACAATTACTGGGTCTAGCATAACATACACAGAGCGCCCCTTTGTGCACTTCAATTACTCTATATATGTACTATCGTACAAGCACATCAGCATGACTGTTGTCGGTGGTTTCCTTAACTTGTGTTTGGTATATACAATATATGATTATGATGATGTCCACATGTTTTCTAGTCAGTAGTTTACACGAATGGGGAAGCTATTCATATGCTTTTCCCATATATTGTTGTATAGCTGCAAAATGTCATAAACAACACTTGAGATAAGCACAGTGCACATGTTGAAGACTAATGTAATGGGAAATAATACGATAATATCTAATAACTTGTTTTGTTGCACCTGTTTGCCAAACCCGTGTCATTTATTGGGGTGCTGGGGTGTTTTGGTGGAAATGGTCTTTTTTATTACCTCTTTTTGACAACACATGATGTAATGGGCAGTGCAGTAATAAAGATGAGGTATTGCATTTCACACTGGGCATTTCAGTTGGCACCAACACTTAAGTGCAGTTTTCCTTGGCATGATCACACATACATACATGTACTAGGCCATTCTTGGAATATTTCGTGTCGTTGCCTACTTTTTGCTTGCACAAACTAATGCCATGGCTTTGTTTTTTTCTCTCTTTTTCTTTTCTGTTACGTCCCCCACACCCTTTTCCCTTGTGTTGCGGTGTTGTGTTGTGGTTGGCGTACTGTGTGTGTGGTGTGGCTGCTGGCGTGTCTGCCGAATACAGCTCAAAGCAATATGGTCTTCTCTGTGATAGATACATCTACTGTGAAAAATGCTTCAACGAGATCAAGGGAGAAGAGGTGGAGCTCTGTGATGACCCTTCACAACCTGCTGCGTAAGTGGAAAATGAAGAACTTCTTTCTTCAAATTTGACAAGAGCTCGAAATTTTGTTAAACAGTACACCGTCCCAAAAAGTATCTAAGACTAATCTACAGTGTCCAGAAAAAAATACACTCCCAAATTGGTGAGAACTTATACAGTATTAAGTGTTGGTTTGGGCTGTCCCTGACAATGAATATTAATTTTCCCAAGTTAAAAGTTTCTACCATCACAGGGACCATGGTACGGTGTAAAAATTCGAGCCCTGGTCAACTTTTCCAATTAGGATCTTAAACTGAACTCAACCTGTCAAAGGGAAGTGTCTCTGAGATCTCGGAGTATGATTAATGTGTTACAATTTTAAGTTTTTGTGTGTGCTAAAAGTGTGTAGTGTATGCATCTCCCTCTGTGAAAATACAAATCATTCCTCTATTTCCAAATATTAAAGTGAATTCTATGGATTTAAGTTATGAAGTTGTACAAAAGTCTAGGTTTACTTGTTACCTTGACTACACACATGGGAGTGAAATCAAATCACACCAGTAAAAAGACAACTTAGTTGATTTGTAATAAAATGATCCTCGTATTTTTTTTTCCATGATCCTTGTGACGTGCTGGTTGTCCATTGTAGTAAAATTAAAAAGGAACAGTTCATCAAAGACAAGAATGACAAACTGGACTATGAACCGTAAGTAGAAATAATTCGCTTCAAATACATGTATACCACACCATTCTTTTGGCGGTGTTTTTAAACATACATCCTTGAAACTGTGCTGAAGCATTTCAAACTCTTGTTTCTTCCGACTAAGGTTGATTTCAAGATGTGAAAAGTTTGAGCTAACTGTGCAATATATCTATTCTGTAAAACTTGGGCTGGAGGTGAATGGCTTTTGTCCGAAATATCTAGAGAAGCCACTGATGTAATAAATTGTAAAGTATCAAATATTTAGGGAACTATTGGTCTTTAACATTCATATTCACCACTTCAGTGTCTTGCGTAGTGATAGGGGTTAAGAAAGATCAACACTAAAACATCTTTACAGGGAAAATAAAAGGATGGATATTGAAAAAGGTTATATCGTTATATTAAAAGTTGTGCCGTTGGATTCCAGTTTTGTGGAGTGCTTGGAATGCGGTCGCAAACTCCACCAAATTTGTGTGCTGCATTTGGACAACATTTGGCCATCGGGGTAAGTTGAAGCTTCTGCCAAACCTGTCAAAGAAAATTCTCCTACAGAACTAAATAGATATAGTTGATGTGTTTTGATGGCGGGTGGCCGAAATTTATTGATGTATGTAGCAGGATGCTTATACAGTCAGTTTATAGCATGACTGGCTTTAAAAGGGGTCAACTATTATGGAATAAAAATCGTAATAGTTCTGTGGTTTTTTAGACGTGTTCAGAATGTCTGATGTTTGCTTGCCTGAAAACGTGTGGAAGTTAGAAAGTGTGATGATCACAAATGCTGTATCAGTATGGTTAATAATAATAATAATGTCACTAATTTGTATAGCGCAATTTTATGTATGCACATTTCTATGCGCTTGTTAGTCTCCGTATATTCCAGAATACAGGTAGGTCTTCAGGTTC
>JAAUYG010221071.1_pt1 | contig 11357 bp, 13 predicted proteins | sample 7278091 | NCBI WGS metagenome assembly JAAUYG01 (sample SAMN14350201, study PRJNA611818) | marine sediment metagenome | isolation source: surface marine sediment (0.6m) | place: French Polynesia: Moorea | collected 2018-08 | reverse complement strand
CTTTCAAATAAACCACCTGCAAAATGACAAACAGGTCCTTGAGGCCAAACAAAGAACCTTGGGGTCAGATTGGTGGTTGCCATGCCACAAAAAAGGAGGTCAGGATGAGCCTTGGACTGGAAAGACCCCTTGTCAGCCTTTTTGCTTTGCTTGAATGTTCACAACAGAGATGTATAGTGTAGAACTGGATTTTACCAAAACTCCAGTTAAAATGAAAAAAAAACAAAGAAAAAATGATTCGTCTTCAGGTAAAAAAGCAGAAAGAAGAAATTAATCTTGCACAGCAGCCCTTGTGTGATCCCATTCTGTACACCAAATACCTTGGGGGGGGGTGGCTGAAGCCAAGACAACAGATATCTATTTGCCACGGCTGGTGTTGAGTTCTTTTTTTTAACCCGCTGCCCTATGCATCAAGAACTGAAAGATGTTCACAGATTCACCACCTCGTCTCGAATGTCCCTTCGCCCTCCAGGTTCGCCATTGACATCACCAGCGTTCAACAAGATGAGACAATATTCCCCTTCTATTACTGGGCCAGCATCAAAATCAATCTACACCGTTATGTATCAAGGCTTTAATTATTCAAGGGCTACTTGGCCTTGCTGCTTCTTTCCCCCTGGGTGAGGCCATGGAGGCCGATCCAAGGGGACTCCTGCCCATCCCATCCTTTGTGGCCAAGACACATGAACCTGATTTCTGATTCCTGTCCGAGTTTCCCGTGCAACAGAGACCGGAAACTCTGGCAGGAATTCAAAAGTCGGCTTGATGTGCTGAGCACAACACCTGATGCATCTTTGGACCGCATTTTGACAAAAAAAAAAACAAAAACAAAACAAACAAAGGCCACCAAGTCCTGCAGGCAGATGTGTCCAGAGCATTTTGTTTTTCAAAAACAAGGCTTCCTGGACGCCAGGGTTCATTGAATCTGTTGTCACTGTTTTGAAAAGCCCCTTTGGGTGAGAACATCTCCTTTAAGTAGATTTCACCCAGGGTCAGGTAGCCTACCTCCCTCATGTCAGCAGATGCAACAAGTGCCAATGGGCAGCAATCTTGTCTCAACTGCCTCCTTTCTGTGAATGCCTGAACCAAATTCTTTTTCATCTCCGTTTTAAAAATCTCGACGCAAAAGCGGGGAAAACTGTGCTTGCAAAACTGGACCTTTGTATTTGACCAACCTCCCCCCTCTGTGCAAACTGAAGAATTTGAGGTAAGTCGGACCCAGAGAGGCGTTGGTACCCAACTTACAAGATTTGCCGCATCCGTTGACGTCCGAAAACGCCAAAAAGTTTGCTGAAAGCATCCGCATATTCCATTATCACGGAGATTTTTTATCTCTGTAAGTGGCAGACAGCAGGAAAAAAATTGTATATAATAAATTTTGTGGGTTTTGATCTGTGAATTCTGTTTATTGAGATTTATTGATTGGCAAAATACAAATTCACGGCTCCCACCTCTGACTTTTTGAAAATTATGTCATTGTGGTTAATTTGACTGGAGATGCTTGTCTTGGGCACAGCTGGTGTTTGGCGCGGATCCAAGAGGTTGCTCAGGGTCCAGACCCAGAATACAGAAATTTGAACCAAGGAGCTGATCCATTGATTTATATACCTCAGAAGGCCCCCTCATTCTGTTTTGGTTGCAAAAGTGCACAGCATGGATTCACACGAATTTTGGTGTCAAGGGCCAAATAGGATTCCTGGATTTTCTGAGATAATGGAGTCTGCAAGTGGGAGAAGAAGAGACTTGTCTTGATAGCTGCACACACACGCACACACACGCACACACACACGCACACACACACGTACGCAAGCACGCTCTCCTCTCTCTGTCGCCTCTCTTCTCTCCTTCTATCTCTCTCTCTGTGTCTTACCTGCTTAAGGCGGTGCCAGTAACTGGGATGGTGTGGTTTGTTGGCGTACTGGAAACAACAAACACACCCACCCACACACACTCTCCCTCTCTCTCCCTGTGTCCTCCCCTCATCTCTCTCTTTCTCTCTCTCTCGCCCTCTCTCTTTCTTCATTTGTGACTCTTTCCTGCCCAGGGCAGTGCCAGCAATCGGGTTGGTGTTGTTCTCTAGTGTAGAAGAGACACACATACACGCACAAACATACACACACACACACACACTCTTTCTCTCTGCCTTTGTCTCACCTGCCCAGAGCAGTGCCAGTCACCGGGTTGGTGCGGCTCTCCAGTGTGGAGGAGCGTCGCCTCTGCGTCTCCATGAACCCCTCCTCGTCAGCTTCCAGCATACCCATCTTCAACCGTTCTTCTCAATAGTCGCGACTGACACTGCTCAAATCTGAAATATAAAACGAGAGAAGTCACGCAGCTGATGGCCCGCGGGACTTTCTACAACTTCCCCCTCATTCGACTTCCCCCGCCACCCCCCCCCCATTGGCTTGCAAAGTTCTCAGAATCGCCATGCACTGGTACAACTCAGCTCTGAAACAGAGAACGAGAATTCACTCAGCTGTGTGATGGCCCGCAGACATTCCGCAACTTCCCGCATCATCCTACAGCCTCCCGCGGATAAAGGGAAAGACATTTCTTGAAATCAAATGAAGGACAAAGCAGTTGGACAAAAGAAAGCCACACCCATGCAGAATGGAATTGCTGCCTTTGTGTCTTCAGAGACATGGTGGCGTTGTCATTTTGCACGGGGAGGCTGGAATTGGAAGAGACGAAAACGTCAGAGTTCAGGTCTTGCTCAAGCCAAAATGCCTGACGCTCCAAATGTACGCAATCGCGTTCTGACAGACTACTCCACAATGCAGGATGCTACATAAGCGCGGATTCATACACCGGACACGAATTGGAATCCGCCCTGAATTGAGTGAGCGAATTGCTATCCACCTCACAAAAATCAGAAGAGATTTGAAATTTTGCCTCCTGATCCAAAATGTAGAACTTGAAATCCAAGAATAACTCCAGAGAAGCTGTTTCCCACAAATTGACACTGTTGCCATTCTGTGTCCAAGACCACAGGTGGTGTTCTGTGAGTGTTTTTGCATGTTTTGGCCTGCTGGAAATGGTCCAGACTGGGAGGGGGATCCATGATTTATGGAGCAAACTGACAGGAATGTCAGGTTCAGAAATTCAACGGTTTCGCAGAAAATGTTGTGAAATGCGGCAGCGAATGGGGGGGGGGGGGGCATGGGGTCGTAGAGGGCGCGCCAAATATATTTTCAAATCAAGTGTTTTCCAGTAATTGATGCTGAAAGCAATAATCCACACAGGGTGCAGTCTACAGGAATCCAGGATTTTTCATCAATGCTCAAAGAAGCATTCAGGCATTTGTGTGTGTGTCTGAAAATTAGCAAATTATCATCATCAGTTGCTTAACGAGAAGCCACACCACAAAGGTGTCGATGCCCTGCAGTCTTCGGGTTCTGCAGGACACCACCGAATTTTGTCCGAAACATTTTTGTTTTCCTTGAAATGGGTGTCCATGATGGGAGGGAAGGAGGGAGGAACCCCAATTTTACTTCTTGTTCCAACTGAGTGTTAAGGAACCCTGAAGGCAGGTGACACCTCAGAGGTTTTGGTGAAGAGTCAGGAAAATGCCCAACTACCAGCACTTGAGGCCATCAAACACCTGTGATTTTGTGCGAAACATCTAGAAAATACCCAACCAAACAAGAAACACGGCCAAAAGACGACGCATCCCACATATGCTGAGCTCTAACATGCAAAAATACTTGATGTTGATGGAGTTCTCTGTGTCGCCCCCATATGAGCCAACTCAAATGCCGCACCAAAATTGCGGTAGGTTTCAAATGTCTCCATTCTGAAGCGCGGGTTGGCAATTACAAGGCCAACATGGGAATGCCAAGCTTCTGAAAGACCCCACCAAAGCTGCATGATCGCAGGATTTGGCAATTTAGCTCAGAAGTGGTCTCTTGAAATTGCCAAATTAGCCAAATTTTGCTGCAAACGAGGGAGAAGTCTGAAGCTTGAGAAAAGCAAAAATATCCTTGGCTTGATCTTCCAGTAAAGCCATGTGAGAAGCTGTGCACCTGGACCTGTGAGCTCTTCTCTGTGAAATGTCACACATCACATGACCAGGACACCTGCTGCCTCCAAGGTGGAAAAGATGCCATGTCTGCAGATAGACACTTCTACATTTCCAATCCGCATAATTAGACAAAGACTTTTTCTGCTTGCAAAAACAAAAACAAAAAAAAAATGCAGACTCGAAACCCCAAATTTTGGAACAAAATCTTGCCGGCAAACACACTTGAGTTTGCGGGTGTAACTGTGACGTCCCATCAAAACTTTGGCATCTCTCATCACTTTCCTTTTTGAACCCCTCTACTGTGATTCCCCCTTCGCAAGACACAGCCCCCCCCCATTTCCCCAAAAGCCAGAATTAACCCAAAAATGGAGATATTTTCTAGTTTTATGTTCTTTCCTTTCAAGCACATGTGTCCCCTTATCAAAACGTGCAAGCAAACGCTACCCTTGTGCAAATGGGCTTTGAGACTGAGCAAAAGCAAAAGAGAGAAATATTCATTTACAGCTCGGCAGAGAGATTGGTGACTTGCTTTCTGTGCACCAAGGGTCTGAATTTGCACCAGAGAGGGACTCAATGGATTAATGGGATTGAAATCCTTCTCTTTTGTTGTATTGCATTGGAAAAGAGAAACAAAAGAATCCACAAGTGAAACAGAAAGGGGAAACTGGGACTGGGCTGTTTTTCAACAACAACGGAACAATGCAGTACAGGTGCTTCCCGCTTAATTCAAATACGCAAAATCTGAATTTCTGGACAATTCAAAGTCCCATGCAAATCATACTCCTATCTCTCATGTGCCTGCTTTTGTTTTCTTTAGTTGAAAAAAAAACTTGGAATTTCATTTTGGAATCAAACGAGAGGAACCTGCAAAGAGAGAAGAATATAGAACAAAAACAAACAAACAAAGGGACAAAGAGCAGAAATGAACCGAGCGTAAGTCCTCAAAATGGGAAGAAAATGGAGACAAATCCACTGGGCCTGAGTGCACAAGAAAGGAAAAAGCAGCAGAAAGAGAGAAACAAAGGAGAGAAAAATTCACCTGACTGAAGATTAGTGGCTCTTTGGCTTATGGAGTTATTTTTGGCTCATTCTCAGCTGGAAATGGATAATCCCAGGCATAAGTCTTCTTCCATAAATTGCTGCAGGTGCTCTGTGGAAAAATGCAACACAAAACGTCAAATTATTCTGGCAGAACAACATGGACTTCTTCAACAAAAGAGGGTGTTTACTGATGGTCAAAGTTGACGCGTACATGATCTGTTTCCTGGACAAAAATGAATTAGATCTAATACACATCACATACACAGGAATCCTCTCTGCAAAAACAACACGTTTCCCTCTCATTAAAGTCTGTTTTTCTCTCAAGAATTGTGCACGAGGTAGCAATTTGTGTTTGGGTGTCACACTTACACACACAAAAAAGGCTCAGCATTACTTTTTTTCTCTGCCCAATAGGGTATCGCACAATTACCTGAATTCTGAGTTGCTCACAAATTGGCAATGGCAAAAACCAATTGTTTTCCACTCTGGGATTGCCAATTTACACAGAAATGAACATTTCCCAAGTTTTGAGTGAAGTGCCATAACAACAATGCAAATCTGTTTGTTTCCCAGCAACCTAAGGGTCCCAGATCCCAAAAGGAGTTTGTTGAAAAGTGCAAAACCAAGGCCTCACGCAGGAATTCCTTCATTGGTGTGGACGGCCCTTGTTGTGGAGATGGGCATATATACATGAACCAAAAATACTTTGAACCTCAATTTCCCACAGTTTTTTCAGTCAGGATTCATCTGCAGATTGGTTGCACCTCCAGCTTACTCTCAGAAAAGAGATATCCGTTGATTTATTTTTTCCTCGTTCGTCACACCTGCGCTCTCGGACATCTCGTATTTTGTAGGTCAACAGAACAGGGAGTTTGGTTCAAAAAAGGCCACTTAACTATTGACGTTCTGAACTGTTGGTCTGATTTGTGTTGGTCCATGTAATATGAAGAGTGATGCCAATTGATGACACTGCATCTGGTGTTCGCTATTTGCTCAGTGGATCTTGAAGTCCCAGATCGCGTGTTAACCAAAGGCGTGCATGCTCAGATACGATTACCGTATTGTTACTAAATTTGGAGATGGATCCAGAGCCCCCACCCATGTTCCTCCTCCAAAATGGTGCACCTTTTTCAGCAAAAAGAACTTTCAAAACAGGGTGTAGGGCCCTCTCACCAGTATTCTTCAATCTGAACCTGTGAAACCAGCTGCTGATTACAAGGGGTGTTTGAATCTGAGGTCTCTTCACCAAACAGACCTCTCCGATTCCCACCTCAATTTTTCTGATTTTTCTGCATGCATGGTCTCCAACCCCACCACCAGACATCTTGGACTCACTTCAAGGTGGCACTTTGAGAGCACCAAATTGCCTTCACAACCACAAGCTGCCTTTGCCTCCACCATCAAAAGAAAATCCTTATTCTGGATCCACACCTGAGATGATCATTACCAGATAAGAGGCTGGGACTCTGGGGTCAGATAGACTCAGCATTAGAGCGTGATCTCCTTACCAGGACTAATGGCAGTCAGCAGCCTCTCAGGTTTCTGTGTCTCACCCTGGGACTTCTGCCATTACGCGCCCATCAAGGTTTTTTCAGGACAAATAAGTGAACAGGGAAAAAGTTGAGTCGTGTTTCACCGGCTCATTGGCGTAATGTTTGTCTTTTTCCTTTTGATTCGCTCTTTTGCAAACAAAACTAAAACCGCTGAAAGATGAAAGTGATTTTTTTCCCTCCACTTTGGTAAATTTTTGTAATGAAGTGGAGCGGGGGTGACATGTTTGAGGGAAACAATTGGAGGTGAAGCCCTATCAGTTACGCATGTGGATTGAACTTGTGTTTTACGCCTTGGAAACCAGAACCACACGAAAGGTGCTGATGCCCTGCGGGCTCACGCAAATCTGTGGGGGTGCTGCAGGATACATGTTGTGGGCAGGACACAACATTTAGTTTTTCCTGAAATGCAAGTCACACTAAAGAGTTGGAAAATGCCCATCTATACAAACATCTGAAGGTATCAAACAGCTTTTTTACAGAAAAGATTTGGAAAATACCCAACCACAAAAGGGACACAGCTAAAAGAAGGAAAATGTCTTGCTGTAACTCACCCGACGGGCAAAAATGATATCTCATTTTGGAACTTTTGTCGTTGTGCACACAACAAGGTTATCAACAAAGGGACAGTTCATGGGTGTGTGCTAGGATGTGAGCCACTCCAGATCTGAGAACCTTTCTGTTGCCACCAGTCTTGCTTTGTCTTGTCATGCACAACTTGTGCAGAAAGAACGAGCAGAAATCCTTGGGACTTGATAGCTATATATGTAGGCAAAAGCTCTGCTTATCTCTCTCCACTGGTGGATGTGATTCCTAGACCTGTGTCTGACAAGGAAGTTGTGATTTTGGGATCTGGGATTTTGTGTGTTTTGGAGAGACTTGTTGGGTCAAACTTATGTTGGGCCTGTCCCCCTGTCCCTGCCATGAGTGGGGTTCAAGCCCCCCCCCCCAACCACGACATGAATCCGCACCCCAAGCATTCCTGGAATGAACAGAATCCTGGATCTGGTTCTAGATCTGCGCCTGAGTGGGGAAAAACTTGACTTCATGGTCTCGGTTCCCCCAGCCAATCAGAACCCTGGATCCACGCCAGGAACCTTGTTCCTGTTCTTGCACTTCTTTCAGCACTGCCTTTTGTCCTTTCTTTGAGCTTCCACACGTGTGTAATGGGAGCACTGCTGAACAAAAGACTCTGGCACAAAAAACAACGTTCTTTTATCTCTCATTGATTCGTTCTACTTCGTTCGCTCCTATTTCATTGTGCTAAATGTGCCGTTTTTCTTTGTGCTGTTGTTTTGTGCATTAGATCCCACTTATATATTCAGCCGCGGATTCAGAATGAGAATTCCTTGGGAGAGAGATTCTGCGTCCATTGGGTTGTGGTCTGTTAACAACCCCCTCGTCGTTCCTAACCTCCAAACTATGCCATAAGCTGATTAGGCTTTCGAAATTGAGCACATTAAAACAAGAAATATGCCAAGCACACAGATGCTGCCATAGCTTAGCACTGGTGCACTGGAGCATAGCTAAGCTGGTGTCCTTTCTGTAAACCTTTCAGAGCATCTCTTAACTGGTGCTACACAATGACTTCCTGCTCGGCTTTGAAATTTTAGCTGGCCAAACAGACTCTATTGTCCATTAATTAGTGGGTCGCTTTATCAAAATAATGGTTTCACAGTGAAGGTCCTAAAGACTGCCTTTGGTAGCAACAACACGGGCTGGACTTTGAAGAAAACTGCTGAAACAAAAACAGCACCTCTGCTCCTTGGTTCTGGACAGGCGTTTAGGTAGAGAAAACCTGTAGAATGGCCCCAGTCCAAACTCAGGCGATGGGGAGACATCTGCACCCAGGGCCCTCAAGATTTGGGGGTTGAGTGGCCCTGACGATCACTCACCCTGTTTGCTGATTTTCTTCGCCTCAAAACCCCCCCAAAACCCTCACATAACAGAGCCACCATTGCATCCCTAGATCCTCATCTGCTGACGGGGAAACATCCACATGGGCGTCACCTTTTTCAAAGGCGTTCCAGAAAGAACTGCACACCCATTGTTACACATGTGGAGAACTGACCTTTTGTGTGTGTATTTTGTTGAGCAGAATGTCTCTGGCTCTATCCAAGAAAAAAACAGTCAACTCCGCGCAATTTCAATCCGCCTTCCTGTGTTTCAAAACACCCCACACTTCGAACTGAACCAAAAAACGTTTTCTTTCTCCTCTGCTGCACAATTTGAAACTACAAACTGCACAATTGAAGGAATCTGCTGGAAAAAACATCTCCCGTTTTATCTGAATATGGACAATCCATTTCCTGGTAAATACAAAGTCCTTGGAAATCACATACAAATCTTTCATGTGTTAATATGCCCACTTAATTCAAAATTTGCAGATGAAGTCCTGACGTCTGAGTTTGAGTTCTGAGTCAAGTTGATGTCAATGGTGAATTTATGAAATCAAAAGCTTCAACGAGAAAACAAAAATGTTCAACTTCTATTGTTTCCAGACACAAGGAATGTTCTCTCATAAATTTTCTTCATTTTGTTTCCATCAACTCAATTTTAACATCAACTGAACTAAACTTACAACTCACAAATAGCAACAAGTTTTAGATTCGCTCAATAAAGGTTCAAAACACTCCACTTCCATTTGGACAGGAGACCCTTGAACAGAAATTTTCCCAAAAATCTTTTTGACATCTTTTTTCGTTCCTTGCCTCTTTTCGAAACTCAAACCAACAGAATTCAAACTCAACTCAACTCAGAATTTAAACTCTGAGCTGAAACTCAAAAATTAAGCTCAGAATTCACAACTCTACACTCAGAACTCAAAGTCAGCATCAAGGACATTTCTGGTGACTTTGACCATTGGACCACAGGACATGTGCTCAAAACTCAGACTTATATAGAACAAAAACTCAGATCAACTCAGAACTGAGACTCAGAATTCAAACTCTGGTGTGAGCAATTCTTTGCTGACAGTGGTTAGGCAGACCAGGGGACCAAATCACCACTGGTGCAAAGAGATGTCTGATGGCACTGAGAAGTCCCTCCAGGGGGAAAATTTAGGTCAAAACCAAGACTAAGAACTCACACTCAGAACTTAAACGCAGGGGTTGAGAATTCCCTACTGACAGTGGCTGAGCAGACCACGGGATTCAGCAGACCACCTGCAGTGTAAAGAGATGGTTGATGGCACTTGAAATTCCCACAGGAAATTAAGGTCAGTCTTCGTGGCGAGATAGCAGTGAGTTCTAAATGCCACTATTTCCAGCTGTCCTTGTGGATCCAGCGGCCTTGGGGCTCTCTGTCCCCGGATTCAGAACGAACACGATTCCAATTCTCCTTTTGCCGCTGTTTGAGTTTTCTGGCCCCATTGCCAGGAAGACGACTCCCTGTTGGAGGCCAATTCCATTTTTGCTCACCCCGTTGACCTGGGGTGAGGGAGGTGATTGAGAAATCAATGTGTTACCTCCTTCGCAAAAAAAACCATTGTGGAAATGAAAGCAGTGAACCCCAAGGATGAATAGACGGGAAAAAGGTGAGGGGCAAACCAAATGAAACAGGCCGCCAAAAACCATGGTTTTGAATTCATTGTCCGGAGGGCATGTTAGAGCCAGGCATTTGCGATTCATATACTATGTCTCCTTTGTGGTTGGGTATTTTCCAGATTGTCTCCCAAAAAGCACTGATACAGTTAGGCATTTCTAACTCTTCAATGTAACCTACAATGTAACGAACATTTCAGGAAAAACACAAATGTTTCAGACAAAGTCCTGCAGTTATCCCACAGCATCCCGCGGATTCACAGGGTGAGCCCACAATCCATCCACAAGGGAGTGGCTTCTAGTTTTGGGGTCAGGGGAACCATTGCAGGAATAAAAACAGTGTAACCCCCTGCGAAAAGACGGGAAAGAGACGAGGGTAAGCCAAAATGAAACAGGCCCTTAAAACCATGGTTTTGAATTCATTTTTGGGTCAGGGAATCCCAGGATCCCCCACTTGAGTTCAGACTTCGGTTTCATTTACAAATCTTCATTGGTTCTCGAAAGGCGGACTCTGAATCAGGCTTTTCTGTTCCCTGGAGATTTCAATGTGAAAACATCTGTACTCCGCAGAACATTTCTGAGAAACTTTTTCTTCCAAGCCTTCTGACGCATTTTTACTTCACCCAAAAACACGGGAGCATGCAATTCCCACCCTTTCTGTTTCTGTGCATTTCTTATAGCTGTCCAGGTTCAAGTTGGACCGCCAAGTCATAATTTGGAACCAGAAGGCACACCATCGGTGTGGATACCCGTAGGGCTGCCCACAGTGTAGGGCGCTTATCTGTGCAGGCGTCCCAAGTATATACAAAAGCCGTGCAACGAAGGGGTTCCTAAGCAGTGCAATGGGAGCAGATCTGATCACCGTGTCCACCAGACAGGGAAGTAGGGAGAGGACTCAGACAGGCGGTGCAATGAGAGAGTCCCTGCCCAAAATACAGTTTTAGGTCCCCAATGCAGTGCAGTCGGTGGGTTGGTGGAGGGGGGCAGCAGACTGTAAAATTAGGAGGGGGTTCAGGCAGGCAATGCAATGAGGGAGTCCCTGCCCAAAAGTTTTTTTTCAGTTTGGGGGGGGGGTCCATACGGCAGTGCAGTTGGTGGGGTGACCTGTGGACAACGGCATCGACATGATTCCCAAAAAAAGAGCAAGGGCGCTTATCAGCGTCGAAGCCGCGCGCGTGAGCAAGCAAGTGCGGGATACAAGGG
>JAAUYG010150930.1_pt1 | contig 11357 bp, 7 predicted proteins | sample 7278091 | NCBI WGS metagenome assembly JAAUYG01 (sample SAMN14350201, study PRJNA611818) | marine sediment metagenome | isolation source: surface marine sediment (0.6m) | place: French Polynesia: Moorea | collected 2018-08 | reverse complement strand
TCTCATGTCATAAGATACATAAAAAAACACAATATGAAAAATGAATCCTAATATTTTATTTTGCAAAATTTGTGGAGGATTTTAATTTGTTCTCATGTTTTCAATGCATACCCCCGATCTTGACATTTGTTTATTCAATTCAAGTTAAATGCGTGCCAGTAATACTTACCATAGATCCATGCGTAACCTAGGAAACCTCAGTCAGGAGTAAGAAAGATATGTGGCCTAGATAATGGGCGAGTTAGCCATTTCTTTTTCGTGGACCTTTGCCAAAGGCTGTGATTAAGCCATTTAACCTGCCGTGGGTCATTGCAGTACGTTTCTTCAGTCCCAGCGGTGCTTAAATTCCATTTTTATGTGAAGAGGGAAATTTAGTTTATAAAATTTTCATGACTGTTTTTACTTCTGTCCCGTAATTTCATGTCATTATAAAAATTCCAAAGATAAATGTGCTATAATGATTCATGATCAAAAACATATCAGTACATGTAATATTTGCAGCTTTTTATACTATGATTTATGATTTCTGCTTTTAAATACAAAACAATGGAGCATAAACTTATATTGCTTGTTGGTCAGTTTAGTTGATCCCAAAACAATCAGAACATGTAATATTTGCAGCTTATGCTACGATTTATGCTTTATACTATGATTTATGCTTTTAAATACAAAACAATTAAACCTACATGGCTTGTTGGTCAGCTTAGTTGATCCTGAAACATATCAGAACATGTAATATTTGCAGTTTATACTATGATTTATGCTTTAATATACTATGATTTATGCTTTTAAATACAAAACAATTAAACCTATATGGCTTGTTGGTCAGCTTAGTTGATCCCTGTCATTTAATGAACTCTCCGGTCCATGCTTGAGGTATTCATATACTGTACACGTCGCGTTCCTTTATAAGAGAAGGGTTCGATCTTTCTCCATAATAAACCTGAAAGGCAATGGTTGTACAAATGTATATACCTTGTGGAAGACACGTGTGGTTGTTACCATCAGTTACCAGTGATCTCTCAATCATATAATCTGACAGTTACTCAACCAGTAAGCCACACTTGGCGTGGTTTGTTTCGACTTTTATGATGGATGACAGGGTGGGAGTCCCCCTTCCCAGAATTTTTTTTCGGTTTGTTTTCTGTAGTTCCTCTTTTGAAAAGTTTTGATTTGGTGCTGTTAATATATGGGCTTTTAGTTAGGTTTCCAGTCACTGTTGTGTCTGTGAGTTCTGTAAAGCTGAAATGATAGTCAATAACAAATAGGAATGGCTGCTTTCTGGTACCAATGACAGATGCGAAGATGAGTTATCTGTCATTCTTTTTACAATTTCTTCCAAGGCTGTATTTCAAATATCTTATGTAGAGGTCAATGTTCCGGAAGTAAACATTTTATGGAACCTGTACTGCACAGGCAGAGTCATGAAATTATAAAGGAAGTATTTGTAATCTAGAATATTGTTCTGAACAAATACATGTATCCAAATATTTACATACCAGAACCTTTGAAAAATAACTTATTATTTTAAAATTTATTTGACCCTTAGATATACACTATGCCACTTATACCCCCAAAAGTTTTATTTGGTAATCCTATTATTTGTGCCTAACAAACAACACCAAACACCCATGAAGAAGCAGTGGTATTTTTCTGCAAATATTTATTAACATCACACAGTGTAACAAAACAGGAGCAGACATATGAAATGCAGAAAACTACAAAACTGCACATATAACACTGCTGCTAAAACACATGGCTACAAATTTAATCCTACCCCTTACCCCACAATTCTTCCATTGTAATCTACATGCACATGAATATGTATCTATTCAAATAAGCTTGATGACCCAATTAAAGGCCTTGAGTGTTGGTTCAATGATTACATTATTGTTAATATACGTAAGACAGCACAGATAATTGTATGAATTTATGCTGCTTATGATAGAGTGTTTAAAGTTGTGTGTAATTTTCTGTTTGTGTTTGCAGGGAATTCCTGGAGACATGTCCAATCACCTGACTGACTGGCGAAGTTTTGGTCGCAGTCGCAGCAGCAGCATGAGAGGACCACCGGGACCACCGGTAAGGCAGTGAGCTAGATTGGCAGATTTTGGAATAGCATAAATGGATGCATGGGCAAAAGAACCAGGGATTTAACATCAGTATAGGAACCCTTGGTAAGATTCATACCAGATCTAAGGAAGACATTGGGTGTTCAGCACTGGCGACATGTTCAGCTTTGTGTGTCAGTGTTGGTTGGACCTGTGGAGATCATATAGCGTGATCATATAGGCATATACAACCTAGTCCTCTCGACTCAAGAGATCAGATCATAGCAACCTCCTGTACTCCAAGTATACATTATAGCTATCCAGTCCAAGCTGTGGGCACCCGTTCCAGTTGCGGATTGGTAAATGAAGGGTAGATTGTTTCCTACCATTAATTGGCAATCTTTGTCTGTCCCTGTATTACCTGGCACTCCTCTCCTTCAGGACATTTGAGCTTAAAGTCTGTACAGGAGTTATAAGGGCTTTTGGGTCTACATTGCAATTGGGTACGTGCGCTTTCTAGAAGATCGAACTCTAATAGCTTTATGGGACACAGGTTGTCTCATTGTGATCTAGGTCGACATGACCGCAAAACATGTTCCAGTGTCATTTATCCAGCTGTCATCATCCTAAAGACTCTCACCTTACATATATATCCCATTGATGCAGACAAAAGTACTTTTAAAGTCAATACCGCTCGAACAACTATGACAACACTGGCGAAAAGACGAATGTTTCTGTAGCGCAGAAAAGTATTATGTGGCCAAAGACAACAGGGGAAAGCCACTACATGGCAGGTTATTGGGAAGTCAGGACAAACATACTTAGGCAACACAATAAAGGTTAATCCTGATAGATTTATCAGGGTAATGTCAACAGGAGAGGCGGAGGAATCCTGTTGAGGTGGTTGTTGTTGTCAGGTGTAAGGCGGTGGTGGTTGAAAGGTCAGTCGCAGATTAGTATACGTTAAAACTTCTCGGTGGCAAAATGGTGAAACACATTGCTGCAATAACTGTAGGTCTGATAGCCGGGCAAGTATTAAATGGCAAATGAAGACCGAGGCATTTTAACTCAGTCTGGAAATGTTTGGGGGTTGTTTGAAAATATTTTAGATATTTTGGGCATGGAAAATTGGCAAAGTATACTGGTTGATATGCATGCTGAGACAGCATGGATGGCTATTATAATCTTAGTTCAGAGATTTAAAGACCCAGATGTCTAAAAAGTACCTGTCATAATCATATGTATTAGGAACAGGATAAAACGAGAGCTCACATGATGTTAATTTATCTCGAGCCCACTAGCGATGTTTCTTCTGAATTCTGTTGAAATGCGTGCCTTAAAGTTAGTACCTGTTCTGGAATAATCAGACATTAAATTGCTGCTTTCATATTTAGTTCAGAAATCCTCCAAAATAGTACTGGAAACTTCAGGGGATCATTGCAGCCAGCAAAAAGTGACAGGAAGGAAGAAGAGAAGGAAAGAAGAACGAGTAAATTGTAAAGGGAAGCCTTCAAGTGGCGCCTGTTTATCTATTTTGATGAGAGAAGAGTTCAGATCGATGTCCCTCCTCAGCAACCATCATCCCTGCTGCAGTTGTATTCCACTTAAAGCTCGGAGGCTCTCCAGTTAGTATTCCACAGAGCCGCCTGCACAGTTTGTACAGGAGGGATTAATCCACATCCAGAGAGATTACCAAGTCCCTGGGTGCCAGAGTAAACTTGTTAGCAAAGCTGCCAGCTTGGTACGGATTTGGAGGGATGTGTTGGCTTATCTCCCACTCTGTGGAGATTTTGGGTGGAGTAGGTGGAACTAGGTATGTTCCTGGGTAGGGTGTTATCAGGTTCTGTCACAATCAATAGTTATATAGAAGATGTATTTTGTACTACTCCAATCATTGAGACTCAGCCCCAATATCTCCATAGTACATGTTCGGCATTGTGCAGATTTTGCTGCTTTGTGCAGTTCCTAGTAACTTCTTTCTTACTTTAGTGATTTAGGAATGTACGTACAGTATTCCCCTTCTAGAAGGGCCATCCCTTCTGCTAAACAATTCTGTCCTTATTAGAGAGGTATCCTTTGGTGGCAGAGAGCATCACATCCATTCGCGGGACTTACTGCCAAGAATTTGTGTCCTTTCTAGAGGGGTGTCCTCTTTAGAGAGTGTCCTATAAAGAGAGGGACCACTGTATATATATAGCGGAAACAGCTCACTTCCAACAACATCATTCCTTGATATATGCATTGAAAAAACAATTTTGCATTAAATCCCTAGCAACTTCCCATAATTTGTTTCACCCAAACCTGCTGATTTTAGTTTTTGCCTGTGAGAGGACTCACTGAGCTGTAGGTGGCTGTGGGTCTGGGTTCACTGTTCCTGGTGTGTGGGAGGGAAAGATGAAAGCAGATAAAGTAGCGGGATCTGATGAGAAGAAAACTGGATTCCAGGACAGAACTGCTCTCCAGAACACCACTTGGCCCACTTGTTCTCCAGCCTTGACATTGTGTTTATGCACCTTCCTGCCCTGGATGTATTATTGATCTAGTCTGGGTCAGCCCATCAGTTGGACAAACTGACCATCTGGGCACCGTTGCATGAAATGTTCACTCATGGAACTTAAAAGTGGACTTTTGATCATTCCATGTGGCAGATAACTATTAGTGTTCAATTCGCACGACCTTTTGTTACTATTGAACAGACCTCACAACAGAGCTTGTGCCTGAGGCACTGCCGTAGTCTGTAGGATGGTCAGTTGGTTACCATTGCACAGAGGGAGTTCAAAGAAGTATCATCAGTGATCAATGGTGATCTCTTGATCTTCCCATCTACTCCAGTCCTACACATGGGATGGGCGGTCATGTCCTGATCTGAACAGTTTCAAGTAATGGATTCCCCCTCTAATCAGACCAACCTGTATGCCAGGAATTTGTGACCACATCAGAGAGGTGGCCTTTAGTGAGAGGTTTAGTGATTTTTGGCATTCATTGTAGGCAGAGATTTTTTGCCACATTAGGGGGGGTTGGTCTTTGTTGACAGTTGTTAAGACCACTGTATTGACCTTAAGATTTGTATTACTAACATTATGATTAAACAATTTGAAATTCAAACACCCTGGTAACATGCTTTTATACAGTAAATCTTAGCACCCGTGCTTCCTTTCTTGGGATGCTTTGTCATAATGAGCCCAAAATGTTTGAAAGGTGTGAAGTGTGGGTGTGAAGCCTACAAATTACATGCAGTGAGCTTCCGGGATCTCAAACTTTATTTAAACTATTACACAGGAAATACATGATGTTATACTTAAAAAAAGTCTATAGGATATCAGCACTTGAGATACTGGTAGAAAAATAACACCCGAAGGTGGATCATCTCCTGTGGAATCTGACATCCCTGGAGGCTTTAGAGTATTGAAAGATGATTATCTTCTTCTCTCTGATAAGCCTGTCCGAATCGGCAAGCTCCTCAAAGGCTCTTCAAGGAGAGTAAATCTGCAGCTTCAGTAGATGGGCTTAGGAATTTGTTGAGTGGATTGATATGGGTATTTACAGCAGCTCCAATCTGTCTGCGTTTAGCTGGGCTCAGTCTGTCTTCCAAAATTGGAATCACCTTGGTGAAGCGTGTCCGAGTTCTTTTAGCCTAGACTAAGAAGTCATGGTGATGCTAGGGAATCCAGTAGCTGATATAATGTTCCAGATATTGTGTATACAGAGGCATGGAAATGTCATGTTGTTATTTTGTTGGTTACATGACAAGAGCCGGGGGTAAAATCCACCAAACTTTATTGTAGGTTTTTGTGCTGTTCCTAGGAATGGGAAGCCCCCGACATACCATGCATTGGTGCATGCTACTCCTTTTAATTACTGCAGGTTACATGTATTATTTTGTACCAATAAGCTATTACAGGAGTATTTACTCACTGGTACGCACAAACGGTATAAGTTTCTTGAGATCTATATGACTGAGCTACTGTCAGGTTATAGAGGTGTGGCAGGTCGATATTGCACAGCATTGTACTCATGTACCCCTGACCACAGTTCCATAAGTTCCCGGTTGCAGTTCCTGCCTAGTAGTATAGTACAGGGCATATTATACATACAGGTAGAGATAGATGTATATATCTGGCATGGTTCTGGCTCGTTTGTCTGCCTATCACAACAACAACAGGAGGTAAACGGTACAGAGGCAAAAATCCTCCCCATCCTGCTCCTCCCAAAATTGCTCGCTCAAACCCCAGTACTGCTAGGTCGGCTAAACGATGTTCCCCATTTACTGAAAAGTGGAACAGAAACGTTCTTGGGGTTGGGGGCTCAGAAGGAGGCAATGTTACTGAAAGATGGAGCGAGCCCCACGGTGAGGTCATTTTTCAAATGCCAAGAGCTACCCTACTCCAGGTAATCATCTAACAACAGAGCTGGGTGTATAGTTATATACCTGGCTGGTAGATGGCAGCACGACAGGTTTCTCATCATGGCGGAAGCTCCCCCGGTTTTTCCACGTGGATAGCCTGTTTGTTAGCTTTATGGCTTGTATTACTGCTTGACCTTTATTTCTAGATGTTCGCCAAGGTCAGTTTTTGAAAAGGAGGTTCCATTCAGATGCAACACGCGATTTCCCCTGATAAGATCATGCGTGGGTTGTATAATTGTAATGGTTACACTATAAGGAAGGGATCGAATGATGCAACAGCAGCGTGCTTGGAGCATGAGTTTTAAATTTAAATTGTAACTATTATTTTATCCTACTGTTTAAAAATGAAATAAAAATTAAAGAAAAAAAATGCAAAGAATTGTTAAAAAAGCGAATGAATGTTCTTTTAGACAGTGGGATGAATTTGGTTTGTAATTCTTTTAAAAAGAGAAACACATACTGTTGAAACAAAGTTTGAATTTTTGAAATATATGCTTATGATATTGGAAACAATTTCTTTTAGAACCTTCTTACTGTGTAAGCCTTTGTTGCAAGAGATTTATGAGACTGCATGCTACTGCGATTAATACGAAGTTAATGTTCCTGCATACCTTAAAATTATGGTAAATACCGGTAGTTTATTTACTGAAATTGTACAGTGACGAATATATTTTGTTATTCCTTGAGCAAGTAAAATTAAAATGTCCATTTTTGACTTCCAGGGACCCAAAGGTTCCAGGGGATATGCTGGATTTCCGGTGTGTTTGCTACTGCCACCAGATGTGACTGGGTCCCACACTAACCAAGTCATCAACCAGTCAAACCAGTCACAAACCCCGAGTTGCAGTTTTCATTTTACACACGTTACTCCCAGCAGATTTCCCATACGTTTTCCTTTAGTTATTAGATTACCGAGAACTGATTGGTGTGTCGAACATTTTGCAGTCAAAACAAACTGGTCTGGAAGCATGTGGCGCCAGCGATATTTCAGACTTTGGCACTCATGGTTGCATTTTCTGCTCTGAAATATCAGCCTGGCACCTGTGGACAACCATTTTGTTTGTAAACACATTGTTGTCAAACTACGAATCGTTTCATATCCCAAAGAGATTAATTATTGCTCATTGAGGGAAGCACTTTAATTCAACCTTTTTGCCTTTCTGAAATTTTCTCCATTCTTTCTATATCCAACCTGAATATGTCTTGATATTACTTGCAGTGATTTCTATATCTATCTTTATATCCAGTGATATACATGTACATGGTGATTATGACTTTGTTAAATTTTTAGTTATGATTTTCAATCTGAAGGTTGTGTCCAGGGGTGCTTTATGACTAATTTTGAGGGTTGCATTATGAACTGCCAAAAACCGATAGCTCTTTCTAAAGTATACATATTGAATTTAGATTCAGGTACTGAGTTAACTATCTTCTACCACATACTCATTTTATGCAGGCATTATTAGTACTGTACACAAATATTTCAACCTCCACCATTTGATAACTTTGAGTGACCTATATGTAAATAAATTTACTGTTTATGTTGGTTTATAAGTAGATTTAATATACTTTCATAGAACTATGCCACCAGTGGCTTAGTTTAGTTTTCTGCATTCTGTTAAATGCATGTATTTTGCTCTAACTTAGTCTACTTAGTTGCAAACTGGCTTACAGCTTTTTATCTTCTGTTTTCTCTACACCACTGTTAAACAGCAATAGTGATGAACCTTGCTTTTTGCTTCTTAATGCGATTAATTTCACCTGTGGTATTGGTTATTTTATTTTACCAGCAACGTTACACAAAAAAGTTTTCTTCCAAGGAAGGGGTCATTAGATTCTCAGTCCAGCAGTTTCATCATTTAAAGATGTCTTTCTTTGTCGTCGTCGTATGGCTGTGTGGAGAAACAAGACTTACATGCATGCTGCCGTGAAAGACGTGTTCATTCCTAGCAAAAACAAAAAATGGGATGTGAATACATGTATCTAATATGGGTACATTGTTTCCATGTCATTTATTGGTATAATATATATCGGTCACTTACGTCAAATAGTTTCACTGACTGAGTTATTGTAGCAGTGTGTAATATGCAGTAGAAATGTTGCAAGTTTCATTGTACTTTCAGTGTACAGTGTAGTAACAGTTACTTCATACCCTGAATGTCACAGAAATATTTGCCTCTCATTTCAGAGTTGCAATATCTAGCTTGTATTTATGTTTCAGGGACCAATTGGCTTGGCGGGGCCTAAGGGAGATGAGGTATTGTTGCTTTTAATATATGTCTATTGAGATGTTAGCTGGTATGATTTTACAGAAAAATATACCGGTAGTGCTGTTATAGCTCCTAAAATATTTTGACCAAAACTTTTAGGACTGGACATGAGTACATGTAAGATCATGTTACAATTCGGAATATTTTTTTGTCGAAATTTTTGGTGGAACTTTGACATGCATCTAACACTTACATTGTGCACATGGGCCCGAGTTCTTGAGTTTTGACTTACCTGGTAAGTCACCAACCTGAACAGTGTGACTGGTTAAGAACTGGACTTAATTACCGGTAAGTCAAAACTTATACTTAATTATTTTCGAGAACTCTGACCCTTGTAAAATGTGGTGGTATGAGCCTATTGCTTTAGTTATTAAAATATTATGTGTATAAATATGGCTCAGATGGCTCAGGCTTAGAGTGTAAGAGTAATTTATGGGTCATGATTAATACTTACCAGACTACAAGTAACATTCACTGAGTACATGTATATATATATATATATACATGTTACTGGTTTTCAACAAAATTGTAATGTACAATGTAACATTACATAATGCATGGCTGCTGGCCTTTCAGGGAGCACCAGGACCTAAGGGAGAACCAGGCGTAAAGGTGAGTCATTGTCTCTGGTAAGATCATTGTCACTGGTAAGCTGTTACTCTTGTGCTGTTACTGGTAAGCTCATTGTTATGGGTAAAAATATTATTACAGTAGTCCCTCTATTTTAAGACCATCCATGGGACCACGAAAATATTGTATTATATTGCAGGTGGTCTTGAAATAAAGGTCACTTAGCACACAGAGTGGTACTTTGGGATCAAATCAAGTGGTCTTATTTATAATCAAGGGTGGTCTTAAAATAAAGGGTTGTAAAAGAGAAGGACTACTGTAGTGGTAAGCTGGCATGCTGCTTCTGGTAAGCTTGTCTCAGGTATACTGTCTCTGGTTAGTTTGTTCTTTGGTAAGCTACCCCAACACTGGTAAGCTTATCGTCACTGTTATCTTAGCACTAGTAAGCTCAGTGACACTAGCTGTTTCAATAATACCGGTATTAAGTTTGTCTTGTAGTACCGGGTATATCCTTTCAAATTTACTTCGTAGCATCTAGCAGATCCAATTACAGTGGTCCTTGCGATTTAAGACCACCCATTCAACCAGCAAAATATGGTCTTAAATTGAAGGTGGTCTTAAAAGAGAGGGATATTTATGTTGAAAATATACAAGTGGTGTCACTGATATCTGGTCTTAAAATGCAGGGAATTGTTAAATAGAGGGGTCTTAAATCACAGGGACCACTGTGTACATTAATTCAGGAATGGTTTGGTCAGAGATCGACATAAACAGTGACAGCCGAATGTCTGATGTGTCATCTGGATTACCTGTTTGTCTCCAGGGGGCCACAGGGGACAAGGGTGACAGAGGCGGGACCGGCATGCCTGGCTTTGACGGAATGCAGGGAACGAAGGTAACATAACCATAGCAACCTAGCATGAATTATCCTGCGGTTCTAACTCTGGTGGAGTTTTATACCACAGTTGGTAGCACAATTTAAAAGATCTTGCACTGCTGCAGTTCCTTGTTAGGTTTTTCGTTTGGTTTTAGATTATTTGCGGTTCAAACCTTCAGAGCTGATAATTTTCTTTTGTTAGAATTAAAATCTGCTGGTGCTAGAGGCTGTATATCCCCAGATTTGCATTGAGAACAATACAGTAGTTTGTCCACAGTATTGGTATGCAGTTAATTAACCCAGAATGGGTGGCTGTCTTTGACTTTGACTCTCTTTGTTTTTTTGTTTTTTTTGTTTGTTTTGAGAATGATACATTGGTTGGCGTTTTGTTTTCAGAATAAATCTCCCAAGCGTTCATTGCAGTTTCATGATGCCTCCGGTTCTGTTGGATTTGCTGAGGTCATAACAATAAAGGTAGAAGCTTCCATCACCATCGGTTGCCATGGCCACCAGCGCTAAATTGTGTTCCAGCTTCTCGCCATGTTGGCTGCTTTTTCCATTAAATCTTTATGATAAATGTCGGCTCCATTAGATGATGCAGAGGGGAACATGTCTACCTTAATTTTCTCCACAAAGTTGATAATAATGTTTGCAGGCATGCATATACTTCACGTAATTAAGGGTAAATTGACTGATGCCATATTTGTTGAAACAAAATTGGAAACATGTAATTCACGTATTTTCACAGCGGCCTAGCTGCGACTGGTCTACAGTACAAGTGATGCGACTAAATAGTTAGTGGTTTTGTCTGTTGCAGGGAGATATATATGAAGTGATTACACTGAAGGTCAGGAAGCTCTATCAGTCTATGCATGTCACTCCCCAACCCCTCAACCCCCCACCCACACCCACCCACCCCCACCCCAGAATGGTAATTCCTCCATGCAAGACATCACCATAGAACTCACAAATATCATAGTATACTAGTATACAGTGGTACCTCTCTTAGTGACCACTCCCAACAGAGGCCACCCTCTATACAGTATTCCCTCTATTTACAACCCTCTATTTTAAGACCACCCTTGATTATAAGACTGCTTGATTTGGTCCCAAAGGGCAATTTTCTGTGTTAATAACCTTTATTTTAAGACCACCTGCAATATAAGGCCACATTGTCTTGGTCC
>JAAUYG010081074.1_pt1 | contig 11364 bp, 5 predicted proteins | sample 7278091 | NCBI WGS metagenome assembly JAAUYG01 (sample SAMN14350201, study PRJNA611818) | marine sediment metagenome | isolation source: surface marine sediment (0.6m) | place: French Polynesia: Moorea | collected 2018-08 | reverse complement strand
GTGTGTGTGGTGTGTGTGTGTGTGGGGGGGGTGTAGCCTTCAACCACTGCTACGGGGTGCGGCCTTAATATGCACAATTCGGATCCCTAAGCCCCGTGTTTCTAATGTCTGGGGGCCCCCCCCCCCCCCCCCCAGCCACCAACAAACAAAACTCCACCACTATACAAAACAAATTTTATAAAACTCTTTGGGGGCGGGGGGGGGGGCTGGGGGGGGGGGGGGGGGGCCCCCAGACTCGGATATTGATGGGCCACACTAACACAAGCAGCCCTTTGACAAGGCGATATGGTGAATATCCCAGCTAAGACAAATTAAATGAAGGACGCCAGAATTCACCCAACAGAGCTTTCACAAAGGCACAATAAAGGACGCTCTATATATGAGTCTTTTTACCATTGTACTGGCATACATTTCTTTATTTGCGAAGACAAAGAACTCATTTGTGTGCGACCCACATCGATCCTTACCGAATGTCTTCCTTGCCTTATTCGTTTAAGGAGACAGGCTGCTAGGGTATCGATATGATAACTCCCAATCGGTCGCCATCAAATCGAAGGACGACTACTATGAAATATAAGCTTTTTACAACCGTCCTGCTCCAGGACAAATTTTGTTGCAGTACAATAAGGTTTTTGTCTCTGTGTTACGGTGTATCATTCGTGGCTGTCTACGTGTTCACGACCATCCGCGTTTTACATATTTTGACAAAATAGGAGCGTTACTGTTCTGTCTGATGGCCAAAATGCCCTATATACGCATATACAGTTTATGTCTGATATGTTACTTCGTATTGCCGGAGTTTCTTGAGAGGTCGTCATGTGATATATTATTATATTTTCAAAATTTTTGTTTTTTAACTTCACATTCCGTGTTTCCTTAATGTTGCAAACTCAATCCCAACGGTATGTACTACTACTAAGGGTTAATAAATAACAATATTCGCCACTTGAAAGGGAATTTTTGGGGTCCCAGCAACACCCTGAAAGGTAAATCCAAATGATCGCAACAGTATGTACTGCTCAGTATTAATAAATAACAACATTTGCTACCTGAAAGGGATTGTTTTGGGTCCCAGCAATACCCTGTGCCAAAGTACTGATTTATATAGTATACTAATCAACATTTAACCAAGACCAACCCCTCTCCAGATGTAAAAGCACGTTGGGCCCATCTTTATACATGTATTTCCAAATTTTTGTATGCTGGTGTAGGCTCGCCACTTGCATTCCATTCTTTTGGTAGAACCACAAAATCAAGCAACATTTAGCAATGTACCTCTATGCTTGGTGCTATATTTAGCAATGTTTAGTCACGAAATATGAATGAAAGTGCCCCAAGCACCACTAGAACCATTGCCCAATGCCCGTGGCGTCTGGCTGCATTGGAGTGCAGTTGGTAATATAAGGCTTTTGAATACTGATATTACAACGCCTGAATTTGATTTTCCCAACTCAAAACTATTGGGGGAAAATATCCGATTATGATACCCTTGCGGGTATAGAAAAATCGAAAAAGTTCAATTAAAATGAGAAATAAGTAACAAACATATTCATTTCGTGATGTAACATTGAATCCCGCAAACTTTTAGTTTAACATGGCTCTTTAGTGTATCTGTAAAGCGTTCGGGGGCAGACCGCGGGGGCACGGTCGCGAGTTCGAATATATAACTTTGGTCACCTTCATCACAGCCGCGTGCGGCTTGGTCAGTTTAGTGAGCCATCATGTGATAAAAAGAATGCTTTGGCTGGAAGTAAAAGCTATATGTAGGAAGAAAGAAGTCCTAATCATTATTTATTTTGGTTTGATTTCAAGTGACGGCCCAGGGGATAGAAATGGTGTCTGGGGTCCCGGTCTTCATAGGCATCGATCCTGTCGGGATAGACCGCGGTTTTACTGTTCCGGATCCAACCAATTCAGGCAATGAAACATATGAGACATCATCCAGGGCGGAATTAGTTCAATCAAACAGAACAACACCGAAATCTTACAACGGACACAAAGTAACTGAATCAGTTAGTAGGACAGAGGTGCCTCCTACACAGGAAAAACAGGGAAGCCACACGGCAAGACCTCATGCAACAGATAGTATCGCTTATACCCATAACAGCAGCGTGGTTCCAGATGGTTCGAATTCCCTTTCAAACTCCCCAGACATATCGTTGAGTTCCACGACCACAACCAGCGGACACCAAAGCACAGAATCCAAACCCGTCACCAGTGACACAGCGATTAATCAAACTGACACCATGGCGTCTGAAGAATCAACCCACACCACAACCACTAGGGAGAGACAAGCGTTCAGTGGCATTGTGACCACATCTCGCCCTACCACTTTGTCGTCAGTGGAGGTAATGACATCGAGATTCTCACAGGGATCTAAGAATGCAACCTTCAATTTTACAAGTCACCACAGCACATCATTGCCAACCAAAACCGACACATCACCCACGTCAGCGAAAGGCTACCGTTCTGATAAGTCTACAATAACTTACCTATCTACAAAAGCGTCTTCCGCCACCAATCCTACAAGTGTGAAACCGGTACAGCGAAGCTCAAATCTAATACATCTTACCAGTCGCCCAATATCGCCTACGACCACGTCGGTGATTGGGCGGATACCAGAAGTGTCTGCTCCACCGTCCACCTCTGACGCTTCCACAGTAAAGTTGCTAGTAGCTGTGACAGCGTCAAACGCATATACAACGGTCGCAAGAGAAGAAAGAACTGCAGCTGTCAAAACTCATGGCTTTAAAACAACAGCCGTACCCACGGTATCAGAGCAAGATTCTAGATCAACCTTGGCTGCTGCAACCTCCAAGCAAGAGGCTAAAGATCCTACTCTTTACTGGAGCCAAACTCACATGGACACTGAACCTGCTACTGCGCCGAGCATTGGACATGCGACAGGGAGGTACACACCAACTGTGGCATTCAACCCCAATGGCACTTCTACAACAAGTGAGAGATTAAATGACACAATTAGAACCAGCCAAGATGACCCCAAGCGTCATAGTGAGCCACCTACCACTGCCACGCAAAAGGGTGACAGTCGTACCCCGAGTGACCAACGTTACAACATAGCGACGACCTCTAGGCCAGTGTATGAAAGAAGTCTGGTGTCAGAGAGAACTGAGCGACAGATGGTTGGTAGAACATCTCGGCCAAATATTCCCGACAGTACAAACTCGGGATTCAACACAAAGCAGATGTTCGTAGAAGTGTCCACTGAAAGGAATACCGACAAACTGACGATTGTTCAGGATCCTCTAAGCTCAACCACTTCTGTTTTAAGGGATAAAAGTACATCAATTAGTAACACAGATGTTACATTATCGACCGTAAAGCCTCAACCCAGAGTAGTTTCTTCTGCTGAGATGGTAACTGGACAAACTACCAGTTCTTCTGTCAAAGCAAGTGCTTCTAGCGCCGCCGCATACCCATTGATTACTACTATAAAGCTATTAAGCAACGTGTCTGTAAGTCTAACTAACGCCAAAATGGAAAATACACCATCGACAGCTTCAGCATCAGAAGTTTCTAACATGACAGCACCTCATGGGAGCGTTAAATTTGGTTTGACCACTGCAGAAAAGTCTGTGCCCACTGTTACGCCAATCGATATTTCTACACGTTCAAGCAATGGAGCCCTATCTGAAAGTTCCACGGGGACACGGCATCAGTCGCCATATGATACAACTAGTGGTGGTATATGGCTGACGTCATCCCGTCGGAGCGCAACAAGAGAAGCATCAAAAGACTTAAGTGCGACAAGTCCACATGTGTCCACCACTGTCAGAATAACCGAGCATGTAACAAATAGAAGCCTAACGGAATCCGTTGGCACTTTGCTTACAACCCAAAGACCCGCCTTGCCCTCAGGACCTCATGCAGAAAAGATTAACGTCACAGATAAGCAGGTAACAGATATGTTAGAAATTAGTACAGCCTCGTTTCGAACCGATTTGAACATATCTACTTCATCGCCACGGGAACATGCTGCTACCACTTCAGCCTCGTATGTACAAGGAGACCTTTCATCCAGTCTTACTACAATTATTTCGATGTTTAAAACGTATTCTGATAAGGGAACAAAGACCCCAGTGGATAGAGTATCACAGACTGTATCACAAATCAGCACAGTTCCTGGAATCTCCGAGAATACCACACAACTTAACGAAAGTGTAACTTCTGCAGCATCTGCCAGCAAATTTATTGTGACTTACCCGGTTGAGGTAAGAGAAAATGCTACAGTGCCGAGCACTTCGCAAGATGAGGATATATTTACAACACGTGGCCAAAACGCCAACATAGCGACCAATTTCACACAATCGTTAGAAAATGGTTCTGTGGTGACCTTCCCCAGTGTGACACTTACGGCAGGCAGATCGAGCTTGACGGGAAACTTCTCTGACCCAACAACACCGAACATCAATGTAAAGCCTTACACGACTGGCCCACTGCTACATAACCTTACAACGTATGGAGCGTATGAAGTTCATGTTACAACCGAACCACTAAAGCCAACCAAAATTTCGACAATACAGTCGCCGGTGAGTAATCATTCCACAATTTTAGAAAGTAGGTCGCCGGTATCTTACACTACACTATCGAGTATTATGGCAACATGGAGGGAAAACACAAGCAGCAGTGTCGTATCCTCAAACTCAGCATTACAAAGTTCCACCGAGCTTGGATTTAGCATTAGACAGTCTGGTACAGAATCAAGGTACCACGTCTTAGATAACGTAACATCCTCTGCACCGCGGGCCTTCAGTGTTTCTGGATCTAAAGAAGTGGTCCTCAATGTCACAGCCCCAAGAGTGGAATCATCTACTCTCGGGATGCTGTATGGAAATGCTTCTACATTGGGTGGAAGTAGTGCAATTGTCACTCCGACACCTGACGCAAATTTCACGTCGTCGCAAGCATTGCTAAACGTGTCCGGATCAACCGAGGATACGCATAGCAATGCCTCAAGCCTAGGGTTTACCAGTTCCCCTATACTAAACTCTACTCTGGTGACGGATGTTTCATATGGTCCGGGTTTATCGGGTTACACGGACGTTTCAACAAAAAACACTGGTTTGATCACATCAAATATGCCAACAAATTCGTCGTCACCTAATGGAGCGTCCAACATCCCTATAAAGCTCACAACTGAGGGATTAGAGCAGAAAAATGCATCCAGTATTGAGAGCCAAGTGAGTGTTTCGGTTTCAGACAGCATGTCGCCACACCAGGAGAAAATAACTTTTTCCAGCTCACCGCCGCACCATCCAGAGTCTGCGACAAGTTCAACATCCCAAGACCAGAATGCATCAGCCGCGTTCGCATACAACAGCACGTACTATGTACCGCCTGGCACTGCTACTACATCTGAGCCTAGTTTCTTCCCACACATAGGAATTACAACAAGCAAGACAAGTTATAGCAACAAAAGTTCTCTAGTTACACAGGTGCAGACATCTGGAACACCAAGTCCTGTGTCATCTACAAGGTCTCCATTTATCCCAGACACCCTGACCAGTCGGATTTCTTTTCAGCCACAGAATAACTTTTCTCGTACAACCCCAGCATCCGAATACAGCAATGACACGTATTTCGAAAGTTCCTCGGGGTCTATACAACCTGAGGTGGCTACTGTGTCATCCAAGCATGCGTCAGGTCTCTTAACCAGCACTCCAGGCATAGGAAATCGGACAGTATCACAACCATCGGCGATATATACTTCTCAGTCTGTCGATGCAAACATTACGATTAGGACGACAGATACATACCCGACGCAAGGAAGTGGCAAGCCAACAGTACTAACAGAAAGCGGTGCATCTGGGCCACCTCCATCTCCAGAATCAGACCTGTCTAGTTATTCGCCTATGGCAAGTACCGCATCTGAAGAGAGTGGCAAGCAACGATCTATAGATACTACTGCACGACATCCAGGAACCTCTTCTGAAATCAGAACATCAACACAGGCTGCTATCACCAAGGCAGGTTTAACCGACAGTGCGGCGTCAACCAGCATATCAACGAATGGAACAACTGACTCAACAAGGCACTCGACAGCTATGGATGAAACTATAACTATTAATTCTACGCACATGCAAGTACATGTAGGTACTGAGGCCACAATTGTTGCAGAAGACGTTTCAACAATGTTGTCCATCAACAGTACATCTCTTTCTCCGATCTCTACATCATATATCTCGGACCACAGAATGTCATCTTCTCTTGTTACATCACCACCGGCAACAGAAACGGGAATTTCTTCCCCAATTTACCCATCTTCTCTTCTATCCTCTGCTTCTGTAAAAGGACTATCAACTGTTGCGAGTAAACACAGTGTAACAAATGTAACAGAAAACTACAACCTTTTGTCGACTGTTACATCATCTCCAGCTACCCATTACCCGACAAGTCGAACGTTTTCTGCTAAAAGAGATGATTACATTTCTTCAACTGTTCAACTGACAACGCAGGATGACTCGCATGGCATCTCTACAGCAGTTGAGTTTGCCACACGCCTGATCCCGAACAGCACCGAATACTTGTCGACTACAATGTTTCATGTCAACTCGACTACGAATATTTCCGACAGGCCGACCAGCGCAGCGTGGACAGAGGGTGGTCCGGTTGAACTGAATGGACAGTTGCGCCTCAGACGTCAGTGGATGAGAGATTTAGAAAACCCTACGTCAGAGGAGTACAGGCGATTAGATAGCCAAATCAGCACGATAGTAAGTGTATTTTATTTTAAATTGTATCCCTGGCTAATTATAGGCAACCCTGGATTGGTCTTGAGATTGGTTATTTCCATTATAAAAATGATAAAATTACCTGAGTTGTAAATGCTGACTGTACCCTGGATTTCCCATGCTAAATGAATAAATAAGTTAATTGGCAATTGACTTATTACTACATATATTCATACAAAGCCTGTATCTGAAGTTACCTATTTCTGTAAACATGTTGTGCTAACAATTAACTAATTTATAATTGTATTCAAGACATTTTCAGCTGGTTGAGTGCCTTAATATGATACTGATGGTTGTAATGCGAAAACCTACGCTTCCAGATAACGGATATCTTCCAGTCGAGTAAGCTAAACGAATATTTTCTTTCTGTGACAAGTATAAATTTCAGGTAAGTCAGAGTTGTTGCGCTTATTTTTCTGACCTAAGGTTTTACTACATTTACCTTGTATACTTGATAAGGCTTTAACCCTATTTTCTGTAGGTATAATTATGACCGCTTGCATCATTAGCTCAAAACTATGCTACGATACTCTCCAGGACTATTTCCCAGCTCAGGTGGCAACCTGTAAAAAATTACGAGGACGGATACTCTCCAGGACTATTTCCGACCTCATTCTATGCGCCATTTTGGTAAATAATATCGATTGAATCAGAATTTTTTTAATATATATCTTATAACAAATAATATTGCAAATTATGTCTCTCTTATCCGCAGACGCGGCAGTGTCATAGTGACCTTCACTGCGTTATTTACAGCCGGGGCTCCACTGGATATTCAGTATCTCCATGACCTGTTTCTTCGGGAAATCCTGAATGGAACGAGATTTCCTGACCTTGATGTAGATCCGGAATCCATTAAATTCGAAGGTACGTAAATATCTTATTATAATAAATAATTCGGTGATATGAAGTGTTTCAAACTACATTTTTTAATATTGAATAACAGCGGTTCTAAGAAAAACAATAGCCGATTTCTGTCACTGTCAAAGGACTGCTCAATGTTGCGTGCCAGGTTGTATAAATTTATCGGACTGATCGATGTGTCTATATAGTGTGAAATAGGCATAACGGGAGAAATAATTATGCTAATTGCTGGAGAACAAAACCTCTTTTAGCAACTCTTTCGGGTTTCTGTGTCGTGTTGTGTTGCAGTGTCGTCTGCCTCAGTCACGCTGTCCTCCCAGCCCCCGGTCACCTCTCGCTCCACTCAGACCTCCGTCATCCCTGCCTGGGCCACCGGCGTCATCATAGCGGCAGCTATAGTCATCATAGTCGTCATTACAGCAGCCATAGTAGTGGTAGGTTGACTGCAATAATTGTACATTGAAGTTAAATGAATTTAACAATTGAAATTAGAAAAATAATAATAATTGGTGATATTGTAGCTGGGGGCAGCTATTTGCATCTCACAGGCCATTTGAAAAAGAAACATATTTAGGGGACACTCAGTATGATTGTACAGACTTATATCATGCTTGCTTATATCGCCAGACGCCTGTCATAATATTTTACACCATGTGTAAAAGCGACGTCGTTGACTTAACCAATTATGTAGTGGAATCCTTTGTTAAAGATTTAGGTTGTCTGGTTTCTTCAGTGCTGCAACAGCTCTAAGAGCCGAAGCCGCAACCGGTACAACGTAAGCGACCTGTCCTCCCCGGCCGCCGGGATCTACAGTCCCAGAGACGGTGGGAGATTTGTGGTTCTGGTGGAGAAGGAACCTCTGGCCGTGCCTGACGATAGGGACATCATGATGCAAGACTTCGACTATCAGAACACTACCTTCAAAAGTCACCGCCAGGAGAGTCGAGAGTCGGCTATAGAACTAAATCCCCATGCTGATAATAGTAGTGCTCCCATCCGGGAGCCTCATCGGACCAACAGAACAAGTCCTCGAAGTGCTGGCCCAACCAACGTACCTCTTCTAGCTCCGTCCCAGAATGGCGCTGTTGGACTGGACAATCCCAGTGTTCCCCTGGGTGAGACTGCTGCAGCAGCAGTACATGGCAGCAGCAGGAGTCCCAGGCTCTCCGGCAGTAGCGCCAGCGGTAGCAGTGCTTCCACGCTGCCCGCCAGACCGCCTAGTAATGCAGGGATCGAGGAATCCCGTAATGTGGACCAAAACGGTAGCAACGTGAGTGAACTGCTCCGTGTGCCGTCGATAGCTGTAGTGGAGTGTGGTCCAAAGCAGGAACACATACTTATCGAAATGGACCCGTCTCCCAGAGGAAGCCATGAAGATGCCAGCGTAGGATCTAATATGGTACGTATATTCGCATAGTTCTTCCTTACTTTCTTTCTTACCTTTTCACTTTCTAATTCTTTCTTTAATCCCTTTTCTAATCTTTCCTTCATTATTTTTGTCACCACAGCCTCGTCTTTTGTCGTTTGCGCTTTCCCTTTCTCGTGCTTCATTTTTCTCTGTCTGATCTGTCTTAGTAATTGTTTTTTAGTTGTTATTTTGTCAGTAACTTAACATAATATCTTAACAAATGCACCCTTCACATTTAATTCCAAGGCGAGGTACATGTCTGTTCTGCTTTGAGGGTGCTCACTTCATACACGTACGGTAACCGTCTGGGCGTCCTGGATGCTTTTTGTTGCTTGTTATGCAACACAAGCCTAGTGCTATACAGTGCTGGGCGAATTTTTGTACGTATTAACTTTTTGCCAGGCCAGAAAAGTCTTAACTTAACATTTTTGTATTATTTGATGGTGGCGGTTGTGTTCTTGGAAATGTTCGTTTACGGGAGTGGCACTCATTAATCCCACCTTGTATATGTTACTTTTTATTTCAGTTTCTTTTGTAAAGTGCAGCAGTCCCGAACTTTCTGCTATGGTAAGGGAAGAAAGTAATTGTGGCATAATGTTTGCCGAGAAAATCTCGTACTTGTACCGTACCGTGACTGTTGCATCCAAGAGTAGACCTACCGATGATAACATAGCCGGGCCTTAAAAGACGGGTGAAATAGCACGACGTACAGGTGTAACGTAGCTACAGCTCCAGAGAGTCATGTAATAAGCTAATAGATTATTCGTAATCCTTTATCACAATATTCCGCTCTGGTACAGCACCTGTCTTGTGTTGCCCTGTTTCCAATTAACCTGCTTGAAATGTGTCGAGTAAGATATCTTGGCGTGTTAATAAACTACTACTTGGCAAAATTTAGCATGGAAAACTTACGCTTACAGTAAATTATATACATTACGCCCTTCGTAATTAGCACTAGCGATGTATTCTAGAAAAAAATGACTATTTTTATGTGAGAGCGGTGGTCAATAAAAAATATCACTGGGGTCTGTAACGACTGCCCGACACGACTGATCTAAAAGTGGAATGCCCACTTAGAAAGATCCATACACGCATACCGTAAATGAAACCACCTCCGAAATCAAATCACTTATTGAAAAATCGACCAAAGATTATGAAACAAGTATTTTATTTGAGAAAATACCACGGAAACTTGCTCTCGACCATGACTGTGTGGTCTGCATTCTGGGGATCCACTGTATTATAAGTAGTTTAATATGATTTAGTATTAATGGTGGCTGAGAATAACATATTAAAGATTAAATGTTTGTTGGCGTAACAGGAGGTTATAGTGGTATTCGGACTTTTGACCGCCGTTACGATGAATAGTGTGAAATAAAATTGAGATAATGTTTCTATTCGACGGAGCAATGCAAAGCACCAATACAAAGACCGGATGAAATATATGTAATTATCTTCAATGTTAGACATAGTTTCGTTTAGGAATTTTGGGGTTTATAAATTCGTTCCACATGATCAGTACGAATTTCAACATAAAGTGATTTGGCATATGCGTTTCAGAGTTCTTCTTTATTGCCAGGATATACGCTGGTACTCCCAGGCTGAGTATCTGGACTGGGATGGTTCGTTGGTATCTGGCGATCCGGAGACCAGCAGCTTCATTGGATTGCTGCAGAGACCTGAACTCTATGGCAGTGTCATCACGTACGGAGAAAACGACCCAACCCGGACCGTATACGACAGAGAGCTGGATGTCTGGCAAACTGATCTCTGAGCCCGACAATCAACTATGTCGGTGGCTACAGAACAGGATGCTGCCCAGTGGACCAGCTGAAGAGGACCTCATAGGATTTTCTCAGCTGCCAATCCCTGGATTTTTTGTGCAGTTGGGAAAGCCCTTCCATGTTGAATGCCACTGTAGCAGATAAATGTATCGACACTGTACTGTACTGGACTGAGGGCGACAAACATGCAGGCATGGGCATGTACATGATTGTATGCATGGCTTGTTTACACGCTGGGCGTTCTGTAGACAGGATGGATCAAAGGCTTGAAATTCGTGAGGTGCTAAGGAAATGAACAATTGGACAACCGATATTCCCCGCTAAGGCAAACAATTGGATAACGTACTACATTCCATTTAGCATAGCTGCTCATCCCGCTGCTCATACGATCGGTCATAGGCTGTTTTGTTTCTGACATGTGCATGTATTTATCTACAAATAATCGTGCTAATAAATATTTGGTGTCTATACTACTACTACTACTACTACTACTACTACTACTACTACTACTACTACTACTACTACTACTGCTGCTGCTGCTGCTGCTGCTGCTGCT
>JAAUYG010201907.1_pt1 | contig 11365 bp, 6 predicted proteins | sample 7278091 | NCBI WGS metagenome assembly JAAUYG01 (sample SAMN14350201, study PRJNA611818) | marine sediment metagenome | isolation source: surface marine sediment (0.6m) | place: French Polynesia: Moorea | collected 2018-08 | reverse complement strand
GTTGTTGTTCTGGCTGTAGTGGCAGTAGTACTTGGAAGTAGTTAGAAGCAATAGTAGTGAGCAGCAACACCAAGTACTTTTAGTAGTAGTAGTAGTAGTAGTAGTAGTAGTAGTAGTAGTAGTAGTAGTAGTAGTAGTAGTAGTAGTAGTAGTAGTACAAAATACCCATTTGTAGTACGTGTAAGTGAAAGTTAGTACATCACAGTCAGAGATAAATACATGTACACGGTATGGCGCTTCAGGACAGAAGGAATAGGCGAAAACTAAAAATCGTCATATTTTCATAGCCTTCAAAAAGAAAATCCGAACTCTAGTTGGGAGTCCAGTTGCAAAAATGCAGTCTTTGTGAAATTATTTTTGCAGAAAGATCATACTAATTATTGTTACATACATCATTATGTAATATACAATATAAAATAAAAAGTGTGAGATCATAATTATACATCATATTTAACGAGAGAAAAACTGCGCACATCCCATAAATGTTAAAGGTCATACCAACAGTTCACTTGCATACCGGCTGTCTGCTTTTCAAAACTTTTTCATTGCTTATGTTTTCATAGAGATAGACATGTCTATAAATATATTTTTAAAGTTATGTATACGCACTAACTGAAAGAGTGTGGTTACTATCAGACGAAAGGGGCACTTCGTGGCAATTGGTTACTTTATATTTCTATACATTTTGCCACATTAAAAAAACGACTACATGGTCGCAGCTGCATGTACGTTTAATTACAGCTGGTGAGAAATCAAGCGTCTCATTTTCGCCCTTCGCGCTCAAAAATATTTGCCTGCAACGCGGTAATGTAAATATGCATAATCTTCATAATATATGATTCCCGATACTACTACTACTGCTGCTGCTACTACTACTACTACAGTACTACTACTACTACTACTACTACTACTACTACTACTACTACAGTATTACTACTACTACTACTCTACTACTACTACTACTACTACTACTACTACTACTACTACTACTACTCCTACTACTACTACAGTACTACTACTACTACAGTACTACTACTACTGCGGCTGCTGCTACTACTACTACTACTACTACTACTACTACTACTACTACTACTACTACTACTACTCTCCCAACAACTACACTTTCGTTTGAAACAAAAGATTTTCATTGAAACGAAAGATTTTGATAGTCTCAAAAGGTAAGCGTAAATAACTTTACTTCACTGAGTGCAATTTACGACCGTCGGACTTCAAAACTAATTTTCCCATAAATGCCACTGCTAATTGACTAATGGATACAATATTCGGCTTCTGAAAATTATATAAAATGCCGCAAATTATTTGACAATTGCGATCAGATTTAAGCAGCTGTACATCCAATTCCCTGTGGTTTGCCTCGCTGCTTGGGAACAATGGCACAGGGCACACTGAGAAACTACGGGACAGTCGACACCGAACGCTGAATGCCCAAGAGTCGCAATGCCCGGGCTGGTGTGAATGACAATAATTAAGGGTGTCAATGGGCCCATTGGGACCACAGACGTGCCAGTTGACAGGTAGGTTTCCCCCGTGGGACGTGTCCTCCGACCACAGAGCCGGTTGGACTGTCGCAGTGGGTGACAGCACTGACTTACCACCACAGTCCTATAATATTGGCCGGACACAGCAGACAGAAGACGAGGATGATCAGTAGTCCGTTGAGCGGCATAGTTCATCCTTCCTTCTCTCGCCAAAGGCGCTGTTCGCACGGCTTCATCTTCACCTCAAACACTGGAACGCGGGTCGCTTCACATTGTGTCCATGACACTGCGGGGGCTGTGTCACCATAGCAATAGTCTGACGTAACAGAAATGAACTCAATAATCTGTATCCTCAATAGATGCGGGTTCGAATCCAAATCATACAATGTCGTTGGTTTGATTCCAGGAACTCTGAAATGCCTCAAGAGTAATATTCCGACTAATTTACCCACAAATAAACCAATTTAAATCACTGTTATCCGTGTGGTATACTGCAACTCGCCAATTGTGCGGATTATCTAAAATTTTCCACCCTAAATTTGGCCTTTTTTCTGTCGTCTGCTTCCACGCGACCACCGCTGCCAGCACCTAGCAACTGTTGCTGCTGTCTCTCGCGCCACTGACGCTACGCGCCTGCTGCCTGCCGTAGTTGCCTCCGCTGCCGAGGTGTTACTTTTTCAGGAGCTGGCTGGCAAATTGTTTGATTGGCCTCGTCTTAATCCCAATTTGTTTGTGTATCCATTTCTTAAGAAGCGAGATCATCTGTCCCGGGCACGTGATCCGATCCGAGCTTTGAGCCGGGAGCTGAGGAGAGTTCCCGCCTTAGGGAAGAGCAGCGGCTGCATGGCTCTCTGTTTGCGTTAGGCCCAACTCGGGGGCCGAGGGTTAGACTCCGTCATTTTATTGAAAACACAAACATTCGTAGTGGGGCATCACGCTCCGGGGCCGGGAAGCTGGAAAGGGGTTCATGGAAAGAGCAGGAAGAGGGGGAGGAGCATTAACAGCTGCCCGAGGGGGGAGACGAGAGGGTGGGGGGAGGACTCCTAAGGACGGCTTTGGCAAAAACTATCCACTGTGTATCAGTTGACTGAGAACAAGCGAACTGGCCAGTCCGACTCACTACCTCGTATAGTGTACTAGCAGGGACATCAAACTGCCATGGAATGGCCGAGGCAAAGGCCGGCTAGCCTGGCCATTGGGCGGGGGGCATGGTGGGCAAGGGGCTGGCCGGGGGCGGGGGCCGGAGGCTTGTCGCAGGGTAAAAGAGACTGAAGAAAGGAGCGGTCTAGAGCTCCCAACCAAACCTCCCCCCACCGCTATCTGGCTGGACGATAATGGGGCGGGATTAAAGTGAATGAGAAGTTGGAGGGAATAGCTTTGGTGCCCAGCCGTTCAGGTGGATCCTCCGCAGCCTTATCTCCAGGATGGCCTCTCCCGTGTCTCCTTTTACACCAGTCACTTGAAGCCCAGAATACAGAAACGTGTTACGTTTGCCACTTTTGCAGCCAGACCCTCTCGCTGAAGTTTCCCGTTAAGTTTTTTTTTTTTTTTCCAGCGGGTTTGTACTTTCTATCCTACCTTTTATGTTTTACGGCTTTCCCCATAAATCAGTGGCGTATGCAGGGTCGGAGATGCTTTGTAGGCACTTACACAACATGAAAAGCTCGCTAAACAAACTCTCTGCGGCTATTTTTCATAAAGGCATTTTTATCTTTTGTTAAGCAGATACGAGACGCGTTTTGGGCTCTTTTGACCCAAAGGCAGACTGATGTAGCATATTAGTGTTGCGGAGCAGTCGTTGCATATCGAGAACGTATATATCACCTGCATGTAGAAACGAGTTCTCAAGCGGATTATCCGGGATAAAAGCCACCGCGAGGCTTTTATCTCACTTCTGTTTAGATAAACTAACGTAGGGATTACCATAGAATTACCGTGTGCGAGGTGACTAACCATGCAGCATTTATTATACTACTGTGAGAATTACGAAAAGATTACAGTGGGCGAAATGACTAACCAGCGTATATACTAATGTGGGAATTATGTAGTAACTAATGTCCATATGTTTAAAATATGGGAATTAAAATAAGATTACGGTGGCTGAGATGACTAACCAACATACCACTTGAAGTCTTTTTATAATAATAATAATAATAATAATAATAATAATAATAATAATAATAATAATAATAATAATAATAATAATAATAATAATATGCAGTTGTTATACAGCGCTTTTTATACTAATGCGAGAATTATATTGGTATAATTTAACTTGGGATTAATAATTAAGAAATCGATAGAAAAACCAGGAATCAGTTCAGATGCATGTTGTATAAGATGCAAGTACCAACGTGCTCACCCCAAGTCGAATTCAAAACGCAAAGCACTAATATCAGCCCTCCCATTGAAAAATGCCACTATGCAACTTTCTTTTGTCTGTAGAATACATGAATGCAGCGTCTTATATTTGTCTGATCTAATAATATGCCGTTTTATTTTTAAACATTTTTAAGACGCCCAGTGAGCGTGTTGTTCAGCACAGCACTGAGGAAAAGTCAGTGACTGTTTTGAGATCACTGAAGTTTATTTTTTTCCTTTTCTTTCCCCATAAGCCACAGCGAAAGAAAGAAAATTGTCTGTTTTAAATTTTCAAACTCAAGTTTGAACAACATCTCCAATCTAGTTTCATGCGGCCGTTACAGGAAAGTTGAGGGAACGTTTTATTGGAATGTTAAGCCTCCAAACTGCGGGAAAAGTAGCACTTTGAACGTGTCACTTCTGAAAATGCTCAGGATTGCAGAGTGATCCCAAAAAGACATCTCGCATGTCAAACATGCGTCTTAATTAGTGAATACTTAATCACCAGAGTTCAACATATCGTGCAATCACTGTAACAATCATTCAGTGTCCGGCTTAATTGATCTTTTTAATTTTCCTATAATAATATTGTATAATGGTAAATTTTCGTTATGTACTTCAAAATTAAAATTTTCAACATCGCGGCGCAGTTTGTGTATACCACCACAGTGGACTTCCAGGCAAAAAAAAAATCATTGAAAACAAGCAGTATAGTAATTGAACTTCCGAGTCCCAACTGTGTCGAATGATTTCTAATATGTAGCCTCGAACGTTCTAAGGTCCAAACAAGTACAGCCGATGTGTCCGCAAGTCTAAAGTGTCTAATGTACAAACGTTTGGTGCAGCTGATTGCTAATGATGCGACTCCCTCACCCCTACCCCCACCCACCCCCACCCCCACTCGCCTCCGCCCCTATATAGGACATAATCATCAATTAATATGTTAAACTCAAGGATACTATCGTCACAATCCTGCTTGCTTGCGTACTATAACGTGGCAACACAAGCAAGGTAAAAAACGTTTGGTAAAATGAGCTAGAATGTGGAAATAAAAACACTTTATTTGTTGTAAGGTCAAAGGTGCTTATTAGTTGTATTAGTCATTTGTTATTGGGGCATTGAGCATGGTATTCGTGTCAAATAATATCGAGTCTGTGACCATGACATCAATGCCAGACTCAGCGGTTGCAGGAAAATACACACTATATGAGCATGGCGTCCATGTCAATGATGCCAGGGTGTTGCTGCAACTGCAAAGTACACTTTAGGAAAAGAGGGGTTGACAGAAATCCTCCAACGTATGTGTGGTGTCTGCATTTTCATATGATGTTTTGTGTTCTTTTAACAAACCAAGTGGTACGTAGGGAAGCCATGGACGACAATCTAGATGTCGGGGCAACGAAAACGCTCCACTAGAGTTAGACTGATGACAGCGGGTACGCAAAATGTGATTGTATTTATAATTGATGTTCACTGCCTGTCAGCGCCGAATCGATAATGCATTTAACAGATTATTTATTTACGATAGAATTGTACACACATGTATCACTGTGTCTAGTAGTCACAATAACATTTATATCTCATTTATTCAGTAAGATTCAGTGTTAGATTAATTGTTCCTAGTGCACATCTTAGTTTTCATTTTTTGTTCATTGTTGGAACAGTAGTACGGAATATACGCAGCTCTTTATTATATTTCAAAAGCGACCAACCTCTACAACGGTTTAGTAATACAATGCCTCAAACGTCATAATCGCTTTGTCTGTCTTCACAGGCCATACATCTGACCGCATTGACTTTAATATCACTTTCCGACCGTTACGTAGCTTTAGCAACACGTGGCTCCACGTGCTACAGGTGCTGGGGCTGTCATGGCGACCACGCCGCGTCTGCTTTCGTCATTCCCAGCCTCTCATTAAAAGTCCGGCTTGCGCGCGATGTGCGAGATTCGCCTGGGTATCGGGTGCGGCTAGGGTTACCACGATCAGTGGCAGCCTTCTAGCCGCAAAGACCGGAAGCGTTTGAAGTCCCAGAAAGTGTTACACGTTTCCGGCGCTGGAGAAACAGTTTGGGTTACCGCAGTGCTAGTCAACCCCTGCTGACTTCTGTTTAGACAAGAGCATGGGGGATGTGTCAGACACTAGACGTTTGCACCTGGAAGCTGCCTCCCGGAACTGCCCGACTCACTGCCAAGCTTCGAAGTTCTCCTCCCCTGGCTGCCTTTTGGATATGAGGCGGAATTTCTGGAACCGGTTGGTGGTGAAAATCATCGAAGCGTGACCACTGCATCCAAACATAGGGCGCTGGGTTTACATTCTGCGGGAGTCATCGTTTCGCCCGCTCCACTTGTGTGAGCTGCAGGGGAAATAAACCCAGTGCTGGCGTACCGTCTGTCTCTATATACCATCAGGCGGGAAGGCGAGAGGGTATCAAACCGATTGGACAAATACTGGAACGAATATTCAGGCAACACTGACCAAACGGAATATCCGCAGCCTCTGGTATCTCTACGCCGCCCGTCAACAGGTTGTCAATCTCCCTGCCGTCCTACGACGGAACAGGTGCTTCAGCCACAAGGCTTTGATCTATTAAGCCGGATGAGTGAATATTTACAATGATTCGCCACGTGTTCTCACAGCAAGGGATATTATATTATACTTAGTTAACGAAATGGACATACTGTGTTAGATTTAATTAACTAACAATTCAATTCACTTTTATTTCAGGCCTCAGCCCATATCAGTCATCATACATTACATAAAAACAGTCCATTATAAAACGGTTGGCATACAATTAAAAAAAAACATTATAGTAAAACATTACATATATAGGCACGTCCTTCAGTTCATATTATTAAGCAAATTAGATGTAGACATAAAAACGTTGATAATTAATTCGCAGAATTGTGCACCCATTGCGTAAAATTATATATACACTTTCTTTGGATCGCGTCAAAACTTAAAATGTTCATGCCAGCAAACATGCCATTAGCACTGCAAAGTACGTAGGTTAAGATTAAACAGACGAAATCAGCACTGAATATGCGAAGTGCACACTTAAAATGTGTTTTTTATATCGATCATATAGTCAGCAGTATTTTTAGGCACATTGTACCTAAATAAATTCCCACATTCTTTACCGCTAGGGGTCAGCATATGGAATTAAATCGTTAACCGCGCAACACGTGACTATAAGGTAATCGTGCTTAGTTTCATCCAGTGACAGAAGAGTATGACGAAATATAAATATGCCTCAAACGAACAAAAAAAAAGCTAAAAGAAGGCATGGCCTTTTTGACAGATGTAGGACGTTTCTAGCATGCCTCTTACCCATTGCTATTAACTAAACACACGTTTAAGTTGTAAAAACGCAAACAATCTGAACACCTGTGACTGATATCTTGCCAAAACGCTCTCTTTATAGCCAAAACACGGCAGTAGCTGTATAAAGTGATGCTCTGTTGAGTGCTTTTTCACCAAGCCATGAGCCATAATTATTGCTTGAGGCAATAAGTTTTATATTTCAATTGGACACATATTACTAATAGATACTTATCCCGATACACGAAGCCCAAATTTACACCCTTTCGCTCTATGATCAGCCATTCGCCAGATAATTGCAATTTATCATTTCCCCATTTGCCATAATACTTTCAATCTTTTAAATTTTTATGTGACTTCTATGTGACTTCATATTGTTGTTCGATATATGATATAACTGATCCGTTCCGTCCTATACGGGTTTCAGATGACGGGCCTTGACATTCACATTTCAAGGTCACTTATTAATCTTAAATCTAATCGTGGGTACTATTAATGGTAAATAGCAACATATAGCCTGACTTCACTCCGGTCTGATATAAAATACATGTAAAAGTTTGGAATACGGGTATCCTCGAAGTTGACTCTTAATGTTCGAGTTCCTTAACGTAAAAATTTGATCATGCGGCTCTCCCCATACAAACTGTGTATAACTTCCTATCAGAGGTCAGTAGAATATGTGCTGAATCACTCCTTTCTGATGTATTAAGGTTTGAAATATTAATGACTTTGAACCTGACCTATCAAGATTACTCAAGGTCAAATCTAATGGCATGTTTGGGTTCCCCCAATTATGGTTTACGTCTGTGCTCAACATTAACAGATGGCCCAACTCAGCCCTTTCACAATCTACATGGCCGTGAATTAAACTTTTAAGGTTACTCAAGGTCAAATCTAATGCTGCAGTAGAATACCATATACAGACTTCTTGTTAGTGTATGAGAGTAACATATTCCTAGGTCAGCGCCTTTAAGAGATATATAAAAAGCATCTCGCATTAGGCATTGCGTTGAGATTTACCATAAACGGTAATGGTGCCATTTCACAAAATTTGACATGGACTTAATTTCACAAAAATCCAAAAACACTGTACTTGTGAGGACAATTTTGAAATGGGAAATCAGGAGGTATGAAATAATTTAAAAGCAATTTATATTCAAAGGTAGCGTTTACACATTTTCACTCCAACAAAGCCTCATGTTAAGGAAAGTGAAAAAAAAAACTACAAAAATTCGTCGTTTTAAAAGTCCAAAAATAGTGCTTTTGTAAGGGCCACCGAGGTGAAAATTCAGGAGATGATTGAAATGCTTTGAAAGCGATATGTAGGAGTAGCGTTTTAAACTTGTTTTTCGCATAAGTCCCTATGTTAAAGAAAAGGGAAAAAGAGAAAATAGTCGTCAGATATAGCGGCTACTGGCTAGCTACATGTATCTGTCCGTAAAACCGCTGCACGGTTGCCTTGTTGTCGACGACTTGTACTGATGAATTAACGACGGCCGCCTGTGCCACGAGAAAGCCCTACTGACAATCGCACCACTATATATATGGAACTCTTTGAAAAATTAATTGTTATATCATGTTTCATCCCTTGCGCAGGAGGGACGCGCAAGCTCGTCCGTCCTGTGCCAATGATTCGTCCATTCAGCAATTAATGAACTCGCTCGCACGATTTATTTCTTATGCTTTGCATCTTTCATTCATTCATTCATTCGTTCATTCGTTCATTCATTCATTCATTCACGCAATGTTTATTTCTGTCTTTTCTTCTTTCTTTCGTTCTTTCTTTCTTTCTTTTTCTTCCTTTTTTCTTTCTTCACTTTTTTTTATTTATTTATTTATTTATTTATTTATTTATTTATTTATTTATTTATTTATTTATTTATTTATTTATTTAATATTTAGAGCCCGGTAAATAGTGCGCAGCACATATAATAACTGCAAATAAGATATCAGCAAATTAACCCCACAGCAGGATGGGTGAAAAGGTCAGAGGAAGAGAGATTTCAAACTGGACAGGGAAGCTTGATTACCTTTATTAAACCCTGCCTCACCGTTTACCCTATCACAGCTTTGATGGGCAGGGTTTATTTCTTTGCATTTGTCGGCCTGTGTGTGTTTCTGCTAAAATGTCTCAAAAAGTGTTCAACAAATCAACTTCATGATCACTTTTGGTGGAAGTATTCCATCTGACCCAACGATGGAAAAAAAATCGCCATAGGATAAGGGTGGGTGCGGGCATCCGAAATTTTTGCGCAGTGATAAGAGCTAGGAGAAAATTTTCCAAGTGGTTATAGTAGTAGTAGTAGTGATATTTAAATAATAGGTTTGTAGATTATAAAGGGTTATTTATGGTGCGAACACGATGTCACATAAGGGAGTTTGTCGACGGGAGGGGTTCTCTGCTGCCCCAGTTGTTTTTCTTGTTACGTCTTTGTTGCCTTTAGACACATCCACCAACGGTTATTGATAACCAGGCAAAGAGAACTACGTTTATGAAGGTCTAGCTGAGATTGGACCGTCTTTTTTGTATAGATTTTTATGGATTTTCTGAAGTTTACATCAAGCCCAAGGGCATTTTAACGTTCACATCGGATACATACATATACCCATGGGGCGAGGCGGTGACGCTGGAAAATAATAAACAGTAGGAAAATAATAATTGTATACACAGCATTACCGAATTCAACTCAAAATGATTAGATTCACCAATATAGCAGTGAACATCTGATAAGATTCAAGTATTGACTTCAAGACTTAAGGGCGATGAACCATACAATAAAAGTGAATGTAAATCAGTCGAATTACGAATAAAGATATTGATATCTAAGCTGTTGTTAGTATTTTTTGGTATATTGGGGACCCTTGAGCTGTCTTGATTTGAGGTAAAGGCTCAGCAGCTGTTAAACTTTCTATTTGTTTATTTGTCCCATATTAGAAAGCACTAACAATAACAAATTCATTATCATATTAAAGTGCTAGTGTTCAATTAAAATTAAATTAAATGTGACTCCTGTCACTTTTGAGACAATGATTCTGATGTGCTGGTATGGTACTGGTAATGGTGCCGCGAACAGTAAGCTGGTTCCAAATTTGCTGCGTCTGTTCTAAATTCCACTGAACTGAGTGTCAGTTTTCAAAGAACTGAGACACACCTTCCAGCTTTCACATCTTACCAAATCAGCACCGTCTAACCCCAGCACTGATAAAACTTGAGTAGGAAAAGGAGGAAAAAATTGACAAAGTGGAATGCTGGATTGACGGCTGCTTATACCAGCAACAAGTATCTGTTGAGCATGGTAATGAGGATCCCTGATCCCTGTAAACCACAACTCCCAGACGCTCGTTATGGAGTCCCTCCATCGTCGGCACATCAAAGGAAAGGTGCTTCAGAAGAGAGAGAGAGAGAGAGAGAGAGAGAGAGGGGGGGGGGGGCAAGCGGGAGAGAGAGAGAAAGGTTGAGAGAATGAGGGAGAGCGAGACAGAGAGAGGGAGATGGAGAAAAGAAGGACAGAGAGGGTGAGAAAAGAGACAGACATGGAGAGAGAAGTGTGGTAGACATGTATTAACAGAAATTGAGACAGAAGGAGAGAGAGAGAGGTGCACAGAGAGAGAGAGAGAGAGAGAGAGAGAGAGAGAGAGAGAGAGAGAGAGATTTCTCTAAGACAAGCTCAGTCAATATGTATAGCCAGTCTTGCTTGCCACACGGACAATCTCACTTAAGAAACTATATAGTTTGTGCTGAATACGTTCTCCACCAATCCAGAGCGTATTTAGGTATTTTTATTAAAGCAAGAGCATTTGTAAGAATAGATCCACGTACGTACTTGCACAAGATGAAGCAATCGCTACTTTCCACAGAACAACTAGCCAGGTCGTTTTGTAGATGGGTGACCTGTAAGTTCTAGCTGCTTTTCGTGAACATGGAGCTACCAAACATCGGCATGTGAAGTTGCAGGTCTGTTACAGTACTGCTATGTGACAGTGACGGTGTGTGACAGTACTGGTGTTTGACACTACAGGTGTGGTGTGACAGTACCGGTGTTTGGCACTACAGGTGTGTGACAGTACCGGTGTTTGACACTACAGGTGTGTGACAGTACCGGTGTTTGACACTACAGGTGTGTGACAGCACCAGTGTTTGACATTACAGGTGTGTGACAGTACCGGTGTTTGACATTACAGGTG
>JAAUYG010003902.1_pt1 | contig 11365 bp, 11 predicted proteins | sample 7278091 | NCBI WGS metagenome assembly JAAUYG01 (sample SAMN14350201, study PRJNA611818) | marine sediment metagenome | isolation source: surface marine sediment (0.6m) | place: French Polynesia: Moorea | collected 2018-08 | reverse complement strand
CGTGTGACTTGCCTGGCTTACCATGTCGAGCAAGCTGAGAAGATCATACGACCCACTCAGTTCGGGATGTCCCACGCGGCGCCCCATCATGCAGTCGTCGAGACCTGGCTTCGGCAGAGGTTAGGCATCCAGGCTGCAGAGTACCAGTTTGTGGACAGTCCCAGTCCAGCCGTGGTGACAGTTGTGGAACAAAGCTTATTGTACAGGGAGAAGGAAGCCCTGGCTGTGTATACCATCGAGAGAGTCGGTTTGCACACAGTCGCTGTTATGCAGCGCCTGCTGGAGGAGGAGATAAATAAAGGTACGTGTGTTGTATTTGCTGTTATCTGTACCTCAGCCTTTCATTACTTTCTAGCGCGTCAGCCCTGGTTGGAGTTGTGGAAAAAGCTAACATTTGAAATTTTAGCTGGTTGAATAATGTGGTTGACGCAAAAAAATGACTTGCGTTGCAGAAGGCAGTGCATTGGAAAAGATAATAATTATCCGCTGTCAGCGTCGATATCTTGGAGAACGAGAACGATAGGATATTACTTGGCTACATTTCCTCTTTGTTCCAGTGGAATATCTATCCGACGTGTCGATTGTTGGCCCGGCTCAGAGAGGATATTTCAACGTAAATGACAGGTACGTTTACATTTCGGTATTTAGCATCTCTGCAAATTTGGCCACTGACATTTTAGGTCACGATTAAGACTAGGAATTCAAACTCTTATGTAAAAAACTTTTAATACAAGAAATGGCTCCGAATCCATTATGACAAGAAAAAGGTTTACGTTTATCCCATCTATGTGCTGCTGTTAATGGTGGTTATCCATTTTCCGTTGTTTCATCTGCCAGATCGAGCCTTACGAAAGTGCTGTTCTACATTCTCAAAGATGGCAAGATCATGGATGCCAGACGACTGCAGTCATCTCTCCCGCCAGCCAGCCGCCTGGTACAGCTGATGGCCAATGTTACAACGGCAAGCGGCAGCCGTTTGGGTTTCCCTGAGCAGACCAGCAAAGGGATTATAGCAGAAGAAGATTGTCTGTTGCTGACCTTAGAGGGTAGCGTCAAAGAAGAAGGCCTTCTCAATCTGGAAATCGCCCTAAGGACATCACTTATCACCCAGCTGGATGGAATAGAATATGACATACAACACCTGACTGTTAAAATTTTACAAACCAGGGAACTGGTTTCTGGATCCAGGTACGAGGCAGATATCATAAAACGCGAGGTCTTATACACATTGTCTCTTCATATTTGCGTTCGTTTCCAGTTCGATTTTCTGTTTTTGATAAGAGGTTTTCTCGTTGCAGGTCACGCATTACAGCGGTCTACTATGCGGTGATGAAAGACGGCGTGCCCTCTTTACCTCTGATGATGGATATTGTGTTGCCACTGGCAACTATTCAGCAGGTTTTTACAAGCAACGATAGACAACACGTGTACCGTCTTCTGGACACCCGCTTGCCTTTGCGAGTTTTGCGATACGTGGATCTTCAAGGAATATTTATACGCAACAAAGTCATGCCCCTGCACTACAAGGAATTCGCTCAAGCATTGGAACATTTACTAAGCTTCAAAATTCAAGGTTGGGCGATATGTTGAGCGATCGTGTCCAACATGTGTGTGTGTCATATATGCCTTAAAATTGACTCGTGCAGTAGTATATGTTTTTCGGTATCATCAGTCTGAGTAGTATGACTAGCATCTGTTAACTACACTTGCAGATCGCTCTGGCTGACATAACTTACGCATGTACAGACAAATTGGCTGAAGATTAAAGTACAAGTAGAAAATTAGCACTCAAAAGATAACCTCGATTTAAATTAGTACTTCTAAGAACACAGCAAGAACAAACAAAAACAAATTAAATTCTACTTCCAGATACTATCAGTGTGGAGGTTTACAACCAAGAAGAGTATATAAACGTCGAAGGGTGAGCTGCTTTTTCGCTGTTGGTTCTAACGCAAATTTGAAGTGTAATGAGCCCTCACTTTGTATCTACGTCAGAATTAAGACCAGCTAAGAATAAAGACCACTGCCCAGCAGTGCTAAAATGCATTTTTAATCTTAAGAAGTCTCACAAATAAGACCACCTCATAGTCAAGACCAGTTTAGAGCAGTCTTCCAAGTGGTCTTAAACCCTGGGTTCCATTGCAAATTGCTGACAATGAATACGAACACAATCATGCTTTAGTCGATTGTTTTAAATAAAAATATTTTGTGCAATGCAATTGCATTTTCTCCAGAAAGTCTTTGTGGAAACTGAGTTATATCCTTCGGCGTCCCAACGGAGACCCGGTTATGACATCCGAGATACCAATGGTATCCGAGGCGGAAATGAAAGATGCACTTACGGTCTATGTCTGGCCACGGTGGTCCTATCCTGTGATTGGCCCGTCAAGTCACGTGTCTGATGTGTTTAAACGGGATGACCTGTGTCGATTGGCTCTTGCAGACCAAATCTCACCCATGGACTTAGAAGAGTTCCGAGACGCCATCGCGGCAGTGTATTGTGAAGAGAGTGAAGTCAAAGGTTGTTTTACTGGCAATACTAATCCATACACTCTTTGTCATCTATCGGGGAATCCTATCTGTTGAACATTCTTACCTTACTTGGTAATAGGTCTCGCTAATACAGGCCATAGTAAGCAATGATATAAATGTTTGAACACATGACATTTGGAAATGCAAAGTAACTTAACGGTCAAATTATGCTAACCTACTGTTAAAATCTGTTCATTTTCAGATTGCGAACGACTGAATGTCTCCATTGTACAAGTGGATGACCATATAAACAGTAATAGGTAATCCATGAACAATATACATTTTCCCAATCCAACACGTAATAGCTTGTTAAAAAACAGCGCCCTTATCCTATGTGCCATATTAATATAAAATGATTTTAAAATTGGCTAGAACCGTGCCTTAAAATGTATAGCATAACACAAATATAAATTAGTGTTGCATTGGTTATTTGAAGGACAGAGCGAATAATAGATTTGATTTGATGTAAGATAACCTACTGTGGGCTATAGCTTAACTAAACTTACAAATATACTTATTTTTATTTCCCCCTAGAAATCGCTTCACTGTTTTAAATTTCGTTGTGATGCTCCACGGTAAACCGATGCTTAAAAGGCCATGTTCGGCACTAACCTCGGCTCAGCTGGAACGAGTGTTATCCAAGATAACTACCCAGAGAACTCGGCCATATAGACCGAGAACAGAACTTGGGGATCTGGAGGAGTCACGTCAGTCGTTGATGTCGCTAATTTCAATAAGCCGTAGAGTGCCCGAGCACCTGTGGAAGGAGATTGGGGTTAAGCTTAAAGAGGCACTGGTGGAAACCGTCACGGTATCTCCGGGTAAATATTTCTCCATTTGTCTAATTAAGCAATATAAAATAAAGGCTACAAGGCTACTCTAAAAGGCTGCAATTCCTGAGTTGGCTTTGAAAATAAATATCTGTTTTGTCCATGATGTCTTTTGAATATCATGTATCTGGAGCAATTAATACTCGGGAGAGAGCATCAAGAAAGGCCAATCAAACGAACTGCAACTACTTTTGGCAACAGTCTTGTAAGAAACGAAGACAATTTGCAGGCGTCAAGTTTCTGACTTTCTATTAAGCAGCCCACTCAATCTTCTTCGCTAGATGATCATGCTTTTGCTGGCCACGATATCTAAAAAGAAGCTTTGTAAGAATAGTGTTGAACATAAGGATGTGGCATAGCATGAAGTGGTAAAAGGCAAGCATGGTATTTAGTTTCTGCTGATCAACTGCATCTTCTGTTTCTCTCCTGGACACGTCGGGAAAGGTCATTAATGCTTTAATACACCTTGGACAATTTGATATCCCTTCAGCTCACATTCTATATTGCTAAAAATAACGTATCAGTCACAGGTTTCACAATGGGGATTCCAAGTATCGACTCTTCGAAGATAATCGCGCTGTCCTGAGAAATACCGAAATAGATCTAAGATGTTTTCCCATGAATACATTATACACCATTACACCATTCTTGCTGCTCTTGTTTCTCTAGAAATGCCAAGGACACTCCTGGAAAATTTAGACGTCACCATTGTTGCACAGGAGGAGTACTTTATGCATACGGGGTAAATATTGTTGATTTGAATATGGAAGTAAAACTTTTGAATTCAGACGTGTTATATTAATAGCAAACACAAACAATGGGCAATGGATGTTGATACTACATTCCACAATACAATGTACGTGTTCTGCGTCATTATTAAATTATTCACCTATCCCATTATCCGAGTATGCAACTGAGATATGTATTCGCGATTATTATTTTGAATATTAATGGATCACAGTGAATAAAGCCAGACAGAATTTGAAATATAAGAAATGAATCTTGTGTACATTATTTTGTTTTCCCTTATACCAGGAACTGAAACATGCAATAGTTTGGCTTTACTGATATATCCAGTTATTTCCCCCAGACCAAATTACTGGTTATGCTGGCTTCGTGTGACCTATAACGGTTCTGCCGTTGAAGAGGTGGTGCTGCCTTGGGAGATAGTAGATATGTCTAAGGTAGAAGCCTGGCTCCTATCTCGGGCAGGATATTCTCTCAAGCTGTATTATACGGGAGTCGATACAAACCGGACAGCTATACAGTGGTACCGGAAAGCCTTCGGTTTCCTAGCAACACGTCCACTGAGATCTTCAGAACTTAAGTCGATGGAGGACCTGCTGGGTGACATGTACAAAAGACAATTTCATGGTAAATATTTATATTATAAGATGCTGGTAAGTTAGTAATCTGATACGACTAAATTATCGTTAGCGCATACGAACGAGTTGCAGATTGTATTTTTGTACCGCCGTTTTGTTTATTTATTGTCCATCCTATTGTTTCGTTCTATTGTCTCGGTCGAGTTCTAACTAAGTACAAAGCACACTTATTCTGAAAATATACAAGAAAAACCAACAGTAACAGTCGAAAATTCCCATCTCCTGCACATTTATGCTGCAACTTGCAGGATTTTCTCAAATACTGAGTACGAACGAGACATGGAAATTTCATACGAATGATCTTATATGTAAACCGCCCATTCAAGGTCACTGAAACTCTGATCTGATGGCAGGGTAAGACTCGCCAAACATGGGACTTTCTATTAATGTATTATAATAACAACAGTGACTGTGTATCTTGCATCGTATAGCTGTTGAGGCCACTTGAATATTCTTCTTGTTTCATTGGGTTATAATTATTAACTCTGCCATTTTATAAAAGGAAATATACAACGAAACGACGAGATGGGCAAGATACATATCGAACACCATAAATAAAAGTTCGAGTGTGCATGACCATGCGAGGACCAACGGGGTGGCATGTATCATGCTTGAAACGCAAACTATCTCGCACACTTTTTTTCAGTAAAGTCTGATGACGTCATCACAGCTCACATCTGGAAATATGAAGAGATCTTCTCAACTGATCCTAGGTAAAGTATAAAATAGCATGATCATGCTGATCTTCTATACAAGGCCTATCACAGAGAACGCAGTGCATTTTCCCTTCAAAAAATGTGGCGTGGATGGGATTCGAACCCACGCGCATTTTCGGTTAAACATGTTAAATGAAACGTTCTCATTGGTACACAGCAGAGAAGCCCGATACTTTAACCACAGCTGTTTGGAGTCAGGTGCTGGTGTTTGTCTTTCGAATGATATTCATGCAAGTTCTCTAAATGCCCTTATGTGGTGAAACACTAGACGTGGTCGGACTATACTCACCAGTGATTCTTATTACACTACTATATAGGCGAGTTGTTCTATGTTGACATTTTATATGAACGTAGAACTACCTATGCTGTTACGCTATCTACACCAACCTACCCGGTTATTATCGGACTTTAGACTAACTCACATACAACAGGTACATTTAGATACATGAGATGAAAACGATGTAAACAGTTGGAAATATGTGAATAGAATTTGAACAGAAAGCAACAACTATGAACATGATGAAAATGTTCTTAGTATTACTTGAGTAAATCTGTCTATAATGCTAACAACATGCTCCTTTTTCATTGCAGCTTAACCTCCTCCTCCTCGAGAAAGCATTATCGGATACTTTACACAGTGGATCGGGATGGCCAGCAGCTCAGCAGCCAGGCTGATCCATCCCTGCCTCCAGAGGGCTTGGTTCGGGAGTTTGTTTCTGTCAACTTGGATAATTTCCACGTCGTTTCTGAGCCACCACTATCAGCCGTGAGACGGGATGAGACTTTGAGTCTGTACATCCAGGGATCGATCCCTATCAAGCACCACGAATTGTTCAGGGCGGCACTGCAGGCTGCTTGGAGGACCACACACCCAGGTAAATACAATACAGTGATCAATGACAAAATATTGCTTGTACATGGTAAATATAGATAAACATAGTGGTCAATTCAACAAAATAATGGCTTTACATATACGTATAGACCGCGATGAGGTGGTCAGCTTGACAGCATTTTGACTGTACGTGTACATGATCATATATGCAGAAACACGGTGGTCACTTTGACAAACTATTGACTCTACATAATATTAATAGGTGCAGACAAAGCAGACTGATCATTTTTCACAGCATATTGGCTGTAATGTGATAGGTGCAGATAATGTAGTGGTCATTTTCACAAAACATTCGCTGTAAATGGTGCGAAGTGGAGGACAACATACATGTATATACGTTTTTATATGTACAACATACATGGACGTTCTTATATGTACGTTAAATTCAATGCAATTTTGGTGCAGAGATACGGTTTACTATAAACGTGACTGCGACAAGGCACATGGAAAAAAGATGGAACACTACCTGTAAAGCCACCAGTGCTGTGTCTATAGACGCCACGCCAGGATTGTCTTAATAGTCTAGGTTCTGGCACCTACACTAAAACATGACTGTTGTGAACTCCTAAGTTTCCTAAGTGTTCAACCTTCTGCGTCCAATGGTCAAAGCATATAGATCCGTTATATTACGCGTGTGTACATATACATTGTACTATAATCTCTACATTGTTCCACTCGGTAATCCATGTGCTTTATTTACAGAGTTGGCTGTGAAGATCATTATGCAAGAAGAGGTGGTCATGGACGGGTAAGAGGTCTCCTGAACAATCCTAATATGCACATCTACCTGTAACTAAAATGTGCGTCACAAATTCTGTCTTAAACCTGACAGCTGTACATAGTTCACCTTAAGATTACCGCAATGCAGTTTTAAGCCTTTGGGCTATTTTATACTTTGTTTTCGTTAGACGTGTGGGTACGGCCCTTGTCTACGCACTTCAGCGGGACGGGGTTTCCCTACGCCGGCCGGACAGCGAAGACCGTGTTCACTCGGCCCTGGAGATGCCATTCCGAACTGTGTATGGGGAGAAATATCACATTGGTCACTCGACTGACGTCTATAGACGGGGCGACCACTTTACTGTTTATCTGAGCCAGGCTGTGCAGCGCACACACATGCCAGAAGTCTTACGGATGCTCGGACAAAAGTGGAAAAGGGGTAAATTTATTCAATTCAACCATTGAAGGTGTCATGTACATGGTATAACCTGCCCTTAAGACCATCCCAGAAATAAGACCACTTGTTGGCAAATTAACAGTTACACACCAGTGTTATGTTTCAGAATAAGACCACCGTGGTCTCATACGTATTTGGTCTTAATTCAGAGGTTCCAGTGTACCATGTGAATCCATATGTTCATGTTTAGTTACACTTTATGAAATAATCATTACTTGTTAAATCGTGGTATATTAATATGTTGCTTTCTCTTTCCAGATTATCCCTCTGCAAAGATAACTTCTGTTATACAGGAGGAAATGGTCACCCAAAACAGGTGAATTTATTACACCCTGAACGAGTAGTAGTAGTAGTAGTAGTAGTAGTAGTAGTAGTAGTAGTAGTAGTAGTAGTAGTAGTAGTAGCGGTATTAATAGCAGTAGCAGCAGCAGCTGCAGCAGTAGTAGTTTATTTGCAAGCCCCTAACAATATGGTTGCAACATAGCATAATTAAATAAAAGGCGTGATAGTTTGCGGCTGTTTGCAAAACAATACTGCTGTGGCTGTGTCTAGTAATATGATAAATAGTGACAGCGACAAAGACAGCTACCAAAGGGCCCTTGCTGCGACGTAAGCTTAATCAAGACAAAAAAGGCAGATGAGAATTGGGTGTAGACACATGTACATCATGTTCACTCAGACAACATTCAACCCTATTATAGTGAAAGATACTTTTCGTATTTACAGTTTAAAGAAACAATTTTGGTTTACACACAATACATCGATTTCATTTCACCATGTTATGACCTTCAATCTCAGCTCCAGTGTTTGGCGATTGTCATACGTCGTACAAAACGGGGATTTTTGGCTGGATCCATGTGTCGTGGCTGACGTGGCGCACACAGCGGTATCTGACATTTTCAAGGCGCTCCAAGAGGAAACCGGCCTTCCCTACCAGGTGACCGATTCCACGGGAACTATGCCGTTAGTCGACCTCCACAGGGTGGACCTGATCACACGACCCTCGGCCTGGCGATACGAAGACATGAGACAGAGCCTGAGACAGCTCTGGTTACATAACAGTCCAGGTAGAGTTAGCGTTAGCTAGAATATCGAAAATGAAAATATCGAAAACAAAAATGGATTCATTGTCTATGTAGTATGCATGTAAATAAAAGCATATTAAAATGATAAAAAGTACATTTACGCTAGTAGTCGAGTAGCGAAAAACGTTAGCATAAACGTGCTATTATAGACCCTATTTGCGTGTGAGTATAAGATGTAGCGATAAAGGAGGCTTTAACACAAAAATGCGACCAGTGACCTTGATGACGTCGCACTACAGCAACTTCTGATGAATAACAAATTCGTTACCTTTCAGCATCCACGAAAGCAGAAATTGTTATACTTGGAGAAAGACCGTACATCAGTGATCTTGGGTAAGCCAAATGTCACATGCTTTTACCTTACACTAAGGAAATCATGCGAAATATACGAAATATTCTATATTTTACAAGATAAAGAAAATACATAGATTGAAGTATTTTGTATGCATTTTAATGATGTTTTGCACAAAATTTCACGAAAGTCATATACAATGGTCTGCGTGTTATGATTTCCTGCAAACTGTCTTGCAACATGTATTAAGGCAGTAACTGTAAGGTAAGTAAATGCTTGTATATGGATAACGTTTGGGTTACCACTAAGCTTTTTATTGCGTCTTTGCAACTCTGTGGTTAAATACTCTGACCGCTCGATGCTTAGCCATAGCCACAAAAACTCGTGAAATGAAACGCTAGAAATACCCCAAATTTGAAACAAATATATTGAATAAAAACAAGTGTCTATATACATTTTCCCATTGCAAACGGATACAATAACTGCAGCGTAACACCACATTAAAAGTACACTATGAAAAGTATTAAAGGGAAATACAGGCAACGTATGAGAAACCTGCCCAGCATATACCAGATTATAAGATATTTGCTTAAAATGCATACGGTATATGAAACAACTCGGTCAAGAAAGTCCAACGGGACAAACACCTGATATGTGGAAAGATTCAGTGGAGTTGCATCACTGTCTGTGAAGTCTTCCAGCATTGAGACATATTGGAAATTGTAGTTGCGGATTTCTTCTGTAGCTCTGCTACAATCCTGGGATAATCTATCCTCTCCTACCTGTTTATTTAGGCTTCTTCAAAGTCCTGGACATTCTTGGATTCCAGCGGTAGCCCCAGCAGGCACTCTGTGTTGGACACTGACAGAGATGCCCTTGAATCTGTCTTAATGGTGTTGGACTGACTCACCCCACGTTCACAACTTGTTGATGTTGATGTCACTGAGATGATACTGCCAGTGGTTACGAGGGTGTTTAGATTGTGAAACGCATCTCGCTGCTTTCGCAGAAATTCTTCAAAGAACTATGGCAGGGTCATGTCCCCGTGTCTTCTTGAATGCTTAAGGACGTCCTTCAGGAGCTGCCCACTTTGTGACTCCAGCTCATCACGGTTGAGTCCAGAAGGAAATTTCCAGTCAAGCATCTTCACCTTCGAGGAAACTTTGTGCTGAGATGTCGCACTTATGTCGCTGCGATCTATATCTTTCACATCCAGGTTGTGGTGGGAGGAATATCCAGATCCATCAGGCTTCGAAGGGGGAGGGGGGTCATGTCAAGATTTGGTAAAGGAACATGGCATGGGTAAGGGAGTGGAGAGAGACTGTGGCACCATCCACATTCTTCTTACTGCACAGTAGGTGATGCTGGCACACTGCAGAGATATATTGAGAACCTTCAGAATGCCAACTGCATCAGCCAGGACGTTGGTCATGACGACAAACTTGTACGACCTCTTTGGTTTGTCAAGCCGTGCAGTACAACCCTACATTCCATGCTGGTATCAGCTACCGTCATTTCAATGCTGTCGATGACTGAAGTCTTGCAACCCATCAAAGCCTGGACACTGTCTGGAGCGAGAAAAACTTGATGAATAAAAATTGTTTAACCAGATTTGCTTGTTCCTCGCAGGGGGCTTTCTGGTTCTGCAGTAGGCTAAATATATATAACAAAGGTTGAAGATTGACATTAACAAACACTATATAGTTAAAGTATAAAACGAAAGCATAACTATAAACAACTAATGTAAAGAGACACATTAAAATTAGTGAAATTTATAGTCCTAACAGGAAAAAGGTATAAAGAGTAAAAAAACACACTGATAATTGGCTATGTAGCAACAACATATTCAAACGAATCTAACAACCATTGGACAATTGGAGGTGAAGCAGTGCGGCATACCTACATGTAGTAGCAACTCCTTCTTGGCGTCCTACCATCACAGATGCACAGTCTGACGTGAAACCGACATGGTCGACCTCTATCAGTCCATAGTCTGCTAGTAACTAGCAGATGTTAGTGTAGAGTCACTCGGCAGTTGTTTCCCAACTTTACAAGCCCAAGGGTAAACTACTTTACATTAGTAATTATGGCAGGCACACCCGACGAAATCGGGACAAAGAAGAGTAAGACATACTGTCACCTTCGTGTTATTTATATCATTACTGTGTAAATATAAACGAGTACACTACTAGTCTTTCTAACCATGTCCAGCACACAATAAATGACACATGAATGACTCGGGGATCTCCTTTAAGGAAAATGAAATACACAAATTTAATTACATATCCAAACATAAGAATGCTACCCCATCTCATCTGCTCATTACATTCGTTATCACAGTCGGTTATGCCGTGGTCACATTTGCTGCGATGCCTTTCGCGATGAGTTGGCGACCTCATTTGCATACATTTGCATACATCCCCCGGCGGCACACCAGCCGCACTGCGATAGCACTG
>JAAUYG010084443.1_pt1 | contig 11366 bp, 8 predicted proteins | sample 7278091 | NCBI WGS metagenome assembly JAAUYG01 (sample SAMN14350201, study PRJNA611818) | marine sediment metagenome | isolation source: surface marine sediment (0.6m) | place: French Polynesia: Moorea | collected 2018-08 | reverse complement strand
GCAGCTGCTAGCCTGCTACAAATTTGGGGCTATGCTTCAACCTCTACCCCTACACATACACACACACGTTATCTGGTCCCGAACCGTTGCCTTTTTTTGGTAAATGAAACTGTGACAGCTATGACTGACCCAGCACCTTAATAAATATATTAGTCACTGACCCCGGGTCACTGACAGACTTTGTGTGACAGAATAATTCATCTGCCATTACCTGTTCGTAGTGCCTGTACGTACTCCAGCATACAGTAGTACCAGGTAGCTCCTATAAAACTGTACCTGTCCAGATGATGGACTATACAAAATGTAGATATAAAGTAGATCTAGTGACCATGCTATGAAAACCGCTAGCGTGCTTTCTAGCCTTGGAAAATAAGTTCATCCTTTGACCTCCAACCAGCCAAGTGAAGGGGCGTGAATCCAGCTTTGAACCTCTCAAGGTCACATCACCGACTGCAAGTTGGATTCGGTAGTGTATGCTGCAGGTGTAGGTGTAGCGAGCTAATTTGGACCAGTCTTATTTGGGCCGAACGATCTATGCCCGGTAGTTTTTGGGTGCCAAGCCACTGACTCAATTCTGCCACAGGTGAGCAGAAAGGAATCAGTTGCCATTATACAGACTCTGCGCCACCGGCAGTTGCCAACCAGTCAGGTAAAAGTTATCCGCAGATGTGTGTTTGCCATATCAAGTAAAAGGGTCTACCATAAATTTAACTAACAAGTCATGGACATCTTGTCACTGCAGACAATCAAGGCCTGGAATTAAGGCCCAAGGAGAAACATGAGAAAACCGTCTAGCTATTACGTGTAATCCTAAACTGGTGTTAGTGCCAACCAGAAATATGCACCTCTAGGTTTTGCTGGAGTGAGCGTGATTGCCTAGCAGGTGAAGAGCCAAGTTTACAGTCAATTTCAGTTAACTTTGCCAACTGCACTCACTGCATATTTCAGAGATAAAATTGTACATTTCATATACAAAGTGTATAGTATATTTCAAAATAACCTGAGTTGTTACAAAGGTGAAAACAGCTGATATTTCTCTGCAGGTGCAACTATGCTAAGACACATTTCCTTTCTGCTCATTTCACACACTGTACAATGGTGCTGCAATGGGTCCAAAGCTTGACTAAAGACCAATGCCTTGCCCTTGAGTCACAGGAACTTGGACACATTGAGAAGAAAAATGTTGCATGTAAAATGATTTATTTGCATGCGTTGGTCATTGTGCACACTTTTAGTTTCTGGAATGCGATTAAATTGTAAAATCAAATCACATTTTACTAGCACTATACAAGGCAATCACAGTAATACTGATATTTAATGCCTAAGATAAATTAAGTACAAACTAGATGAGGGTCAAGCAACATGTTGGTTTCATTTTGATATAAAATGCCATATGAAAATGGAAGTTGTTACAAAGGAATTTTTGATACTAAAATATTTATAATGACGGTAACATAACCCCACAAACTAACTCTGAACAGCGAACAGACATCGGCAGCTTTGATGCCCCATTCATATCGGGCATACATTTATAATGTCAATCATAAAGATTTGTTGCATTGCATTTGCTTCCACTGCTAACAACCCAGTGGACTTTTACTTCCGAACTGTCGCATTTCTGAAGGCACTGTTTATTTGGAATGGAAGCGTTTGCTGGGGTCTTTGGCGTGGTCGAGAAGCAGCTGACATGGCGTGAACATATCTCCATAGATACCGCGGAACTCTTCCATCTTGGCGACTAGTTTGTCTGCACCGTAATTGTCGATGTATCGGAACGGCCCTGGAATAAGACGGAGAAAGCATGAAATGAGTTTCAAAGATCATCTAGCATATATGTACCAGTAACAGATGACGTACAAGTTGCCAAGGAGTTACAATGTGTAGCAGTCATGTTCTGATAAGGTCACCCTATTTGCCAAGAAAATATGGCCACATTAGAGAGGTGGCCTTTTGTGAGAGGGAGAACCAATTGCATTTACAGTAATTATAGTGGCATAGATTTTTAGCCATATTAAGAGAGTGGCCTCTGTAGAGAGTGGCCACTAAGAGAGGGACCACCATATATCTTTTACTTCCTACCATAGACCTTCAAGCAACACTTGCACTGGACTCGCGAGGAACACACTGTAAACTGTGACAAGACCGTAACGCTTTGTATTGCAAATTAAACACAACTACTGCAGTAAGTCCTCCAAAACCAAAAGAATTTTAACTTTTTTTTACTAAATAACCTTTTATAATACATGTGAAACTGAATATGATAAACATACCTCCAAGTTGTGGGGGGAATCCTAAGCCGAACACCATGCCAATGTCACCTTCCAGCTGAAAAAGCAAACCAAATTTAGTCAGATAGTGGATTAGAATCAGGCACATTAAAGACTAGAGATATTAAATAAAAATAGCACCATTGAAATATTTTGGATTCTACCATCCACTGGAGTCAATAATATGGGATTTGGCCTAGCTTACTAATATGCAGCACAATCCCTATATCAAGCATAAAGAAAACGGGTAAAGATATTGCAGTTCAAGTATGTACCATTCAAATCATACCATTTGAGGACACAATTTAGTAGGTATGCAACTTCTTGTTGCAAACTGAGGGTCACCAGATACAGATGAAGAATTAAATCACTCTACACATTGCCGTATGTAAACACTAAATAACATTTTGCATCATTTCGCAGTGACACATACGGGATTTGCAACAATTCCTTCTTGCAGACAGAGTACAGCCTCGTTGGAAAAGCGGCTTAGTAACCGCATTTTGACATTCTCAAAAGTTACACTGAAACAAGAAAACATCTTCATTACAAATTTTGACATAGAACACATCTCAGATTTTATATCACTGAAGCTTTGCCAGTTATTCTCTATTAAAGAAATGTGATGTCACAATGGGTGCTAATTTTTTTGCATGGATTGTTTTCCATTGCCTCAGATCCACCTGTAGATGTGGTCTGTTTTGCGACTGACACAAAGTGAGAAGTGTTAAGTCACACATGACTCATGTGACTGATCTGCCACAGCAGAAGTAGTCTAGATGAATTCCTATGACTTGCATTTTTTTTTGATACATGTACATGTACTGTTGTGCATCAATAAATTAAGGTTTTCCTTGTTACTTACTCTAGCTTGGGTGCAATTTGATATTTTTTAAGAAGGTCGGCTGCAGCAGTGTTTTCCTCTTTGTTCTTCTGCCCACTCTGGTAGATATAAATACCCTTGCCAGATTTGCGCCCTGCAAACACAGTGATAAGAATATCGGCATTATTATTTTTGCTGTTGTTGATGCTGATTTGCTGGAATAAAAAGATATACATTGTACATGTTGTTGCAACAGAATTATAAATGGAAATTAAGTATAATTAAAGTAATGGGTTTAACATTTAGTAAGAGTGCATGCAAGTATTCCTTACCACAGTAGGGTCTGACCTATCTTGAAGGAGCTTCCTATAGCATGTATAAGTCATAGATATGTGGTCAGTCAAGACCCGTCGGCTCTGAAGACAGATTCAGCCATCTTGAAATGTATATCTTTTTGCCGTGGATATGCAGCCTTTCGAGACATGTGGTCTCTACTGCCAAGACCGTTTGTACTATTATCATTGTGGTGTTGTCATTATATCTTTTTCTTACCCAGAAAGCCATTGGACACCATGTCTTGCAACATCTTTGTCTCAGTTTCGCCCATGCCAAACCTCCCGCCAAATATCCCCGAGAGGTAGGCAGCTATGTGTGCCCCCACATCAATGCCTACTTCGTCTACCAGTGTAGCCGACCCCACAGGGAAACCCATCTGTTTGGTGTATTTGTCGACATCCTTAGGCCCAACGCCCTCCTGCAAAGACGTGTCAGTTTAAGATTTTTTGAATCCAGGGGTTGCATGTTTTGCCTTTGGCATAGTACACAAGTATTTTATACACTGATTTAAATACTTTTACCTTTAAACAAGTACTGGTAACATGTTACCTTCAGAGCTTAGCACTTTCACTTCCAAGTTTTGCAACAAGGTCAAACCAAGAAGCTGAATATTCAATAGCATTTACCCAAAGAGAATCTTCTCATTAACATACCTGCATAATATACACTGAAGTGTGGCTCGCATTTAATTGTGCAAAAGGCAAAAGAATTTATCTTTCATTGTAATATTAGTTGCTTCAGTTCACTACACTATGATTTAGATCAGCAAGAATAAAATATTTTGATTTCTTTACCAAAAGAAGCTTGAACACTTCTCCCATGAAAGCTGCCAGAGCTCGTGTTGTATAAAACCCTGGTCCATCTTTCACGACGATCACTACTTTGCCCTGTCGTAATCCGACATCCACTGCAGAGGCTATAATAGGTAGAAGCAAAATATTTCATAGACGATCTATATCTGGTCATTTTCATCATGATTTCTGATATAGTCTGAAATGACCCAAATTTTCCTATGAAAGCTAGTACCGGTATGGAACTACAATAAAGTACTTTTATGTCCATCTTAGTGATACAGTACATATGCTATATATTACAATGCACAAACTTATTTACATTGACAACTTTATTTTGTGCCAGAACCATATTGTGAATTACTTTCAAAAGTGAATCATTAAATACTGAATCCGTAATCATGTTTATCGTAACATTTTGTACCAATAGTGTCTTGCGATGTCTTGTCCGTGGTGACAATCTCCAGCAGTGGCATCTTGTCCACAGGTGAGAAGTAATGCATTCCAATCACCTAGGGAAGTTGGTATAAGGGTCAAGTTGTAAAGCACTAGCAACCAAATGCGAATCTTACAGGCTCTACAGCATTGTTCAAGGCAGTCAAATATTTGACAAAACACAACGTTAAAATGTCCCAATAGATGGGTCTTTAACAATGGCTAGCTGTTAAGAAAGCTGAGCAAAATATATGTGAATGACAGAAGCCCGATTTTACTTGTGTTAAGCGCCGTTACATCCATACTTGAAAGTGTAGAGAAATGTCAGATTTGTTTCAGAAGGAAGTAATACTATTTGGAAGTAAATATTACCTTCTCTGGTCTTTTGCTGGCTTCTGCGATCTTGGTAATGGGAAGGGCTGATGTGTTTGAGGCAAACACACAATGTTCTGGAATGTACTGACAGCCAAAGACCAATCATTGAAACAACATTCTAACAGGGAGAGAAAAGTGTGTAACTGGAGAAATCTGCATGCAGCTATTAATTTAATACACAGAAAGACCAGCACATAAACGGCGCCATAGCAACTCCCAGAGTTTACACTGAAATCACATCCCTTTCAGGTCGTAGAAAATGGCTGATATATGTTAAATATGGAAGAAAAGTTAAGGGCTTTTTCTTCAGCTTTAAAGATGTAAACGATCCCTAGAGCAACAAAACAGCAAAACACCGATAAAGCACATCGTGCAGTGGTAGGTTTAACATATCTCCTACAGTCCCATAATGGCTTTAAGATACCAACGAGTACATTTGTAATTTTCTGATTTAAAATGTTAACAGTAATACATCATACAGATTATGTACCTGTTCAACTTCCTTAATAACTTTGTGTTTGATATTGATGTCTTCAAACACCGCCTCAATGACCATGTCCAGTTTGTCGAAGCCTTCATATGCCAATGTCCCCTTGAGGTTGCCGTATGTCTTGTCAGCTTCGAAACTGAAAGGCATACATCCATGAGACTTGTAGCATAGCTCAAGTTTATATACAGCACACTGCAACATGTACACTGTAAGCTACAGATACTAAATGATATACATGTTCTCTTCACACTCAAATTTCAATCTCTTTGGAAATTCTGTTGACCGCATTCAACATGTTCACCAAAACATTAACATGACTAACTGACCAACAATAATGATTCTATCAGTTGAAATATCTATGGAAATTATTGGTAACAAATTTATACGTACGATGATAGTTTCTTCTTTTTCACCGCATCTTTGAGACCTTTCTCTACTTGACTCTGTCCGCGTGCCAGACCCTCGGGAGCCATATCCTTCAGCACAGTCTGCATGTTCTTGTCTATACTGACCTGGGCTATACCAGCACCCATAAGGCCTGCACCAAGGATGCCTAGGTTTCTTCAGACACAAGAGAACCCGATTATAATCTTTGAAAAGGTTTTTCCCATAAAAGTACCTGGGAACTTTTCTGCCAATATTGGAAAATGTATACTGCTTATTATTTAACCACAGAAGTACACACAACCCAACAAAATATCGTATTATGTTGTATAATGTTGAGACTACATGTACTATTATTACTGGCTTTTATGGTATACCGGATGGTAGGTGGTGAGAAATTAAGAACATATAACACTTTAACCAAAAAGCATGACGCAACAACACAAGAACTCATGATATACACAGTAATTCACATTCGCAGCACAAATCTTCATGTCTAACTTTGGCTCACCCCAAAATTAAAGCAATATTCCATGTACTTACTCAACCTTCTTTTGAGGCTTGCCAAATCTGTTTTTCTTGCAAGCCGTCTGCCCATGGAAAAGTCCCATCAAGGCGTTACTTTCTGATGTCATGGCAAGCTCTCCAAACACCTTCGCTTCTGATTCATAACCTTCTTTCTGACCCTTTTCCAGACCTGTTTTGACTACATCAAGGATGCCCAATGGTGCTGGATATAAACCGAGGGATTTCTTCATCACCGTCTTCCTTGCCTGCCCCAGCACAAAATTACGGCCTGCGGGATATTTTAGAATGAAGTCCATAATTTTATCCTGCATTCCCTTTTTTCTGCCTGTTCTTTTTAACGATCCATTTGCAAGGTTCTTAGCTATCTGTATGGCTACTTCCTCTAGGTAGTCTCTGGTGCCTTCTGCCGCAGGTTTCAGGCCCGGTCCGAGGGGGTCAACAAGCTGATCTACAAGTCCCATCCTCTTCGCTTTATCTGCTCGGATGTTTTTCCCTGTGAGCATCATGTCCAGGGAATTTGGAACAGAAACCTGAAAAGAAAGAAATCCCAGGTAGGTAATTTATTTTACAAATCTAAACTTTGTATCTCTTGTAAAAAGTCCCACGAATATATTCTTCTTTACATTACCCTTGATAGAGGTCAATTTATACTGTGCTGAGACAATCTGGTGTTTGGAAATATTCACTTCTGTCATTTGCATTTCTATAGCAAACTTGAGTCACAAATTTTAGAAATTGTTAGCACACCAATAAATCATGCATATTACTGGCAGGACTATGCATGTGACGGCGAGGCGTGATCAATGAATTACCAGTCTGGGGAGTCGTTGTGTGCCTCCTGCTCCTGGAAGAATGCCCAGCATCACTTCAGGTTGACCCAGCACGGTCTTTCTGTCTTTGACAGCGACTCGGTATTGAGTGGCCATTGCAACCTCCAAGCCTCCACCAAGGCAAGATCCCATAATTGCTGACACTATCGGCTTTGGGCTTTTCTCTAGTCTCTCGAGAACCTTCTGGCCATCCCTACTCAATGTATATATTTCATCGGCAGTTTTGCATTCTTGCAACATACTGAAACATAAAAAGAATGTCACACTTTACATTACCTTTATTAGTGAACATTTTACACACATATAACCAGTCGGTGGTACCCACTATCGGGTAGTACAGTTTAATGAATAATGATCCATGTATAAGTCAATAAAATTATGAATCTGTAACAAAATTACAAACATAGCGATATATTGGATCAATCTTGAACCACAATACCGATGTTACCTTTTATAAAATTTCACCACTCTTTACATTCAAACTTCTAACTAAAAAAGGAGGCAGTTGTGTTTTACTATGTATGCGTGGACAGGGCTTATAGTCGCTTTGACAATTGTACAGTCTCATAGAGACTGGAAGAAGGTTCATCAAGCTTGATGTCTTGATCCTATGTATGTTGCTGTGGGTGTGGAGGTACATGTACTGGACCTGTGTTATATTAGTCCGACCTGCAGCCAGTCTTTAGAGTGTTAGCCAACAGAGACACCATCCCAAGGGTTAGAAGTGATGTCGCAACCCAGACCATTATCCTGGCTCTGAGCAATACTAACTTATAATTATGGTTTATTTTCATAAAGAGATACAGAAGATCATGTAAGTAGTACAAGGGTACTTACTTTATATCTGCACCAGCTATGAAGCAGTCTGGTTTGCCCGATACCAAGACAACACTTTTAACAGCCTCATCTTTCTCGACTTTGTCCACAATATCCACAAATTCCGCAAATAAAGCTTTACTCAAGGTGTTCACCTAAATCGTAAGAATGAACAAGTGATTAACATGATTAAAGCATGTAAAATACTAGGTATTTACCTTTCTACTACATGTCTACATACATATTTTTTTCTGCAGAGTTGACCGGTTGGTGATCAAAAGCACTAGATATAAATAAGTTTTAGGTAATTAAGCCATTTAGTAGCGGCGGATCTTGCCAACAAGATTGTATTTGTTATTTTCCTTTAAACTGAATATCAATCAGAAATGGAACAAATATAAGTATCATTTTTACAGCTATTTAGTAATCTGACAAATACCTAATCTGACCAATACCCAATAGAACTCATTTTAACTTGCTTTGAACTACTAGTATTCTTCTACACTATTGCCTATTTACGTTCGTGCTTGGTGTGCTCAGTGCTGCCAATCCCATGTCATCACACAAACCTTGGCAGACATTAATTGTACATTATTAAATTTAGTTTATACCGTGGTACAATATTTAACAATTTGTATAAGTACAAAACAGCCTCTGGCCATGATGTTTACCTTCAAATTGTACACACATGTATATTGGTATTATTGTATTTATTTTGTACAATTTGGAAATAAATACCTACCTACCTACCTAGGTCCTAAATCAATAATCAACTTACTGGTAGTAATATAATGCATAACGTAACATCTTAATAACATCTTTCTTGTTCATTGATATGTGGGAGTGCATGAGAACAGCCTCCCCATAGACACACCCTGGGTATCAGGTCTTGTCAGACATTTTGTTCAAACTTAGCCTGATAGCGAATGCTCTCACACAGTGGAGTTCTTAGACTGTAGCGACTTGAATTGACGTTACAATCATTATCACCTGTTTTGGCATGGTATGACCCTTTGGTGTTGATCATGTTGATGTGCTGTTAAACTGTGATATAATCAATCAATTCATTGATATGTGCATTTATTTTTGTGATAAAGGAGACAACATAGAAACAAACCTTAGCTCCAGGGTCATCAAATGTGACCACTCCAACACCATCCTTAACTTCATATTTCAGCAGACCAGCTGTAACAAAGAGTTATTAGTACATATAATAAACACAAATGAGATACATGATATAAGGCTGGAAAATAGGGCAATTCACAACCATATCTTTATGTAGCCGCTCTAACCCTATGTGTGACTTTTCTACCAATGCAGTGTCATGATTTTAGTATGTATCCACCCGTAACCAGGTATTTCCCAATTTCTAATTATTTACTAAAGACATTAACAAACATATGCATTACCCCGTAACAAAAAAACAGTGCTAAATAGTAAATGAACACTTTGGTACATGTGGTATCCATACAATAGCATGGGCATATCGATATTGTAAACGCCTTTACCTAATAAATGTTAAAAGATTTCTTAAAACTGATAACCATAACAATGTCAATTTACATGTATCGACAAATTGAACATGATCAACCCCAACAATGATATTTACCATTTATAACAATTTATTAAATTAATTCCATAACCATATACTAATAACACTGTAACTGCTGGTTATATATAGTAACATGGTGTAAAAACTGATTACAAATGCAGGTTAGTGCTAAATGGGATTTTTCTGGCTATGTAAAAAATAAATAATTAGGACAATCCTATGATTCAGGATACTTGGGGGGGGGGGTTCTTCGTTGTCCTTAACTGAATGTCCATAACTGTATTGGTATACTTACTCATCACTGCAGTTTGAGCATGCTGACCTTTAACATAATTTACCTTTAAGTCACAAAGACACTGGCGATGTAATAAGCTCCTGGTAACAATCATAAACCATTTGTATCAAACTTCAGAAAGTTCAAAATGTTATAATCAGTCATTTACTCATACTTATAATATCGATAATTACCAGACATAGCTGGAGATGATGAAAAACTTCTTCTCGATCTGGTCCAGAGAGTGGCTACAAGAAAACAGCATGAACATATATACTGTAAGTTTATTACATGGGGAAATATGAGCTCAGTTTATATAGAATTCTTTCAATAGTAGTCCGTACAACTCAGCATTAGCATTACCAGATTATACCACCACCTGACTTCTGTTCTGATTCTGACACTTGCGACAACAATCCAGAACTTGGGCTTGGACAGTTGTCAAGTTGTCTCCAGCAGTTTTCTCCAGCAAAGAGTGGCTGGGGACAACTGTCAAAGTTTCATGTTTGATTTGCATGGATTAATATTTTGTCTATAAGCAGGGTATGGTACATTTTAGATCAACAACTGATCAAGATCTTCACTTTAACAGTGTTTATTCAGAAACTCCCCACCCTGCCCCTGGAGTTTTTAAAATCTTTTCTGGTTCATGCAGACTAGACTTTGGATGCTTGTCACTGAAGTCACTAGACTAAGTGTTTTTACTGCATTATTACTTCAAGTGTTACCTGTGGTATCTGTTTGCATTAACAGAGATGTAAAAGAAATTGTCATTAAACAAGTCTTACCATTTGAACAGTGCAACTTAGACCTCGAAATCGCATGAAAAACCTTTAACATCTTCATCTTGTCTGCTCAACTGCCAAAGCCGGGATCTCGTTCAACATCTCGAGGTTATGTACTCTCCGAGTCAAAATTAAGAGTTTGCAAGAACCTGCTTAATCTCGAGCAGGCCCAAATTGTGTGTTATATACCAGAGGTTATATATCCTGGTATTGTGTCGGAGTCAGTATATTGAACCTCCCGAAATGTACATTTAAACCTTTTTGGTAACATTAAATATATATTTTTTTTCAGTCCACACTTTTTTGAGACATTGCCCTATGTGTATTTCTGAGTTACAGGTCAGTTGGAGACAAGTGCATTGAATGACCCTGAACACTACACAAGGCCAAAGATACCCCTTATGTGAGTCCCGAATTTAAGTCCGTTTCGCATTACGGCCAACCGTTTGGAGTTACAGGCCAGTGTCAGGGGCGTATTTATACTTACGCAAATGACGCACTTGCATACAGAAATATTTGCGTTTTTCCCAGCCTTGTCTGCGTTTTTTTTAAAAAAAAAAAAGTCAACGCAATGTATTACAAGACTACAGGCTACAGAACCAGTAAATGCCGGGCCGGGAGTCACCCAGTTTCACCAGACCACAGAACGCGCCTGCTGGTTGTTACTTATCACATTACTG
>JAAUYG010215154.1_pt1 | contig 11367 bp, 7 predicted proteins | sample 7278091 | NCBI WGS metagenome assembly JAAUYG01 (sample SAMN14350201, study PRJNA611818) | marine sediment metagenome | isolation source: surface marine sediment (0.6m) | place: French Polynesia: Moorea | collected 2018-08 | reverse complement strand
CCCCCAAATCCACAACAACAACCCCCCCCACCCCCCCCACACCCCCCCCCCCCCCCCCCCCCCCCCCCTAAATTCTATATCCCACCCCCACCCCCCCGCGCCCCCCCCCAGGGGTCAGACGGAACTCCGTGTATGTATATGGGTAATAAATTTCCTTTTCAGCTCGAGGCTGTTGGCTGTATCGCCATGTCACATCACAGCCTGCTGTGCAGCTAAACAACTGGGCGGTTGCGCTTGGTTTGATAGCCGGGGCTATCAGATGCAACCGTGTTCATCGTAGCAAATAATATATGTTCAGCCAGATTTTGCTGCACATCCGCGTGTGGCAATGAGTCACTGCAAGTGGGGGTTTTGTGTTTACGTATACAGCCTAGCATGGCTTTGATCAGCGCAAAGTTTGTCTGAAATAACTAAACTTCAAGATATGTCTTCATTGAGTCGTGAAAGTATGTGAGGAAGATCACCGAAGAACGGAAAAGCCCTAGCATCCCACTCTGGGCTAGTAAACCGAGCCACAACGGTCTCGGTTAGTTGGTCGGAGTCAGCCTACCCTGGCTGGTGCTGTGTGCCACAGTGGAGACGGCAGGTAAGTGACATAGCCTTGGTCACCACGCCCTCTAGCGGTAAGAGCCTGGGTGAACGAGGCTAGTAAGTGACACGGAAGTCCTCTAAACATTCCCAGTCGATTTTCAACTCACTGGAAGAGCATGACGCGGGAGTCAGGTCATCTGAATTGGGGTGTTGCGCACTAATAATCGGTTTCATTTGGAAGCAAGTCTACCCTTAAGCATCATGTCCCCTTTAGCCAAACAAATTGGACCATATAAAAGCTTCGACCAATCATGAACGGCCGCAGTTTGTGCACTTTTTCGCTTCTTCCCGGCATCTTCCCGTTAAGAGGTTTTAAATACTCTCTACTGTCATGTGGAAAGTACCAATCAGTTTAAAACAAGAGGCCCAGGGGTTTTGGGAATCAGCTGGTCAAAAATAAATACCACCCATTATAGGTTTATCTTTATCAGGAAAGCACCATTGGGTTGCAATTAACTTGCTTGCTTTTAACCTTCTGGAGAGAATCGACAAAACTAACGTACCGCAAAAGTTAATGACTTCCAAATAAGTGCACCCACTAACCCCAAACATGACATTGATATCCCTAAAGGTCAAATCATTAGCATGTCGGAAACGTTGCATTTTGTTGTAGTTTCCGGGGTGTCCGCAAATTTGTTGAAATCATTTCCTTGGTTTCTTCCGAAAAGTTGTTTAAAAATATTAGACTAAGTGTATGCTCCTGGGTTAAAATAAAATTTACCAAATTCGTAAACATTGAACACATCTCTGAAAAGCTCTAGAGATGTGATGGAATGCCAGTGTAAGTAACGGCTTTCGAGAAACCGCATTTAACGGACCATGAAGATATACCATTGGAATCGGCAGCCTGTCTTCAAATAGAGCAAGCGACAGTCAACACACCAAACAGACTGTGTGTTTATTTGGCTCCGCACGGTAGGGGTTTTTTCCGTTGAAATCGGCGCAGACACTTCTAGATAATATAGCTGAGAGGCATAAACCCAGAACTGGATATTTTCCCCTGCTATTTTTGAGCAATCTCAAAGGGTTTTGTACATCCCAGGACCTGCCAGAGCCTGTATGTTGCTGATATGGCAGCCATCCGACAGGATCCGGCGTGGCAGCGTCGTTAAACCCCGGAGTTAAATTATCAGGTTAAAATTAAAATTCAACAATAAACAAGAGATTCACGGACCTTGACGATATGATTAACGACAGCAGTAGGTATGGTGACTGGAATATTAATACATGAATACTCCATTATGCCAATTGTGAAACAAATGCACTGAATGATCCCAAAATGATCCCAAAATGATCCCAAAATGACATAGACCACTACAAGATCAAAGATACCCCTCTATGACCAGCTATTGTTGAGCTACAAACCATATTGTGACAAATGCACTGAATAACCCCAAATGATCTTGAGCACTGCAAAGGTCAGAGTTATTCCATATGTGTTACTAGTGTACCCGAATCCCAATTTTCACTCCGTTTCACTCTATCTTTTTGATGTGCTGGCACTTTGCGATAAGTGCATTAATTGAATGACACCAAAATGACCCTGAGCAAAAGATCAAAGGTACCCATATTACTAGACTACCAAATTTCACTCCGTTTGTCTACGACCAACTCGTTTCAAGTTACAGGACCCTTTGTGAAAAGTGCACCGATTCACCCCCAAATGACCATGAATACTACAAAGGTCAAAGTTACCCCATACATGTGTCACTAGTGTTATTGAGCCCCCAAATTTCAATCCTTTTCGCTCTGGGGGTAACCTTTTCGCGTCAGTTACAGGCCACTTTCAGGTAAGTGCACCGAATGACCCACAAATGACCTTAAACACTATGAGATCAAAGGCACTACCATGTCCTGCCAGTACCCCGCCCCCTCCCCGAGTCCCAAATGTCACTCCGTTTCACTCTAGGAAGAGCCATTACCAAAGTTTTTGCAGTTTGCCCTGTTCCCATTAGTCACAATGTTAAGTTTCAATTTTTTTGTCATGTTTTTAGCAAGTACCAGTTGTTTGTTGCAGCAATTACCTTTGTAACTTAGAAAATATTAGTTGAAAAAAAATATGACTCTAGGGGGAACGTTTTGGAAATACCCTGTCGCATGATTCCATACTAAGAAATTTGCATTTTTTCGATAATTTCACGAAAGTAAAAAAGATCAAAATTTAACAAATATCTTTTGTGAAGAAAGTTGAAACAAATCCACAAAAGTGTCATTGTGCTGGTTTATGAACTGTGGAGGGAGTAGCGTTTTGAAACCGTTTTTACCATAGCTTCCCATATAAAAAACGTCGTTAAAATTAAAAAATCCAAAAATTTAAAAAATGGCCTGGATAGCTACCTTTCCACACAATCTGGCCTTGGTTCGTTTGGCGGTTTCCAGCAAATCTCGTTTCACGGACGGACGACAAAGACGCACGAGGGCCACGACAGTAGGTCTGCTGACACAGTCAAACAGAGCTAGAAATAGAAGCAGACTTTTCTTGTTACTGGAGCCGCTGTTAATTGATTATCCTTCCAGCTATGAAGATGGGGGACCTTACGGAGTTGGAGGAACGCTACTACCAAGCCGTTGAGGCTACTAAGCTACTGGAAGGAACAGAAATTCCCAACACCAATGGTGCCATCGACTACCCAAGAGATGAATTTGAAGAATGGGCTGACAGGGTGGACATCCATAGCCTGGGAGGAGAGAAGGCAGATTTCTATCTCGACAAAGATATTGTAGAAAAATTTGGAGACTACCGGCGTGTCGTGGCAAAGGAACTCACCAAGTGCTTCAAGTACGACGGAGTCAGCATGGGTGGCCAGCTGAACAACATTGGGTCCTGTCATGATGGCAGCAAGGTGGGCCGGATGAACGAGGTGGACAGTCTGTATGTTCTGGACAATGAAGACATTCTTGTCGAAGAGACCACCAAGGCCGGGTTCTATCGGGTATTCTTGAAACAGGGGGCCGCAAGAAGAGAAATTGTTCCGCGCAAGATACGTAATCACTTTGCCGATGTGTATTGTGATCTGGTTTCAAGATTGCCCCTGCCAGACTGCCTGGAGCATGGCGGAATCAAATCACCACGTTACAGTGGTGTGCGATACAACGGACCAGCAGCGACCTCCCAGTTTCTCACCTGTCAAGGAGAACAGGACAAATCGCTCCTCACCTGGGATGTCACGCCGACCTTCTGCTTCCCTAGGGATCACCCTATTCACCGTGAGGTGACGAGGTTGATCGAACCGATCATCCGAAAGATATCGGACAGGATGTTCGATAAGACTGACGTCCACCTAGTCCCAGATGCCTCGCAGAACCTGTGGAGGTTATCCACAGCACAGCTAGAGGCCGATATACTACGAGAACTGCATCCCAACACCCCAATGAAGAAAGCCCTGTCCTTCTGCAAGGTCCTATCAAGCCGCTTGAAAAAATGGAATGCCGAGCATCTCAAATTCCCAACAACAGAAGACGGCAGTGATGCAAGACACATCTTGAAAGAGCTGGATAATTACCTGGGTCATTTGGATGAGCTGGAAAAATCTGCAGGAGACCTGATGAACAGAAAAATGCGATATGCGCACATATGGATTCCACCCGGAAAGCGCAAGCTCTACAACGAAGATGAAAAGAGCTACATTTCCATCAACACAGCTGCTATGAAGCACATCATCCTCAGGGCTGCTTTGGCCAAACCAGAAGCCTTCACAGCAAGTGGGGACATGGATCTGGTGGTGGAACTGATGCAACAGGTGTTCCAGGCACTGGGGAACACGTTTAGCATACCCCATGCCTTGCTAAGTGGATGTAGCATACCCCTTTTCTCTGTGTTGGGACAGGCGGCGGAGCAGAAGATGGCGATGGCAGTGTGTATCCAAGAGCAGTGCAGAACTCTGTTGTCAACGGCCATGACGAAGGTAAGAAACCTAGTTACATGGGATCCGCAATATTGTCAAGTCAGGCTTATGAGACCCGTCCAGTAATGGTAAAGGAGACGAGCTTAGGATTTCTGCATGTAATTCCTTGCCCAAACCTGTGATCATTTTCACTTGTATATACTTGAACACAATTGGTATGTAAAATAGGACGTTTAACAAAAAGTTTGGTACACATAAGGCTTTGCATCGCTTCGTTGCAAAAAAAAGCTCCAGTACCAAGAGTTTTTCGCAGAAAGCCCAGTCTAACAACTGTAATTCTAAATTTTCACAAAACTGAATCATTTAAATATTTTCAGATGATTATCTATTTATTCTATTTTTAGTCAACGTGGACTTCTGAAATTCACGATTTCGTGGAAGATTTGAATCGGCGTGGAATGCCATTCGTGAAAGAGTTGAATCAGTTTGCAATGCCAACGGAAGATTTACTTATTGCAGAGTATGCATTCCAAGTGGCAATAAACCCACATCATCATCCTATGTTTGACAGATGCATCAACCATTTGGTAGCGATGCTAGTGTCTTTGTCTAACACTTGTGGTGGCGTTGTTTACCTTACCGGCAACCCTGGGATAGAGGTGACTAAAGACAAATTCGACGTATTCCACCAGAGGCTAGCTCAACTGGTTTGCTCTGAAACCAAACTGCCGCAGGAGATGATGGAAGTTAGACAATTGGAGAATCACAAAGCTTGGGGTTGCATCATTGTGGAAAAGTCTCAGCACAAACTAAGCCACTCCCCTTTGCATCCAACACCGAGTGGCACAATGGTATTCTGTCAGTATTGGAACGATATACTGGGGTTTATACATGCACGGGGAGCAGTGTCAGAAGACAAGAAGGAGCCTATCGTGCAAGGCAATCAAAGATCTGCTGCAGAAACTCTCGAAGCGTCAATCCCAGATGACCTTTCATTTGAGGACGATGATGCAGTCGAAAGTTTTATAGAGGGTAGCATCCCCGAAGAAGGTGGTAGTGATGGCACACCTGATTCCCCTGAACATGCTGAAGAAAACATCGATTTTTCAAGCTACAGTAAACTCGACTGGTCGAACAATAAAAGGGACTGGGAAAACTATGTAAAATCAAAGCGCCACTCACTTGATGATATCATCGAATCATGCCAATTGTGGAAGCCAGCTTCTCCAATGAGAGTTACACCAGATGTAGCCATGCTGCATGAAGTGTTTGGGTCTGAAGCAGAACGCAGCGAACTCTTCTCGAGAGTAGCCACAGAAGAGCCAGGGTTTGCAATTGTATGCAAGACCTGGAGCTTTATGCTGCCTGAGGACATCTATCAGAGATCACCAGAAGGCAGGGTTTGTGACGTACTGACAGTGTCCCAAACTGGGCAAATATCGTTTTGGGTCATCCTTGATGCCCAGTGCGAAACAGTCACCACAGAGCACAAAGAATATATGATGAAAACGGCCCGAATGGTCAAGTACCAGCTTGTGGAACGAAGTTATCCCGACTGCCTGAAACTACACATCCACTGTCATTTGGTTCGTACGAATGGTGGAGACATAGAGTATGCCTTTTCCAGTTTTCGTGACCAAATGGAAGAAATGGAAACTCTGTTCTCCCAGGTGTGCAAACATAACACAGAATTTGATCTCCTGCAGCGTGCACTGGCAGTCAATATCCTGTCCAAGGAAGGCTCACTCAAGCAGTGCGTAGGCGACCAGGCCAGTGTTACACTATCAGCACGGCAGGCTGAGGTGCTGATGCACAAAGCAAAGGTGAACTACATTTCGGGACCAGCGGGGAGCGGGAAAAGTCTCATTGCTTTTGAACTCTACAAAATGCATGGCGGACACAAAAGTATCTATATCTGTACAACACAGCCGTTCCTCGAGTTCCTGAGTTTCAACGGGTGCAGCGGAACACTTATTCAGAGTGATCGAGACCTTTTCCACGAAATCCGAAGTGGCACCTTTAGGGGCAAGGAATGCGTTATCATCGACGACAGTCACAACTTCACGTGCTCAAAATCCACAGTGAAAGAGCTGTTCCACATTCTCAAAGACCAAAACGAAATGTCACTGTTCGTCTTCGCTGACAATGACTATCAGTCATTCGATAGGAAGAGACAGGAGGCAGTTTATGATTGCTTTCACAGTCTAACACGTGAGGTGTTGGGACAAATGCCACAAGTCTATCACCTCACGGAGATCTATCGCAATTCGCGCAAGATTGTATCATTTGTACAATCTGCCATCCAAGATGCATTCAGTGGCTGTCAAACAATAACTTGTGCGAACCTAGATGTTGGCGAAGGCATAGAATGCATCAAGGTGGAAGACTTGTGGGAGTCTACACCAGGAAACGAATTTGTGGCCTATTTGAATCCATTGTTGTCCTCTGAATTATACAGGCCAGCAGAAATCGCTATCTTGCTGGATGTTTCATACGCAGAAGAAAAAATTGATCAGTGCAGACACATGTTAACACAACATTTCCCACAGGTGAAACTGCAAACCGCTGCTGTCTTCCCACGAGCAGGTGTGGTTGTGGACTCTGTGATGAGCTTCCTGGGGCTTGATGCCTCGCTCTGTATATTCATCTTGCCGCAGGTCCAAAGAAAATCCAAAGGCAGAAACTTGGTGAAGGGCATATTCCAGAGGAACAGAAATGCTGAGCCAGACATCGCGAATCCGTATTATAGGGTTTTCCTCGCGTCCAGGGCCACCCACAAAGCCGTCTTCATTGTGCCACAAATTGATTCATACCTCGTCACCCATATGAAATTTGACCAATTCCAGGTACGTGTGTTCAGATCCAAAAATTTGAATAGAAAATATCAGAGATGACAATGCAAGGCTCATTAACGGTGGCAAAGTGTTGATTCACTCGAAGTTTTGATTTATACTGCAACACAATTTCTTAATGTAGTCGAACGCGTTTGCATTATTTATTATAATAAAATGAAACATAACTTTCACTAGGTCAACTTTTCATTTAATCACGAGATACGGAAAGTTAATAAATAAAAAGAGATGAAAAAAAAGATGTTCTGCCTTGGCAAGTGAGACAGTAAACCAACTTTGAACTTGGATTTATGCATAGTGATCTGTTGTAGCTAAGGTGATAGACCTCAACTTTTGGCATTTAAAGGACAAATGATTTTGGCATACCCAAGGTATTAGGTACACTCTATACGCTGACTATTATCTCGTAAGGCGTCAAAACGTTTAAGCACTTCAACCAACAACAGTTTCCACAATTTCCTTGTGCAGAAGCATCAATTTCCAAGTCACAGGTCAATATACAGAAACATGCAATGGATAACCCAAAGAAGACTCTCAAAGATGACTTTCAGATCAGGAATGTGCTTCAGAAAACCCGAGTGTTCACTCCTAATTCCCTACGAAATACTTTTTCTAAGTTTCATGTCTTTTCTCAGAAAATACACAGAATAACCACAAAGTAATTTTAAATCCGCCGAAACCGAAATCCTACCCCCTTATATTGTTACGTTAACCATCGAGGCCCCAAATTTGGTCCGTGTCTACTTAACGGTTGATAGGTCAATGTGGTGAGTGGAAAAAGTGGTAGGCACTCAAGCGGTACAAGAAAACTTCCTTTTGCTGTATGACCATTCGTTTCCCGGATATCCACATAATAGGTGCCTGGCCTTGACCCTGAGTCGTCCTTGAATAGTCAGGGCAGAGACATGAATATCAAACGGAACCCTTGCAAACAATCACCAAAAAAGTGGAGAACCGATGAAACATTAAGCAAATTGTAAACATATTGAAATTTGTTAATCGCATAATGAAACAGATTAGCCTGTCATTAAAGTAACTATTTAATATATGCACACACCTGCTGTTCATAAATAATCTATAATTATATCTCACTTATCACTTCAAGAAACGGACAGTATACAGCTGCTGGCTTAGGTGTGAGTAACCTTAAATTGTACAGAGAAATTCATAGGATTCATTTACTTGACTGATCTTGTTGTAATTGTTTCAATTTACAAATAAACTACTCCATTTGTGGCATTTATTTGACTCGCACGATCATCTTGACGACAGCCGTTAGCCATTACTGATGAACATTTACCCGTGAAGAAACTCCCAATTGTATCATGTGTATTACTCCAATCAAATCAACAGAGTTCACGTGTGGCCCTTATTTTAGCCCTTATTTTTGTCTTGTTAGTTTGTATCAAATAAACTATTAACTACATAGAGTTACAATGGTAGAAATAAGATCTTCTGAATATTGCATCTCATAATCCCTACATGATTTGAAGCACACATCAAAAAAAAAGCCCACACATGTGGGCATATGCGAGACGCTTGCTCCAGATCGATCAGCCGTATCGTTAAAGCTTTCAGAAACAAGCCTTATTCGTGTTTTATCGTGCGTGTCCTGACAATAGCCACTAATTGTAACGTAGGTTTCTTTCCGGGAATTCCTGGTATTGTGATATATACGTACAACACTTTACACAGTTAACTTGATTTTCAGCTACATTCCCTGAACATATGACATTGTGTACATACATTGTGGCATCTTTGTAATACTTTGGCTGGTTAACACTTTGCTACATAGTTAATTTGGTTTTCGCCTGCATATAAATTGGGGCATCTTTGTAACTTATAACACTTTGGTTAGTCCAGATTGCTAGAATTTATGTCAGTATATACACCGGGCAAACACAGCATACATTTCTCTTTCCTTATGTTATGCACACGCTCTGATGTTTGTCCTCAGCTTCTGCCAGATGTCGGTGAGACTGACACGCCGGAGATACGCAAATATGGGAAAAAGTTCAATGCGGACATACTCTGTGCTGCCTTGTGGGGTATGTAAATTATACTGCTAATAAAACAGGAATGTACCAACGTTAGTAGTAGTCCTGTGATAAGGTTAGTAGTAGTAGTAGTAGTAGTAGTAGTAGTAGTAGTAGTAGTAGTAGTAGTAGTAGTAGTAGTAAACACATAACCCATGTCACAAATGCACATGAAGTTATGTTTTTACAAGTTCACGAAGTAGCAAATGTTGTTGTATAATTTTACCTTACTCAATTTACTAGTAGTAACAGTCAATACTAGACTAAGAATGGATAGGTCACAATTGCACATTGTTGTCTTTTTATAAGTTCTGTAAGTAGCCCATGTTATCAAAGTAGAAAATGCAATTTTATCTTATTACATTGAAGCAACGGTTATGGCAGAGTAAAAGTGAAAAGAAACTCACAGAGTCAATTAACACAAGCCATTTACTTTAACATGCCATGAACAAGAAGCCCAAGGGAGGGTCAAAGCGCTCTCATTGATAGTGGCAGTTGGTATAACTCTATATAGATGTAAATATTCCATAATACCAATATTTAAAAAATATACTAAATGAAACTAAAATGATACTGACCACCATAAAAAAAATCCTATATGCTGCAGTAGAAACCAAAATGATACTGACATCCATAAACTAAATCCTATATGCTGCAGTAGTGTCCAGTCCATGCCGTCCTGAATTTCAATTTATTTCCCTGTGATAAATGTTTTTTCTGAAAACATTTCAAAAATAAGTTTTTTTTTTTATAAACTTCATTTTATTTTAAGATGTGCAAAACAGAAAGAATGTGATTGTTCACCTTGACCATATGTAAATATGAGTATGAGAATGTGCTGAATGCACTCAATAACCCAAAATGACTTTGAACACTGAAACGTTAAATATGTTTGCTAGTGACCCTGGGTACAAAGTTTTAGCGATTTTGCTTTTCCGACAATATCTATTTCGAATTCCAGGCTAGTTTCAGATAAGTGCACCGAATGACCCCAAACCCGCCTTTAGCACTACAGGATCGAAGACACGCTAAATACGTTTCACTAATACAGCAGCACATATGGCGATTTACAATGTCGGTCACCGTCCATTTGAGAAAATTGAACCGAATGACCCCAAATTAGCATCGGGGTTCAAAAGTGCCCACATGGTGTTTAATTTATCCTGAAGTCACATATTTCCATCCGCCGCTATACGATTTCCATTCACAAGTTGATTGTTTTCAAGTTTCTTTGAAAACAAATTCTATTCCTTGTATAAATTTTGTGTTGAAACAGAATCTTAACTAAGAATGGGTTTTTAAAATTAAATGTTAAATTTATTAACTTTTAAACTTGTTGTAAACTTACTTTTGAATTTTGAACTTTGTAGAAGTTACCTTTGCGTTATTTTTTTAAGAAGGAACATCTATTAACAGTTTGGTTGACAAAGAAGCATAACAGTACCAAGGAAAGAGTAACGTTTTTGACTGTTATATATTCGGGAAAGTTAGTGCAGTTAGTGTACCGAATGAACACTAAATGACCTGAACAATACAAGGTCAAATGTATCACATATCATATGGGATACCATATACGTTATACGTTTTGCTTGTACCCCCACCTCCCCTGCCCACATTAACTTACACCTGCATACACCACCGAATCCAACTTGCAGTCGGTGATATGACCATGAGTGGTTGAAAGCCGATTATAAGCCGGATTCACCCCCCTCCCACCTTCCCTGCCAAATGTCAGTTTGTTTGGCTTTCCCCAAAAAAACACATTGGCGAATTTAAAATTTTCAAAACAATTCCTTACAAAATCGTAAGCTTAAAGTTAAGCATTCCAAAACAATACTTTGTCACGACAATTGGTGAGCAAATTCATGAAAAGTCTGGAATACTTCGTATAGCGTTGTGAAATAATGCTTCAAATTAACGAAACGAAGACAAAAGAAAACTACCTTTTCACAACTTAACTTCTGAGCGTATTAGCCAGGTCAGTCAACAAGAAAAGGAACGAGTGAGTGAGTGATGTGGGGTTTAACGTCGCTTTGACATTAT
>JAAUYG010074316.1_pt1 | contig 11367 bp, 9 predicted proteins | sample 7278091 | NCBI WGS metagenome assembly JAAUYG01 (sample SAMN14350201, study PRJNA611818) | marine sediment metagenome | isolation source: surface marine sediment (0.6m) | place: French Polynesia: Moorea | collected 2018-08 | reverse complement strand
CGGACTAGTACAAGACGGGTCTAGTACATACACACCAACAACTTGCAGTCGGTGATATGACCATGAGTGGTTGAAAGCCGACTATAAGCCTGATTCATCCATCCATCCCACACGCCACACTCTATACCCACCTCACTGTATACCTGACTAAAGTCTATACCTCGCCACACACTATACCTCACACGCTATACCCACCTGACTCCAGACCCGTACCACGCAGAACGTGATAATCTGCTTGTTGATAAATTACGAACACGGATATTCTATTGTTTTTTTCTATAGACTTTTTATTTTCAGTATTTAGATTTTCAGTATTTTTCTGCAATATTTTGCAGGACATCCTTAAAAAATGCCAACTAAAGAGATCCCGTTGTATACATGCAATACTGTAACGATATATTCAACAACGTAGGAATGTGTTAGTCCACTTGTCAGACTGTGGAGGACTGCTTCCTCAGGGTAAATGTAGTCAATGAAACGGATCAATCTGAATAACAGTTGGACTGGGGAATGGATCAGTCATTGTGGAGGAACAGTTGGACTAGGGAAGGGATCAGTCATTGTGGAGGAACAGTCCGACTAGGGAAGGGATCAGTCATCGTTGAGGAACAGTCCGATAGGGAAGGAACCAGCAACTAACAGAGTCACAGACTAGGCCGCGATTCAGGAATCGTGTAGCAATGCCAAATTCCTGCTTTGAGATCACCATACATTGACACCTTGTCCCTGTACCCATGTCGCCCCGTCACAGTTTCCACACGGCACACCAAGAGGCCAGCCATAGATTACATTGCCTCTGACGTCAAGGTCACGTGACTAGTGTTTATGTGGTGTTTTCTGGACGACAGGTCTGCTGGTTCCTCGCTGTGGGTGGTCCCCACACACGGAGATAGCACGCCGCTCACTGACAGGACACGGCTTGTCATCTCTACGTCACCAGAGTCTTTACCGTGTGACGTCAGTCTGTTTGTGACTTCACTGGACGTAGACTCCTTTCTGTTGTCTCCGTTTGAATTTTCTGACGCTTTGCTAGATTTGTCAGTCGTCACTTTGCCTTTAGCTTCCAGTGAGGCCTTTTTGCTTCGCTTCCACTTCATGCGACGATTTTGGAACCAAATCTTGACCTGGAGGGGATACAGACAACATTTGTCTTATTGTTTGCCCATTAGCATTACGCCAACTCCGGTGTCAAATAATGTATGTACATAAATCAAAAGCAATGCACAATCTTTAAACTACTATTCTTTAACAACAGCAATTACATGTAATTTCTTTTAGCCAAGGTCATAGTACATGATAGGAACAGACGGTGGTAGTCATAGAATACACCATTATATCACAGTAGTCATAGAATACACCATTATATCACAGTAGTCATAGAATACACCATTATATCACAGTAGTCATAGAATACACCATTATCCCAGTGTCACTGCTAGGAACAATTACAATGTTACGCTTTTACTATTGGTGTTTGTGGTTGGCCTCTGTGTTCTGGCCTAATGTGTCGCTGCTCCAGTAGTGTTTCTATTTTTCCTCTCTCGTTCTTTCAACCCTGTATATTTATTTATTTATTTATTTGTTTGTTTGTTTATTTATTATATTAATTACGCGATTCTGTATACGGTATGTACAGTATTTTGAGTAGTGGCAAAAAGAGTCAGAGAGAACAATAAGCAGTAATTTAATTTAGTAACTGAAATAGTAATTAATAACTGATCGAAATAAATAGTAATTAATAACTGATCGAAATAAATAGTAATTAATAACTGATCTCCGCTATGAAGAAAATATACAGTGATTTAGTAACTGGGCTCCGTTGTCAATTCAATAAACAGTAATTTAATAACCGATATGCTTGTAAAGGGAACCATTCTTTCTCTTTACCATTTTTTCTTGTGTCGATGTATTCAATAGTTTTGAACGACTTTACGACGCTACTGTAAAACTTTCACCCACCGTTACAAAAGTTACTATAACTACATTGTCATATTGCTGGACATGCTATTGCTGCATTGCGATGACAACACACAGGAATGTGAATTTTGAATTTTACTGCTTGGAACATGTGGAATAGCGAGTTAGTGGTTGATGTGGCAGATAAAATATCGTCGGAACGAGAGAATTTGACTGGTCTAACATCTGGGAAGGTGAACTACACGGCCGTGCCGGTACTAATACAAAGACATCAAGCATCAGAGACAGCGGAAAGGGGGAGGGGAGGGGGATAGACGTTCTTTACTTCCGGTATTTTCTCCGGTGCGTTGTCGCAGTCGCTTTGCTGTGATTATATGCCACGGCAGCCGTGGTGGGGGGAGGTCTGTATTAGACAAGGCGACATTGGTTGGCACATCACGCACAAAAGACTAGCGCCGTTTCTGATTAAAAGCCGCCGTCTTTGTAGCCACTTCTCCTCATCCTTTAGCGGTGATCACGTGATAGCTGGCCGATTTGACGAGCAGGAGAAGCCGGGCGATATAAAGTGCCTCGCTCCTATTTCCCGCCTCAATGGTCGCACCTCCCTTTCTGACCTGAAAGCGATCGCTTGGCTTTCTAAACCCCTTTCTTTACCCAGCGGGGGCCAATTGGACTTCCTAATCACACTTTGGGCTCGTAACGGGTGATAGATCGCACTAAAATACGCCATTTTCTTGATTGAAAGTCGGAATTGGCTCGGTATTTTACGTCAGCCAGTCGGGGAATGGACGCTCAGTGGCGCATTAATTCCGGGCCCAGACTTGACGCCCTTCACTATGTGCCAAATCACCAATCACCAACCTCGCCCGCTCACAGGGGCCAACACCATAGAATACATTACGACTGGGGCGCCGGGAAAAAAAGAACCCCCAGCTATAGGGTTGACGGCAGATCGCCCGTGATTGGTATGCATGCAAACAACAGACACTTTGGCCGGCTTCGTCGTCTCTTATTGATGAGATTATCATTGCTCCGAATTTCAGCCGATATTTCCATTTACATGAGGATCAAAATTAGAATAACGCGTTTGAATTTATTTAGAACCAATGGCGACATGAGAAAGAGGAAAATTGGGGTGAAAACTAAATGGACCAAAATCTTGTCTTGGCTTCTCCCTGGGAATTATCAATTTACAAAGGGAAAATTACAAATCTCACATACATCAGGGAAGGACTGGTTTGGGGGGTGTAAGGGGGGTGGCTTACCTGAGTCTCGGTCAGACACAGAGATGTAGCGACCTCGAACCGCTTCGGTCGGGAGAGATATTTGTTGAGTTTGAACTGGCGTTCTAGCTCCAGCAGCTGCTGGCTGGTAAAGGCTGTTCTCGGCCGGCGAGACTTCCCCAGTAGACTGTGCTGCTGTTGGGCTGAAACAACGAGAATAGAGGGAACTGTAGCGGTTTAGAGGGAACTGTGGCGTGTAGAGGGAACTGTAGCGTTGAACTGTAGCGTGTAGGGTGACTGTACTTAAACTGGATAGGTAACAAAATGTCTCAACAAAACACACTAACCGCTTGGTTACCCGAATAAAAATATCTTAATCAGTAGCTGGAAGGATGGATGTACTTTATTTCCCAAAGTCTCTTTGGATATTAATTTAACAAAATGTAACGGAAAGGGGAAAAGGGTAACAGAGTAACAGAAATCAAGATACAGAAAAACAAAATAACTAAGAAGCAAACTTCACATCGTAACCATCTCAGGACGGTACCTCTCAAAACATTCATAAAAACGGGGCTCAGGTTCATATGCTATAAGGTCTGCCATACAAGAGCACTTATTTCCCTCAACTTATATAACTCTCCTTGGTCAGTGAAGATGGAAGGCGGCTTACCAAATAATATTTCCGTCTATTCAGATTCACACAAATTGAACAGATATATACTGACATTAAATTAAACGTGGAACATATCAACTGCGCCGTTGTCCAAAATAATCCTCTAGTGTTCTTGTACTTGGAACAGTGGTGAAAATAACGAACCAGTTGGTCTGTAACTTCACCATTACAATATAACAAACAATGACTGATCTTGAGTGACAAGGCACGCAGTTAAGCTTTATCATGTCTCGAAAATGTTTCCGATGTTGTATTGTTACACTTCAGCCAGCCACAATGGGGGTATATGCATATCCACACTCTGAATGACCTCAATTATGTACATATATACCCAGTCGGCATATGTTGGGTTGACTTCAGAAAAAACGCTAGACTAGAACCGAGACAAGACTGCCACTATGAAAGAACTGCCACTAAAGCAGAATTAGAATTGACACTGTGAGAGAACTGCCCCTAGGGCAGAGCTAACTGACAGTATAGGGCAGAGCTGTGTAGTGTCGATCGGCTCTGCCTATAGTGTAGTAGGGAAATATTGGACATAAAGTCAGACATGAGAAAAATACTTGCTGTCTTTTCGCACTATTAGTTACTATAGTATAGTAGTGCCAAAAATTATTACTAAGTTAGTAATATATTTTTACGTGCCAACAGAAGTACCAAGATTCCTAGCCGTAGTTGTCCTGACGCGTTATATGCTGGCGGCTTCCCAGTCTGAGAGCTCTATCTTCAGAGACGCCGCTTTGGTAGTAAAGATTTACTTGTTTTTGTTATCTCCATGACGTTCGTATGGTAAAACGTCTTTTTAGATTATATGGTTAGAGCGATCTGCTCAATCTTCAAACTTGGCATGCAGCTGTCAGCTAGCAGTTTCCAATCAGCGGGCTTGCCAGCAAACAGCGGCCTGACACCAAATCGCTACAGTTTGGTGACCAGCTTACACTGGGGTGTCGCCTTACCGCCCTCCACGCCGGCAGGAGGCGCCACCCTCACTGTTCGCTCACGCCGCAGCTTTTGTGCTCTCCCTGCTGAGAGCGCCTAATTCGCCTTTCGCATTTCACGGCGCGTTTCCCGCGCATAACAACTGCTCATTAACGCATTAATCGCGCTCGATTTGCAGTCAGCGACCCTTCTCGTGTAGAATCCAAACAGAATTAAATCGCGAGTCCATTTCGCCACGTGCCGTGTCCGTATTACAAGCCGTAAGTCTATTACTTGCCGAGTCAAAAGGAAATGACTTTTGATCATCGTCATAAAAGCCAGGAAAACGTGCCGTGAGGAGAGAACAGAAAGAGTGGTCGGCGGGACGGGATTAGGTTCTAAAGCGGCGGGAGATGCCGAAACTAAATTAATAAAGATCAGCTTGTTGTGAGCGGCGGCGGATGGATCTCTCTCGGTGTGGAAATGGAATATTTTGCCCCGCAATTGGCGCACTATTTAACCACCATTACGGAGTTCCTGCTGAGGAGCTCCCAGCCTGGCTCCCCAGCCCTGGCGGGTAATTGGCCTATTGTCTGGGGCGGGTCGCCTGGTGGCCAGAACGCGGCGTGCTGCCGCATCACACAGCAGGCTGCCCTGAATGTGACGTCACTACGGCACGGAATACAGCGTACACTGATGCACTGCTACGACGGCGACACTGATACGAAGACGTAGATACTAAAAACGTACACTGATACAATGACGTACACTGGTACAATGACGTACACTGGTACAATGACGTACACTGGTACGACGATGAGACAGCGAACAGTGATCGGAGACGGCGTACACTGATCACTGACAAACGGCTACGTTGATTGAAACCAGGCAGAGACCATCACAGCCACTATTCCACCCTGCCACCCCACCCCGCCCGCGGCAGGTTCTGTGTTTACACCAAATACCCAGGTTACAGGGTCACATCCCTTTTTTCTCAGACTGCATATTATCCCCTACATCACGACCGCCCCTGCGTAGCATAGTGTTTAGAGCGTCCGCTCGGGGGGCGCCGGGAGGCCGGGGTTCTATCCCCGACCGCGTCACACCAAAGACGTAACGCTTCTCGGCTAGTATTGGCGCTTGACATTAGTGAGTAGGCAACCGGCTGGCCTGCTCGGGGTCAGTAAAATGGTTTCAGTGATTCATTTCTGTTCACCTGTAGCGGAATTGAATCGGTGGCTTGCACCCAAAAACTGTCACGCGTAGTGAGATCGCTCGGCCCAAACAAAGACAGGCCCAAACTAGAAAACAGAATTTGCAGGCAAATTCAAGGTCTGGACGTCAGTTTTTGGTTTAAAAGAGTGGAAGAACCACAGCGTATTAAGTTTGGGAGCCATTCCCAAGATACAGGGTGATGAAAGGATTTGATTGAGAAGATTTACTTGCATATGGGCCCTTGCATATCTTGAGAAGATTTACTTGCATATGATGCTGCATATGGACCCTCTTTCTACCCAAGGGTTCGAAATTGAGCTTATTTTCGCTCTACCGGCAGCGGTATCCGAGATACGGGCTGATTTTCGAAATTGCCGTATTTAGCATGAAACCTATAGAGTTTGAAAAAAAAGTGCCAAGTTGCATATGGATCATCTTTCTATTCCTGGAGATCGAAATTGAGCTTATTTTTGCTCTACGGGTAGCCGTGTTCGAGATAGAGGAATTTTAAGTCTTAAATAGTGTAATTAATTAATGCCCAAAGGTTACATATATATTCTCTTTCAACCCCAATGAGCCAAACTTGCGCTTGTTTGCACCCTATTTTTGCAGCCATTTTAAGCTTTAATTAGTCTAATTAATTAGGTTAATTAATGCAGGTCATCCCCAAAAATATTCCGTGGCGAGCCCTAATGGAGATCTACCAGGCTGCCAGGTTTGATCGCCCTCCGAGCAACCTGTCTTGAGATGTCGTGTTAACGGACCGGTGGCTGGATAAAAAGGAAAAAAAAAAGAATAAGAAAAGCAAAAACAATAGATCTGCATTCAATGCAGATCTAATTAACTCACCACACCCACATACACCTGCATGCACCACCGAATCCAGCTTGCAGTCGGTGATATCACCATGAGTGGTTGAAAGCCGACTATAAGCCTGTTTCAACTCGCCTCCCCTACATCACCTTGGGCTACGGTACACCGCCTATATAGCTGGTACACCACTATAGTTGGTACACCACTATAGCTGGTACACCACTAGCTGGTCAGCCCCTATATCTATAGCTGGTACCAGAACACTGCCTGGCCTGTACGCCTCCAGTGACCTCCTGGCTGGTAGTGACTGGAGATAACAGGATTATCGGTAATAAAATGATTGCTTCCTCCCAAATATGATCCTAACAGAAAAGACAAACACTCGTTTCTGGCCAAACTGGATTAGCCGCCATTTTCTGCTCGCTCTAATCGCGTATTAAAGCGTCGTTTGGCTGCGGTGACCAGCGGACGCAGTGTTTGACGTAGCCGCTCTGGGCGATATTGGATGGAATTCTGTGGATTTTTCTAGCCGATGATTAAATAGCGCGGCGACTTCCTTTCGCCGTAATAGAATTGTCAGGGTACAGACGGCCTTCTGATAGGAAAATAATCAGTACGCCTCACACGGCGGCATTCAAGAAGTCGGCTAACGGGGCCTTGATGAAACAGTTCGTGACTACTTGACAGACAGCAGCCATTACCGTCAAACTTTGCCAATGTTGACAAGCTGATAAAGCCGCCGATCCCGTCATCTGACTATATCGGTCCACGTCAGTAACGTCACACCGGTGGTACTGTTGATTGACGATGATGTACCCTACACGGCGCACTTCCTTAATGCTACGATTAACTGGTATTATCGCTCGTTTAATGAAAGCTATCGCACGTGACGACCGGCCGCCAAATGAGTGTCCACTTGAGAGAAGACAATACCGCCAGCCGGCCGTCCCTGCCAGCCCGCCCCCAGCCAGCCCGCCGGCTAGATCCCCGCTAAGCCGGCGGCCGGTTATGAATAGATTAAGTGGCACTTGGCGGTCTCTTCCCTCATCCCTCATCCCCGGCTACCACTGTCCGGGGGGCGGCGTTTAATTAATTTGTAACCGGGAGAACCATGAATAACGGTATGGGCGATAAAAGGCAATATTTCCCATATAAAGCTGACGAGTGTCCGCTGTAGTTGGCCGGCTGATAGTGGCAATCAGAGAAGATTCCCTACTGCCTCAAGTTTTCAATTAATTAAGCTAATTGCTTTGAATGGTGTTTGTAGTCCACTCGACCGCTGACCCAACACTGGACGGCTGTAGTCGGTGTCGGCGGCCAGCTGCCGGGGTTATCAGACCTGGCCACTGGCCACTGCTAACCCGGCTACTGCTGTCCCGGCTACTGTGACCCGGCTACTGTGACCCGGCCACTGTGTCAACCAGGACGGGGACATATTGCCAGCATACGCCGGCCAGGCGGGTGTGGGGAGCCACGCTCTGATCAGTACAGAGCTACAACAATACCCAGCCTCCCGGTAACACATGTACACACTGCTATAAGTGGCCGACACTCCAGTCCCGGGTAACCGTCCACCGGAAGTCAATCTAACCCTGCTGAGTACCCTCCAGATTAGGGTCATTACCCCTCTCACCCACCCCTACTGTTAACACCTCCTCTCCCGCCATGCCGTCACAAGGTGTGACGGACCCCAGCAACCTGTCCCCGCTACAAGCCACTGGGTATGGAGGTGTGTGTGTGTGTGTGTGTGTGTGGGGGGGGGGGGGGGCTATATTTGCCCTGTGTATCACATACATGTATGTACATTGGTTCCAATGTATACAAACAAAGCCTACTACTAGCACTAAACTCTAACTACTAAACTCCGACCCTTCGTGCTGGTTGGCAGATATTTGCAATAAATTTTGCGACAAGCCGCCCTTACAATTTTTATGTAAGATGTCAACATGACATCGTATTTTGTTTGGGCTGCAGGGTTTCGAAGTTGGGACACCTGTTTAGGATATTCTTTATGAAGCTGCTCTCTTTCTGTGCGTTCTTCCGTGCATTCTGTCAGAAAGTTAGTGTGGTTTACCTTCTACCTTACTATACCTGGGCAGGTAGCACCTACTGATCTGCTGGTATCGGTGATCGTGTATATCGTCCTCTTTCTATAAATAAGTTGTGGGCGCCTATTCGTAGCCTCGTCATTGCCCTCCTTATGCTCAGATAATCTTCCCTGTGGCAATGTGACTTAAATATGGCACGATACTTATCAAAAATAGTATTTAGTATGCAGACATCCAGAGTCCTACATGTTTTCCTGGCTAATCTTCCGTGCATCTATGATGTGGTGATCATCCCAAAATTTCGTTAATCGATTACGATATGGAATTACCCCCAAACACTTTCCTAAGTGCACTAGTTATACCGTAATCCCACGATAGTTTACCAGTATCTGTTTTCGATCCATTTTTCTGTAGAGAAGTGATGACTCCATCACAACATCCCGTGGATATTCTCTACTGCTGAGAATTCGATTAAACAATTTGATTAGTATTGGCAAAATTATAGGTCTATATGCCTTTAGTATTCAGCTGTTAGGCCATCTGGGTTAGGGGTCTTGCCTGTTTTTCCTGTAACACCTCATTGTCTGATCCCAGTAATGTAGGAGGCCTTACTAGTTGTTTGTATTTCTCATACCATATACCCCAGGGTATCGAATCTCCTTTATTAATTAATTTATTTATTTATTTATTTATTTATTTATTTATTTATTTATTTATTTATTTAACACTATATTGAAACAAGGTAGGCTTGTAAGCTACCTTTCAACCCGAAAGGTTTTCCCTTAGCTCATCCTCTATGCAACTGAAATTGCTAGATGATGTACAGTTAAAGTTTGAATTTTTGAATGGCAGAGAGACGTAACTGGGAAAACTGGCGTCATGGATGCCCGCAAACAGTTTGTATATGGAATGTGTTTGAAATATAAATGGCCGATACTACAAAGGCTAACAGGCTAAGAACGAATTTCAATGAAATATATGTTTCACTTACAATATCACGATTTTGCGTCGAAAATAACAGTAACATACTTTACCAATTATGCAGTGCAATACACGTATCTAGCCCTATAGTTGCAATGCACGTATCTATTCCTGGGTGCAATACATGTGACTAGTCCTAGGTGGAATATCTAGCCCTATAGGTGAAATAAAATATCTAATCCTAATGTCATACATGTCTCTAGTCCTAGGCGAAATTTTATTTTAGGAGTCCTTCTTTGCGGCTCGCAATAAATACTTTGATTGTATGCATTTCCTCAGTAGTTACACAAGTATACGGTAATTAGTCACCAAACCAGCTCGATATAGATAGACGGTCAGCATACACCATCCTAACTACAAATAACTGATAGACGGCCAGCATATACCATCCTAACATATAGATAGACGGTCAGCATATACCATCCTAACATATAGATAGACGGTCAGCATATACCATCCTAACATATAGATAGACGGTCAGCATATACCATCCTAACTACCAATAACTACAGCAACAGGAGAGCAAAATAGCAGCGAAGACAATAGAGGAATACCGATAAAATAACGGCTATTACGCGCTGCAGAACTATATCTAAATCACATGGGATCAAATGTTTTCTAGGTACAATTTGCTGGTCTTTGTTCATGTAGCCGAGAGTGAAGAAGGAAGTGTTGTGTCGCCTTTAACAGTCTGCAGTAATACCCCGAGCCGAACCCTTCACTTGGAAGATACTCTTGCCTTCCTGGTCACATGGGACCAAGTGGATATTGACCGATGCTGACTGACCGATAGTGACCGATACGTTTGGCTGATACAGCTGCTGATTTGCCTCAGCATCTATATAGTTTAAGTGGAGATTTATTGTGTAGTATTGCAGGTCTAGAAAAGAGAGCGTTCTCTGTAGTCACAATAATACCTCCAAATCATGCACAGAGTAGTCACAATAACACCTCCATACCACAGAGTAGTCACAATAATACCCCCATACCACAGAGTAGTCACAATAATACCTCCATACCACAGAGTAGTCACAATAATACCCCCATACCACAGAGTAGTCACAATAATACCTCCATACCACAGAGTTATCTGTGGCTGTGACTATCCAGGGTATAATGTTAATCTAATCAACAGGGAATCAACAAGCTAATCAACAGGGAAACACGGAGTGGATTGTCCCCAGGAATCTTTCCTTCTGTTGGTATTACAAAAAGAATAAGCCTAGTATTCTCTTTTAATAATAGTGTGAATCCGCTACCCTTCCACAGCAAAATGTTATATTCCCCTCTATCCAACATGTTATTGTCAATATTGGTAAATTTATAGGTTTTCCACATTCTGGCAGACGGGCGGGCTGCATCAAACCAGGCTCTTTTCCTGGAGTGAATACATATATATTAATACATCATATTTGTTGCAAAGCTCTGAAAATAAATTGAAGTTTTATAGAAAAGTGAGCTTAATATGCATGAAAATGAGACCCCCGCCCAAAGCGAGTCGCCCGGCGCCTTTGGGGGGGGGGGGGGGGGGGGGGGGGGGGGGGGGGGGGCGGGGGGGGGGGGGGGGGGGGGGGGGGGG
>JAAUYG010056890.1_pt1 | contig 11367 bp, 3 predicted proteins | sample 7278091 | NCBI WGS metagenome assembly JAAUYG01 (sample SAMN14350201, study PRJNA611818) | marine sediment metagenome | isolation source: surface marine sediment (0.6m) | place: French Polynesia: Moorea | collected 2018-08 | reverse complement strand
GACCACGCACACCCCCCCGCCCATCTAGTTGCGCGCGTCCTGTTCGTCGTCGTCCCGCTCCGCGGCGCGGGGGCCGGGGCGCGCGCGGCCCCCGCCGCCGGCCCCCCCCCGCCGCGCCGCCTGCCTCCCTCAGATTCGGGTAACCTCTCTCAATCCGCTCGGGCCAGGAGGTCGCTTTCATGCCGCTCTGTGCCAGCTACCTCGCCGCCTTTTTGCAGATATTCAAAGCGTTGTTTGTCCTTTGGATTCAGTGAAATTTAATCTTGAGAACGGCACAATGGCCTATGGCGGCCTAATGGCGTTTACGACCGCCTCCTAAAGTTAGGCCAGTGACTACACCGTGCATAAACAAAATCTCTTAAGTAAACCGAGACGATTTGCGCTGGGGCTTCTCCCGGACGTAACACACGACCCAGTCTTGTCTAGCCAGTATAGTGTTAAACCTTTGCCAGGGGGTTGGAGGCTGCGGACAGGGAGGGTGGAATGGGGGGTGAGGGTGGAGAACGGTAGTCACATGGGGAATGGAGGCACGGGGACGTTTTAACACATTTGGGTGATCTCTGAAACGACCCAAACTCTGGGCCTCGACTATACATATACCTTGCTGTGGGTGAAATTTGAAGTATCACAACAGCATAGAGTAAGCAGCAGCAACACAGGAAGGCTGAGATAAAAAGCACAAGAGTCGTCGATTTGTTTATTATGACATATTTTTATTTCTGGCTTGTTATTCTCACGGCTAAAACACAACTTGAGAAAGCATGCATCAAGATCCGTACACGTTGAGAGTGTTCGGCGGTGGAGACGAGAGACTCTGCCTGGCAGAGAGCTCGAGGAGTCCGCAGCCAGCCTTTCTTCGGTACCAGTGTACTGCCTGAGTGGGTAGGCACACTATAGCTACATATCACTCACTGTCGTAACAACAGTCATTGCACATCGGCCTTTAACGTAAGAACCCCCGTTCCAATAAATAGCTGTCTGCTACACGGCTGGCAAGGAACAGACTCAGGATTTTTCACACGTTTACATCAGCCACAGACAGTATACAGTTCGGTGTTGCCAAAGGAGAGTACACAATTCTAGCAGACGACAGATGCTGCAGTCATGGGACAGGACGGTAGCGTCAATGTAGCCATGGAGACACAGCGTTTTGTGGCGTCTGCTGCCTCTTCCAGTTAACAACTGGAAGAGGCACTAATTCATATATATCAGAGGCTTTAGACATGCTCTGCAGCTAACGTCTATGGCAAACCTGTGACAGCACATTAGTACCCAAGCTTGGTAAATGACTTTTTAATGGTCGTACATTTTCAGGATCTTCGAGGAAATATTTGCACGCAAATATCCAAGCCAGAGCTGCGTGTGAACACGCAGTAGATGCGTGTGACACGCAGTAAATACACTGAGGTCAAACATATAGCATTTTTAACAATAAGGTTCTCTTCATAAATATAAACACCGAAGCACCATTTTAGGCTACATGAACTGTAGAAACCACAACATTCTGGCGGAGAGCTGTAAGGTACATATACAACTGAGTTAAATACACAACACACGCCAACGCAAGAAACTACGTACGTTTACGCCACAATCGTAATATCCATTCAACAGACCGGCTTTCGGTCATTTTCTTTGTAAATTAACCCCATATATACGCCCAGCAGGGGTTGGACTGGGCAGTCGAACACAATACTATAAAGAAGAAACCATTGTTCAACTTATTATGATTCACGACTGGGTGATGCTACGCAGTTGAAACTTTTTGTGCAGCACATGCTAATCTGGTGAACTGAACATGATTTGGCCCGAAAGGTCTCAACAATGTAGATTTCAGCAGAATTTAACATTTTTAATTTACTAACTTATTCTTGCTGCTATTTGCGACAACACATTGCATGCACAGTGTGTGCGAATGGAGTGTGTATACATTGCCATACCTTTGACATGGGAAATCCAATGTGGTAAAAGCAAACGTGAGTCAGACATTAAGGGATCAAATATCTAAACACTGGATGTGGCTACTGGGTAAGTTAATTGAAAGCACCCCACTGCACGACTCCAGATCCGGATAATATTATCTTCACAACGCCCCCCCGAATTTTTCGCGGTTATATTCGCACTGTTTGGATAAATATAGCCGTGAGTTTGTGTGTGTGCTAGCAATACTGCAGCCAGACACTCGGAGGTAAGAGAGAAAACACCAGCAGCTGTACAGCAGCTGCACGAGGGAAGGTAATTAACGAAAGCATGTGCACAGAATCGAAACACTTGATAATCCCTTCTTCCCCGCTAGCTGACCCCATGAAAACATCGCTGTATAACCCACGGTGGTATCAAAGTAGTTATTTAATTAATTTGCATCATTACAAACTGCCGGGACTATCCATTTTCACACACAGGGAAATGAAACGCCTAAACATTTTAGTCTAGATGGTTAGAAAGTCTCGACATTTGATCAATGCCGATGTTTAACATATGACGAATTTGTGCATGCGATTTTAGGAGCGCCAACCGCTGTAATTATGGACAAAGGTTTTTCTTGACACTTTACACACAAAGCATCGGGGTAACAAGTCGTTTATGGGCAGATAAAGCACCGCACCCATCTAAAATTGAATAAGTTTTAATGTAGCTACTTTTGGGGAGCTACGTAAAAAATAAGCCTCATATAGTAAGTAAAATGACACATATTTCTTATCTTTTTTTATTACAAGGTTTAGAAATATTTTTAATGTTTTTCTTTAGAAATTAAAATATGCGAAACTGCGTGGTAAATATATTTGTGGTATTATGTTATGGTTTTGCTTTGTTTTGTTATTCGCCAATAGACCAGTTTTAGATCTGTGAAACACATAACGGGGAAGAAGGGATTATCGTGTGTTTTACAGTTCACAATCTTCTCATCTGAGAAACAGAAGCCTATAAGTCGAGAGAATGACAGAGCATCGCAAAGTACCGTAACTTTTCTCAACTTTATAAAATAATAAGACTGATAAAAAGAAAGAATTTTTTTTGTCTTGCTTGGTGGAAATTTTTCTGTCCGTATGTTCTGACTGTAGTATAAGAACATATAGTCTCTAAAACTCAACCATAACTATACCGCATACACAACGTGGGGTTTTGTAATATCAATAATTCACGTGGGGAACAAAAATCTCATTGTCACATCATGACACCATACATGTAAGTTCTATGTCCCCACCGTGTGGAGTTACAACAGGCAAAAACATTGTCTTTCCACAAACGACCCCACCTTGACATATATGGTCCTTGCTTCCACCGCAAACAATATGGAAGGCATTCTGACACGCTAGCCGGTGCTACTGTTGTGAATATTCTAGAAAAAAAAAGATTCCCAATCTCCACTTATATACTGCTCACATGGCCGTTTTGACTAGCATTCAACAAAATACAAATGCCAATGTACGTATGTATATATAACACGTCTACATTACTCAACAGCGTGATGACCTACATAGCGTCCCTCCCAACTGTCAGCTGACTGTATTCAAATTCTGCTGACGCTACTACAGCAGTTGCTGAAATCCCGGGAAGAAGGGGGGAAAGTCGTTCAGTAGTACTTAATAGCCAGCCGCCCATTCCTGGCTAGCCCCCCGGGGCCGGCCCTCACAAGTTTTGGTAGTCGTGCAGCATGCCCTCAGCGCCGCTCGGCAAGCCGGTGTGGAGGGAGCCGAGGTGATGGTGGCCCAGACCGGGCGGGGGCTGCAGGGCCCCGGGGTGGTGGGTGGGGGGCATCAGGCTATGCTGGGGCGGGGACATCATGGGTCCGTTTGTGGGCATCCCGGATAGTGAGGGCGGCTTGCCCTGGTGGGCTCCGCCCGAGTGTAGGTCACTGAACATGCTAGTCCTGCTGCGGTTGTCGCCGGTACCGGCGCCCGGGGAATCGTCCAGTTTGGTCTGCCCATTCAGCTCCGGAGAGTCGGGCTCCTTCTTGGGTTCCATACCGCTCGTGTCGGCGCTGTTACCGTGCCGCTCGCTGGAGTCATCCAGCACAGAGCTCGTGCCCGAGGTACCCTCTCTGGAACACATGGAATAATATGTCAAAATTTGATGAGAGAGAGAGAGAGAGAGAGAGAGAGAGAGAGAGAGAGAGAGATGGTGGTTAATAAAAGAACAAAGTGTAATTTACTCACATTTTCAGTCCCCCGTTTTAAACTTTTTCAAAGAAAATTATACACAAAGGTTTATTTAACTGTAGGAAATTTACACACTTACTATTCATAATGATACAAATAAAGCAGCCCACAGAAACGACACATTATATGCCATCAAGTTTAACTTCCAGCAGAAAACCTCTTATGGTCACAACATAATAATAATAATAATAATAATAATAATAATAATAATAATAATAATAATAATAATAATAACCCTTTTTTCTTGGTAAGACAGACATCGCGCAGTTCTTTAAGTTTCAAACAAACATCCCAATGTTAATTGTCTTGGTGTGGTGGAGGAGCTACCGCCCTCTGATAGCAACCACTATACGGCATTTCGCCCTGGAGCAGAGAATCCCTGCCCTACGGCTAGTTCCAATTAGCAACATGACGAGCATTAAATTCCAGCAGCGGCGACCAAATTGGAGTTTTCCTCAATAATAATCTCCCGTAACTGTTTTAATGGCACCGTCAGATGCCATAATTTCCTCCGGCGAAAGATCCACGCGCGGACGGAAGTCGGGCGCTGCCACGGCAAGCGCAACGGGCGCCCCACACGCTGGGGGTCGGGCGATAATGAGGGCTACGCCGAGGATGGCGTCTTCCTCCGCAGCCCTCACAAAGCGGTTCTGATTCCTTGTCTCTAACGCCTGATCTCTAAGTTGGCAGCGATATTACACGACCTTTATTTCCCGTCGTCTATCGAGGTGGGAAAGGCAAAGGCTGCAGGAAGAACATTAAACAGCTATTAGCGACAGCGGATCGAGCCCGTGCGATTGGGGCACGTACTACCAATAGCGTCGTTTCCGTTAGGGCGATTTACATTGCAAACAGTGCGTGGTAATCTTTAAATTCTGGCGCTTACAGCTGCTGCCGGCGTGCTGGGGTTAGGCTTGGCTAGCAGACGGCTCACCATATGGACAAAGGCGACCTTTCCCCAGAGCCTGTCGGATAGGGCAGCACGGAAACGCTACAAGCAGGGGACCGGAAAGAAAAGCTGTGTTACAAATCCAACTCCAGACGCCTATCACCCCCACTTCCATTCGTTCATTCGCCCTTTCCGAAACGTCGGTCGCATCTGGATATTGCTGTCAAATTGCTCATTTCCCACGAGAACTGGTGGGTGCAAGGAAAAACATCGTTTGCAAAAGGGTTGAAAAGCCCTTCCGCTGGAAGCAGACACTTCATATCCATTGTAAAGGTAGCAATATGGGGAACCCTCTTCCTTTTCACCCCGTTCAAAGAAAGTCGGTAGAAGCGCAGTCTGACCTGACCTTCTACTTCTTCAAAGGCAAACCATTCCCCCATAGCAAAGAGGGTGTCTCTCTTACTTCCCTTCTCTATCCCCCCCCCCCCCCCCTTCACTCCTTTCTTTCTACTTTTGTCCTAGAACAGACAAGTTGGGGTCATTTGCCCAAGCCTCCTGTTTATTCTCGTTCCTACTGCCGCTCTCGAAACAGCTTCTTATAATTCTCAGAATCAACAGTTTGTTGAGAAAAGGTATTAGCCGGGGCGGGGATGGGGGGCCCAACCCTGGGTCAGCCCGGGGTGAACAGTTATCATAATATTTTGCCTCTAGCCAAGAGGAACGTATTGCTGGTTGTGATACGCGCGAAGGCAGCGGCGATTAGTGGCAGCCAATCCCTGCCGACATATTACTCGAGTGCAACCGACAAATAATTTATGCTTTTCCTTTTGATGTTGAAGGGTTCGGCTTTTACCGATATCTAGAGGCGAAGAAGCGGTACATAAGGCGGGAACTGGCAACAGATAATCTTTAGAGGTGTTAACGGAGAGAACCGTAATCTTTTGGCCCCTGAGAGATTTAATTCGCACGCCGGCTACTGGAGCGATAAACAAGCAATTCCTGGGCGAAGAGGCGCGGAGATAAATTTTTTTAAAATTCACACGTGACGAAGGGGCCAAGGCAGGAATGTACTTGAGATCTGGCGGGTTGGGTGGTCGACGTGCAAAGCGGGTAGCTTTCTATCTGATGCCCTCCTTCATCCAAACACAACTGATTGTATGTGCAGCCGCGCATTCGCGACACAACAACCGCGTAAGCGAAAAGGTAAGATTGGCTGGTGATAGCGCATAATCTAATGGCTTTAATCCGATAATTGCCCAGGGGATGTTCTCAGGACTGTTAGAAACAGGCGATTTTTGAGGGTGAAATTCTTGTTCCTCTTCTTATTATTGCTATTATTATTATTACTATTACTAATATTATTATTATTATTATTATTATTATTATTATTATTATTGCACCCACCTGTCTTTGGCCTCGGCTGCTCGGTCTCTCTGTCGTCTGTTTTTGAACCAGTTGCTGACCTGCGTGGTAGTTAGGCCAGTACCCTCCGCCAGCTCGCGCTTTTCCCGGGGGGAGGGGTACGGGTTGTGGGCGTACCATTCCCTCAGTACGTTTCTGGATTTCTCCTTGAAGCAGTAGCTGGTCTCCTCGCCGTCCCAGATGGTGCGGGGTAACGGGAACTTCCGGCGCACTCGGTACTTGCCGACAGCCCCGAGCGGTCGGCCTCTCAGTTTCTCGGCCTCGATGTAGTGCGCTTTCAGCCACAGCGCCTGCAGTTTGGGATGGTTGTGGACGGAAAAATTGTGACTCTCGAGGATCTTGTAGAGTTCCTTGAAGTTTCCGCGATGGAAGGCGACAACGGCCTTGGCCTTGAGGACGCTCTCGTTCTTGTGGAGGTGTTCGCACGCCGGCAGCGACCAGAGGAAGCGCGCCAGGCGTTCTATGTTGCCGCTGTTCTGGAGCACCTCGCACACGCACGCTACCTGCTCCTGGGTGAAGCCAAACGAGGGCAGCATTGGGGTTGGAGCGCCGTGGCCGGCCCCGGGGGCTCCCATACCCCCGGCGGCCAGCTGGTCATGCAGCATTGGGTCGCTGGCCTGCTTGTAGACGTCCGTCTCCGTGGCCGAGGCCCGAGCCGGGAAATTCACTGCCAAACGAGACAAAAAAAGCAAATATCCAAGTCAGTATCAACCTCGACACTTAGGAAATCGTACACAGCTAGAGGTATCTGTTGTACACATTAATACTCTGAAGGCTGTTACAACGTCGCTAGCAAACACACTAAACATTTGTTCATCACACAAGTACAGGTCTATATCCGTTTACAGAGTATTACCACTCAAGACCCGAGGCCTGTACGCTTTTCCTCCTGGCGGGGCATTCACTGACCGAGCTCGCGTTCTGATTGGTCGACAAGGCCGACCTCGTGGTCATATCAATACTTCTACGATGTCAGGCGAAATTATTCGCCATGGCAACCCTGCCAATCATGAAACCCGACACCCGGCGCTATGTCGATAAGTACGCCCGTGCCCGGCTGGCCGCAAGAGGCGTTTGAGGGTCGAGGGGGGGGGGGGGGGGGGATTTTGTGAGATAGAGTGGTGGCTGCCTCGCTAGAAAGATACAGAGGGGGGAGGTTACTTGGCAAGATTTCTTTTCCAGTACGCAATGAGCTACAGCCGGTGGGCCAGTATACACATGGAATGAATTCTTCTACCTTGTGGCACGAGATAACGTCTGCTTCCACTCAGAACACACAGACGGGATAGTTTTTCAAAAACATCTTTGATCAGTATCTTTGACTGAGTCCAGAAGTCATGCATTTTAATACCACGAGCAGTAGTTTGTGTTCCGACCTTTCATCAGTTTACTCAGAGACGGCTACGCTTTTTTTATTGGAAATCAAATTATCTCTCGGATCGAAATTAGGGACGCAAGTGGGGGGCTAAGTGGCTGGCTGGAGATGTAACCGCCGGCTACTGCTGGAATGAACGCCGGTGTATATAGCAACACCCCCGTGTTTACAAACTAGGTTTACGGTAGAGCAGAGGTTAGGCGGTCACGGTCTGATGCTCCGTGTTGATTTTGCATAAGAAGCGTTATTTAAAGGATGCCGGGTGAAGAGACCACATTAAATACAGGTCTACTGGCCTGGAGATGTGAAGAAAACAGTGAGAGAGACAGAAAAGAAGCGCCGCCAGGGACATAATGATAAGACACCCCAAGACGTTTTCCTATCATTCTTACTTCACACTCGTCTGCTATACAGTGACACTGTAAGGGCAGGAGGGGGGTTGGGGTGGAGGTTGGCAGGGTAGTTAGCCCTTCCAGCGGTGTGAAACGGCCGCAGAAATACACGGCCAGATCGCGAGCGAGATAAGGGACTTCGCCGTGGGGCAGGTACACAGGCCGGCTGTAAATGGGGGTGAGCTAAGTACTGCCAGGTATGGACAGGCCATACAGACAGTGGGCCTGCCTCCCGCTACTGGCAGACATATACAATCAGGATTGACAAAACAGCTGTCAGGGAGTGTACGCGGTAATGTTAGCACGCCAGCCCCTATCCATCAGGATTGGATATCACAACACATCAGGACTGATAGCGCGGGTGGCGCGAGAGAAACCGGATCCCCTCTAAACCGCCTACCCGCTACCGCAACCCCTACCCTCGGTCCCCCCACTCACTCACGACTCTGGATCCGGCTTCTGGAACAGCGATAAACTCACCCCCCCCCCCTTCCCTCCCTAGCTATAGCCGGATCTCGCTGATTGTTTTTCTAGCCAGGGGGCCCAATGGCGTGAATTTGAATGGCTTTTGACAAACATCCAGGGTCTGGGCAGTGAAAGCTGATATCACAGTCCCCAGTATCTTCAGTAGGGACAGAGCGGTACCACCCCCCACCCCCCTCTCCCCGACGCGGGGCATACAGCTCCTGACCAGGATATGTCGGCTACGCCACTATATAAAATATAACGGTCGGCACGAGACTCGTCGTACATGTGCTTCTAGTCACATGTACAGTCAGCATGTGTTTGCTGCCAGATATCCTGATTCAACGAAACGCCCATTCTGAAAAAAATAAACCAAACTGCTGTACAGATCAGCAAGGATAGATCAGTAATTTCTCATATTTGGGGATCCCCCTCCTCCTCCTGTTCAAATCTATTGAAGCCGTCGCGCAAGCCACTAAGATCCGTAGTTATCTCATATTTAGCAACACTTTATGAGGTTGAATACAGAATATGTAAACCTAATAGCAAATCAGATAAAAAAAATAAGCCCTTTCGACATGCTTGAAATTCAATTCTGTTTTTTTTTTCAGCGAAGCAGCTGAGGACACGACAAAGGAGTGGTCAGCGTGCGTATTCCGATAAAACCATGCAGTCACTGATACCTAATGCTCGTACTTCACAGGTCCCAGCAAGAGATATTATCAAGCATGTCATCTGTACTACTCTAATAGAAACGATGCATAGGTATTTGGGATGCCTATGGAGAACCACCCACCCAGTGCCTGTGCCTTGATGCGTGTGTGCGGATCCATGATTTGAAAATCCTTAATATATAGGTTTTGCTTTCCATCAGCTGCACCGGTACATGTATGTACACTACACTGCGCCTGCCATCATGAGGTCGGGAGGCCCCCATCAGGCCAGGCCGTCAGGAAGGTTGAGTTTTCTCACCCCTCCCCGTTTGAAATGTCAGAGATTCGCGCTTCACCTGTATTTGGCTTTGTCAAAAACTCGCCTGGGCGCCATTGACATGGTCAATATTTTGGTTCGACTGTCGTACGTTCTCCCGAGTAATCCGCGGAAAGGAAAGTCAATAGTACTCAAAGACAGGGCTCCCCCTCCCAGTTCAGACCCCCCCCCCCCCTCCTCCCTTGCAGGCTGAACTGTCCACACGACCCCCTAGGCGTCCACGACATTGACAGGCAGTGTTTATCCAACTGTTCGTTTGTATACGGCCCACAAACAGAGCCTGTGTATAGGTCGCCAACTGCTGGGCCTCAGCCAGCTACCGGACATCATATTTGACCTCGCTTGCTGAACAGCATTCCAATCTTGGGGACACGGAACTAGCGGTCATACATTCTCAGGGAAACTGGGTGGGCGCAGTCAGAAGTTCCTGAGCCCCTACCCCTCCACTTCTCACACGCAGAACAAAAAGACCGGATTATATAGGGGTCAGGGACTGCTGCCGGTAATCCGCTCAAGTCTGTGTGTAAATTTCCCGTGATTGGGGCCGGTAGGTGTTATAGACTTGCATGCTGCTTGATGGTAGAAACACAATTAAAGAAGTATTGAATTTGCATCTTACTGCCCTGAGTGTACACAGACACAGACCAACCGAGCGTATCTTTAGATTAAGATAGTAAACCTACATGTATGCAGCCAAAGGGTACCCGGCTAATGACCAAACTTGGGCTGAACAAACCCATACTGCACTTGGGGAATGCAATGTGGAGCGACCCAAGCACAGATTCATAGAAGGGACACGGCATGGACGGTTAACAGTCCATAGCATCAATTTTGTACGTGTATTTAAATGTCATATAACATTTCAAGTTAGGTTAGTTAACTATAGTTGGAAACGTAGGAAAAAGAGACTTCGAGCCAGAATTTGACCTTTTAATATACTGCATAACAATTTACTTCCTTGTGTTAAAATGTAACCCAAGTCCTAATTCCGTCAACTCCATTCTCTGGCCTGATCATGAGCCCATGACTAGAAGTATGACCGCCATGTGATAAGCCTGCCACTGACACGTGGCCGAGCAAACTCGCCAGCTCCCAATTATCGCCCTAACACTGCTCTGTCACCCCAGTGTGAGCGGCTTAACCACAAATTCTATTGAGTAATTACGAGCTGACGATGACTCGTGGCTAGCCTGCTGGCCATTGTCCAGGCACGCACGGTAAGTGTAATTGCGTCAAACACCCCTGCCCCTTGCTGGTTCCGGGTGAAAACGTCACTTGATCAAGGTCCCTTCCTGTGGGGGTCAAACACGACACGGACACCACTCTCCCCCATGACCAAGGTATTGTAAGGGACCTTTTAGGTGGAATTTAAAAGGAGATAAGGACTGCACTTAGACAATATGAAAGTTTCTAAGGTTAATGGCAGCACCCAGTCTCTGGCGGATAACTCTGGTACTGCTTGTCACAGTACAAATAAAGCGACAGGTATTATCCGATTCCTTGGCGCGGTCTAGACAGGACATCTCCTTCAACAGGCATACGGCAGAATAACAGGGACTCAGTGTCCGGGGGAGGAGGGGGGGGGGGGGGCGCCAACAAAACCTTCCAATAACAACGCCTGGCGCCATATTCCGGTTCTAATTAAGTTGCTGCCCAGGCAAACCCTGGGTGGACAGG
>JAAUYG010038508.1_pt1 | contig 11368 bp, 2 predicted proteins | sample 7278091 | NCBI WGS metagenome assembly JAAUYG01 (sample SAMN14350201, study PRJNA611818) | marine sediment metagenome | isolation source: surface marine sediment (0.6m) | place: French Polynesia: Moorea | collected 2018-08 | reverse complement strand
GTGGCGCACCCTGGGTATCAGGTCTTGTCGGACATTTTGTTCAGACTTGGCCTGATAGCGAATGCTCTCACACAGTGCAGTTCTTAGGCAGTGCAGTTCTCAGCCTGTAGAACCATAACACTGTCTTTCTAGTGGACTCTGTGATATCATCATCATCATCATCTAGTGGACTCACCTGTTTTGGCACTGCATGACCCTTTTGGTGTTGGTGTGCCATAAAACTTTCATATAATCGAGTTAGGCTCTATGTTACTATTAACCATAAATAGGAGGCCGTATATGGTGAATCAAATGGTACTACTACCATCACATTTTAAAGCCTTATGTCTCGTAATTAAGCAAAGTTAGGTATTCTGTTGCTGTTAACTATCAATAGGAAACCATATATGGCGAGTTCAATAACATCATCACATTTGACCTTGAGTGACCTTGAAAGGTCAAAGTCCAGACTACTTAGCAATTTAATGGGAAGGCATCTGTTGGTTACACATTTACCTCTAGTATATTACTATGATAGTCTTAATATCATATTAGGGCGTTTGTTGGCAGGCGGGGCTTTTCACTGTCACAGCGGTCTTCTTATTTGGAATTTATCATTGACGATAAAGTAAGATACAGTGAACACGTGTGCATTAATGTAATTTGTTTGTGCTCAGTGATATGTTCCATAAATTTGTTACATGGTGATACATGTATATAGAATTAATAACAACTGAAACACAGCCCGAATGGATATGTGTCAATTTAAACAATGCCACAAACTCGCAGTTGCAGATAAAGTGGAACTTAAATACTAAAAACAACACTTGTCTGCAGGAGTAGGCAACAGGACCGGAATGAGACATGACGCATTCTCATACAAGAATTGTCTTCTACTATCGCATGTCTTTATCAGGAATGTTGCTAGCTTCCTATTTTAATGTTTTAACAGATAAATAAAGTTTTCTCTGTGTTCTATATGTTTAAAACCCGGGTGACATTAATTAATAGACTTAAATAACTATGCAGGTTTGACATTCACATAAAAAAAGAAACTCATCTTCCTTTTTTTCATTGTTGCCGATCTGAATTGCACTAGCAAAGACCGCTCATGCCATGGCATTTACCCTTGAGGTAGTTCTCCAAAACAAAATCATCGTGGTGCGCTTGGTTGAACGGTAGAACACTCGATTTCCGACCACTGGGTCCCGGGTTTGAAGCCCGGTATATTCAAGTCTGGGGCACTTTCATCCTTCATCTCATTGTCCAGCACCTGGTCCGTCGCTCATAAGTCCCTGGCTGTTAAAAAGCGACATTAAATAAACCACTTCACTCACAACTCAACTCCAAAACAAAGACTGTTTTAAAGGTGTTATGTGTCTTAGACGAGCTAAACTGTCATCCAGGGGTGGGGGTATGCCCTAAATACAAGTAAAACTTCTTTACATGTGTCTATGAAATGTTTTCTCGGAAAGGCTATGACATCCATAAATATTTAATTTTACCAATTGTGACTTGGGTATCTTTAGATCTTACTTTGGACACTTAGCAACTAATTTGTTCTTTGGTTTTGTGGAGAAATTCATACCTATGGGATCATCACTCCTGTAAAAAATTTTAGTTCTAAAGACACTGTTATAAATGGAATTTTGCTTTCGATAACCTCAAGTTAACGAAAATGAAAACAACATTGTTAACCTTCAAAATCGATCTTTGTTGTCAAAGATGAAACAAATTGGCTTTAGTCCACCTGGCAGTGTCTAGGAAAGCATGTCTTACGTCTGAACTGAAAAGCAACATCCATGTGACAAGAATGTGTGCTAAGAGTGTATGAATGAGAGGTAAAACTGGTCTCGTTGCAATCTATCATTCTTTAATGAATACAACTTTTCGTTGGTTCCCCAAATCTACAAAATGCTGTAATACACATACATGTATCAAGCAAATGACAAGCTTGCAAAACTACAACCACATCGATCTTGTTTGAAGAATAAATTTGATACAATGTACTTTCATTGACTCCATACCATTTCAAAGGCCACAAACATTGTTTAAATGAATAATAAGTGGTTACGAATATTTTCACTTTAAAAGTAAATACTGAAAATAACTAGCTTATAAGATACTTATAAATCGACTTTAGTACATTAATCAAGTCACGGATGTTACCATGATGTGCACATTTGTTTACCACAACGTGTCACTGATGCTAACCACCGTGTGTCACTGATGCTGACCACGTTGGATCGCTAATGTTTACCACTGGGTGTCACTGATGTTGATCACGGTGTGTTACTGATGTTGACCACTGAATGTTACTGACATTTTTACTTATATTGACCTCTGTTTGTCATTGAGGTTGACCATGGTGTTGTTCTTTCACAACGTCGCCAACTAGGTTGTATTTATTTTCCTTCCTTGTTGACAGGCAGGCAGTACCTCAACCGGTCCCAGAAGTAATCAGCCCAAGCCTCGATATAGGTGTAGTTCCTCATGTAACCACGCAGAGACAAGCTCCTGTCTTCTTCGGGGACCAACTCCTTCACAACCAACACCAGTCGTCGTTTGTTGTCTAGTAAATCGTTATTCAAGACGGATATAAATTCCCAGTTACACATGGCACTCTTCACGAAATCTGGAGAAAGAACACATATTGTACGTTTGCTATTCATTACAGCTTTTCCTACATTTTCTGTGGTCGGCATCCCGGGAAGGAAATCACGTTTGTGAAATAGAGTTTTGTATCCTTCCGCCTCCAGCTGGTCTATGACGTTCATAACCCAAACCTGGTCTTCTTCTGCGTAGGAAATAAATACGTCATACTCCTTGTTCTCGCCAATACATTCGTCCAGGTCAAACGTATGCCAGTGTGTTTTGGCGTAAAGCCAAACCCGGAATCTGTAACTGGCAAACATACCTAAAGTAACCAACAACACCGTCGTTATGGGAAAGAGAACCGCTATTGACACCACGATGACAGTATCCATGATCTTAGGGCAAAATTCCGAATCTTTAACGTCGAGTATAAATCGATTAGATAAAGACTCTGGCTTGGCACACCTGATGTTCTGGTTGCGAACGTTCATGGGTGCCCTATTAGACATTAGCCAGTCTCTAAACCACCGATGGTCACAACTGCAGTCCCAGGGGTTGTTTTCAAGGATTATATTACTGTTGCTCAGGTCGAGACCTGTCACATTTTCATCCAAATATTCTATCTTGTTGCGATCCAGGCGCACCATTCCAGTGTGTTGAAGGCAGCTCATTGTTTTGAGATTGACCTCGCGAATAAAATTGTCACGAAAATCTGCCATATCAGCAGCTTGGAAATAAGAGAGGCCTTCCAGCAAATGTAACGTAGTGTTCTGAAAGGTGAGGTTGTACCTGTACTCGAAAGTCCTAAGCCTCGTTACACCGGTGGGTATGGACTTGGGTATCTGACAGAGATTGCTGCCACTGCAGTCGACATGGTACAACTTGACAGAGGGTTCCTCCCGACATTGGCAGTCACCATAGCATTGGTGTTCACAAACCATATCCGAGTCAGCAAGGGCTATAACGTGTTCTCCTCTCAGCTCCTCCGGATAGTAACACTGCAACACGCTCACATGGGGAGCAGGCGACAGCTTCTTTAATGCCATTATGATACTGTAATCTACGCAGTCGCATTCGAGTGGGTTTTGGTCCAGATCTAGGTAGAATGTTCCTGGGGCGATAATGCGCCGGATTTCATCAATTTGGTCAAACCCCCACCCAAGAGCCAGATTGGATATATAACAGATCTGGTTGTAGCTAAAGTCCAACTTCCCCGAGGGATTTAGGTCAGTCGAGCTGATATTGTGAGTGTTTGTGAACGTGGAGACAAGGTTATTACGAAATGATACATACCGTGTCCGGTTGCTTAGCAACACCAAAGGCCATATGTCCACACAATGGAAAGAGTTCGCCCCGAGGTCTACATACAAGGGTGACACTTGTAAAAATGCCTGCGGATGAATGGTAGTGATCCAGTTGTCCCTGAGGTGGATTTCTAGCAACTGTGATGCTCCTTTAAATGTGTCAATGTCAATGTTAGTGAGGTTATAGTTGGTCTCCACCCACAGCGTCTGTATCTTGGGGAAGCATCCCAGTTCGCCCAGTGTAGACAGTAGGTGGTTTTTCGTTAAGTTCAGTTTCTCTAAGGACTGCAGCTGACATATACATGCATTCTCTGGGCTGCTCAGTGCAGTCTGTGAGAGGGTGAGCTCTGTCACTGATGAATATGTAGAATAAGATTGGTTCCACATAGCACAGAGGCTGGAGTCGAAGTCTGGCGATGGTAGACCGCCACAGTCGATATCCAGCCTACTACCATCGCTGATCAGACAGGTACAGTATTCTGGACAGTTGGTGATCCTTATCACGTGTTTGTCCCCACAAAAAACGGCTGCAATGAAGCGACTGTTTAGAAGTATCGCCAGCACGGGTGCTAAGTGAAGCATGTTTACTAAACTATGAACCATGATGCCAGTATCTTGCAAATATTAAAGGCTCTTCCTAAGCTGTAAAGTCTGTAATTGACTTCGACATATTTCTTCTTCTTAACGATTAGTCTTCACAAAGATACGCATTGCAGGGGTCAGAGAATAGATTTTAAACCATATATATGCACACCCCAACCTCATGCTATTTCTGGAGTGTATGGGATAGACGCATTGGTCTTTGGAGTGGATACTTCTTGGTGATTCGTGAATGATCAAACACTTGGTATACCCCATTTAGCAAGTTCCAATGTGCTACGTAACAACGTGGATATGCCATACCTTCCGGGTATTACTTGCAAATCATGTCAAGCAGTGTCAGACAACTAGCGAGTATAGCGGAAACAAAAAGACCCGTTGGATCTGGGTGTCGGGATAACATTACGGTATAAAGTCTAATTATTGAATACGAAATGGACTTCCCAGACTGTAGGGTGGGCTAAGCGATTGACTAGTTAGATCTTTCGTGACCGTCCTCCACACTTCCATTTCCATATGTCTTAACAAAATAGGAGGTCTATCCAGCAAGACCCTGTACTAAAATGCATGTACCCTAAATACATTCCACGAGTCAAGATTATTGACTTGGCTGATCATGTATGATCCATGTACTTGAATATGCTGCCTTGCATATCTCGCCACAGGCACAGGCGACAAATTTCATAAAGCGTTTTCAACTTGTATCTCGTCTAACATCAAGACTTGGTCTTCTTAGACGACGTCTAAATTTAAAAAAGAAGGTACATTAATTTTGCTATCTTTGTCTTTTTTTCATATCAGGTCTAGGTAGACTTGGTCCCCTATCTTTGATACTATAAATGTGCCGTGAGTAGCATTCTGTGGCTCGGAAATATGTAAACGTATATGCTGCTGCATATCCATGCCTGCTTAAAAATCCAAAGTAAATTAAATAATAAGGTCAAGGTTCACCAAGCGGAAAGATGACACAGCTAAACTCACAAATCGTTGTTATATGGTGCCAGAAGCAGCAATCGAACAAAGCCTTTCTCATGAACTTTATATTCATAAGGTGATAGATACGTACTCACATTGGCATACTAAACTATACATTTAGAAACGTGCTATAACTCATACAGTCATATAAGTCTTATATCGAAACATTTGGATCCTTCGCTTCCAGCGTCTTTTTTCCGGCACCTGCAAAGTAACAAAGTTGTTGGACAACCATTTTCATCTTATCTTTAAAAGTGTATGACTTGGTTCAAAGCATACTAGTAGTACATGTAAGATATTTTCCATTTAGGCAAAAAATTCCACAGATGCTTTTAAGCATGCCCATATATAGCAGAACCTATCATATTATATTCTTCCTAAACGGCCACGCGTAAATGGACAATGTTATATCTGAAACTTGTTATTTGTCATCGAGATTCATATAGTGTTCAGTGTTTTATGGCAAAGCGCGTTAAATCAACGACTCTGCGTGGTGCCAGGATTCCAGCCGTGATACAGCGACGGGTGTAATTTAATTTTGTGAGTTGGACGGTACCTTCTATTGACAGATTGTCATAAAAGCACTAAAAGCAATGCTTTTACATGGATCCTAAAGCACCAGGGAACTTCAATGTGGTTGCATAAGCTGTGATACATGTGTTTTAAGGAAGGTATAATTACAAGGTAATTTATGGTCTGTTAATAAATGTTTCATCATTGTCAGTTTGAATATATCACTATCATGTCGGTAAATAGCCATTACCGACTTTAAATGAATTTCACTTTTTCCTTACTTGCCTCCTTCCTTACTTCCTCCATCCCTCCCTCGCTCACTCCATCCCTCCTTCCCTTCCTCTCTCTCTCCCTCCCTTCATCCATCCGTCAAGTACAGGTATATGACCATTACCATTGTAACACACAGTTGTAAATCATCACGAACTCTTGACGCTTTGCAAGTATCAGCTCTGATATACCATCAGTACTACAGTTTTACTAACAAAGCTACCACTGCCGTGCAAGATCACAAACAAGGCAGCATATCAAGGGACCATATCGAACATTCTGGCCGATGAGAAAATAGAAACTTGCAAATATCTTAGACATGGCTAATTGTAGTTGAAACGGAGTAGGTTTTGGAACTCGGGGTACTAGTAGAATATATTTATGGTAACGTTGACGTCGTAGTGATTCGGGTTTTGGGGGGCAATTGGAGCATTTCTGATTTTTCGGAAATGACGATTTTCAAAGTGCTACTCCTTCTACAAGTATTACTCTTTTTCAACCAATTTTTATAGGTGTTCACTTGAGCAACCGACACAAACGATACTTCTTGGATTTTTTTTTTTTCAGATTACATTGTAGCCAATGGGAAAATGAAAAATTGCAAGTATCTTGGAAATAATTCGTCGTAGGGTGAAACGGAGTGACATTTGAGACCTGGGATGATGGTAGAACATATATGAGTACTTTTTACTCTAAAACAGTATGTCATAGAGCAAAACGCAAAACGAAAGTGGGGTGAAATTTGACACTCTGGCACAGTAAGACATATATTGGGTACCTTTGACCTTGTAGTGTTCAAGGTCATTGTGGGGGTCATTCAATGCACTTGTATTAAAGTAACTTGTAATTCGCAAACGCCTGGGACAAGGTTAAAACGGTTTGAATTTGTGACTCATTAACACTAGGAGCACACATATGGGCACTTTTGCCCTTGTTTTGTTGAAGGTCGTTTTTGAATCATTTGGAGCACTTTGGAGCACAAATTGGCCTGTAACTCGATCGTAGAACAAAATGGATTGACATTTTGGACTCAGTGACACAGGTAACACACATTTGGGATACCTTTGACATGAAGTTCAACGTCATTTTGATGGCATTCTGTGCATTTATCTCGAAATTTCAATGCGTTGGTATCAAAGTGGTCTGTATCTCCAAAATACCTGATCCTGGAGTGAAACAGGGGGAAAATTGTGACTAGTAACATGTATATGGGACACTTTTGTTCTTGCAGAGGTCGATGGCATGTGCGGATAATTCAGTGCATTTATTGCAAAATTATTATCATCGAATATTGGACTGACTGGTGTAATGTTTAATTGCAATACCTACTACCACCATCAGGCAGATACCTAAGGTTCGTGGGCCTCTTTTTATGAAATTCGCCGCCTGGGTGCTCTTGGCCTGTTATGCAGGCAAATACCTGTATTAATCATCTTAATAAATCTTAATAAACTACTAAAGTATTACTGGACGGGTTAACAACCGTTAAACTAATAAACCGCACCAAACGATGATTGCAATTTACAGGAATGTTTATTAGGACAATAGCATGTAATGGACTACAGTGATGATGAAAATGTGCTCAATAACACCCCAGCCTCAGCTAAACCCTGGATGCTAACTTTGAAACAAGTTTCAATAAAAAATGTCTCACACTGCCCACTATGAGCTAGTAGACCGGCAGGGCTACAAAAGCTTCCTGGGGACTGATTTTGACTGAAGACAGTACTAGAATATTGCCTATCAAACACCATTTAGAAAATGCCTTTTATGTGACACCCAGGTCAACCATATACAACATATACGACTTAAATGCTATAATGAAATCATCATTAAATCACACTAGGGTGACGCATCGTCTCCAACTAGAATCACAAAAGGCATATTGTGAAGTATATTACAGGTAGTTCACAGTTACCTCAAGTCAAAATATATTGGTACACACTAAGACCTGCTTCCACATTAAGCCAACAATGGTGCATTGTCTTGCGTTGAGTCTGCACTGTGGTTGCTTTGCGGACTCAGTCTTCCCTCTTTGTTGAGAGGCAGAGAATACCTCAACCGATCCCAGAAGTAATCAGCCCAAGCCTCGATATATGTGTAGTTCCTCATGTAACCACGCAGAGACAAACCTCGGTCTTCCTCTGGGACCAACTCCTTCACCAGCAACACCAGTCGACGTTTGTTGTCCAGCAAATCGTTGTTCAAGACGGACACAAATTCCCAGTTACACATGGCGCTATTCACGAAATCTGGAGTAAGGACACATATGGTACGTTTACTTGTGTTCACCGCGTTCCCTACGCTTTCCGTTGTTGGCATGCCGGGAGGAAAATCACGGACATGACAGAGGATTTTGTACCCTTCCGCTTCCAGCCTCTCTATCAGGTCGGTTACCCACTCACTGTCTTCCTCAGCGTAGGACACAAATGCATCATACTCTTTCTTCTCGCCAATACACTCGTCCAGATCAAAAGGATGCCACTTTGTTTTGGCATAAAGCCACACTCGAAATCTAAAATTAGCAAAGATACCTAACGTAACTAACAACACCGTCGTTATCGGAATGCATACCGCGATGGATACCACGATACTTATATCCACGCTACTGGGACAAAATTCCTCGTCGCTGACGTGGATTATTTCTCGGTTGAATAATGCAGGTGGCTTGGCGCATTTAATTTTCTGGGAGCTAATGCCTTTAGGGGCATTATTGGACAGCAACCAGTGTTTAAACCACAGGTCTTCACAGCTGCAATGCCATGGGTTGTTCTCAAGGGATAGAGTCATATTCGTTAAGTCAAGATCTGTAATATTAGGATCCAGGTAGCCTAAGTCGTTGTCATCTAGAAGCACCACTGACGTAGCCTCCAAGCTGGCGAGAGTGCTATAATTGAGAGAATGGATGTGATTATTTCTGAAATCGGCCACAGACGCTGACCGGAAATAATCCCTTGCTTCCAGGGCATGTAGTGTGCTGTTTCGGAAGGAGAGATTGTATCTGTAGTTGATATTCCCTAGTCTGGCTGTCCCAGCTGGGACAGACACAGGGACCTGACAGAGGTTTCTATCTTTACAGTCCACCAGGTAGGACCCGGTAGACGGCTGCTCTGTACACATACAGCCGCCACAGCACCTCTGGTGGCACACTACTGACGAGTCGCTTAAGTTTACAATATGTTCACCTCGCAACTCCTGTGGGTCATAGCATTGCAGCACACTGATCATCGGCACACGTGGAAACCACTTCAGTTTGGTGATAATCTCGTAATCCACACAGTCACATGTTAGCGGGTTCTGATCCAGATCTAAGTAAAATGTTCCTTCTATGAATAGCTGTAAAATGTCCTGCTCTTGATCGAACCCCCAACCTCGTGCCAAGTCCGACATGTGACGGATCTGGTTGTACGTGAGATCCAGGATTCCAGACGCCTTCAGCCCGGACGTACTCAGATTCTGGATATTGGTGAACTGGGAGATGAGGTTGTTCCGGAACGAGACATAATTCTTCTTTTCGGTCAGCAGAAAAAGAGGCCAGATATCCAGGGAATAGAAGGCGTTGGCTCCTAGATTGATATAAGTGGCTGGCACCCGGAGAAATGCTTCAGGATGGATGGAAGTTATCCAGTTGTCCCTCAGGTGAATGATCTTCAACTCTGTCAATCCGTCGAACGTGTCATTGTCTATCGCCGTGAGTCGGTAGTTGGTTTCCGCCCAGAGAGTCTCAAGCCTGGAAAAGCAGCCCAGTCTGCCCAATGTGGCCAAATTATGGTTCACCGTCAGGTTCAGCTTCCGTAGGGACGCCAGTGAGCATGTGCCGGCGTCCTGCAGGTTAACCAGAGGACTGTGTGAGATTGTGAGCTCTGTGACTAAAGACACAGGAGCTGGGAATGTTTCCCAGAGGTCTCGAAGCTGGGATTCGAACCCTGCTGACGGCTTACCATCACAGTCGATATGTAGTCCGGACTGATTGCTGAGTAGACACGTACAGTTTGACGGACAGTTTCTCGTCTTCCGGGAATAAATATCCTCACAAGATCTACCTGTAACTGGTTGACATTCTACAGCTAACATTGTCCCCAGCAGAGTCCCCAGAGCGAGCAACCCCAAGCGGAGACTGTTCAGCATGATCATGTAGGGAGTAACTGTCAATACAGTCCCGGGATGGAAACTAAAGTCAACAGCACTACTCCCACATACATATACTACTCAGTGGTCCGCTTTTAATTCGCTATATACTACGCCTCAGCGTTGGCGATATCCCGGTACAACTAGATAATAACGCATTCCGGGTCGAATGCCAGAGGGGCCCTGATTAAAGCAACCACAGAAAGCTCTGGCCGCGCTACACGAAACGGCCTTGGCGATAAATAGTCCTAACGATATGGACTGTGTGAGGTCATATGGTAACAACAATTACCCTTGGCCTGGCGATATTTTACGCACATGTGTCAACGGTCTATAGGCATGTTCCGGGACCCTCCCACACCCGACCCACCCAATATAACGCCCATGGTAGAAGCCCACTGCCGTTGTTAAGCTGGTCCCACCTCGTGTACCCAGTACACAATACCGCCCACTATCAAAGTGAGGATTTGAAGAGGATTTAAGATAGCGTTTCAACGTACTATATGTCAACACGGACCCGCATTGCTTCCTGACCAGTAAATAAAGATTAAGAGATCAAGGTTCGAGTTAGATCTTGCCCAAATAAATCTGAGCGGGTCATATAGGTCAGCGTTACCGCCTTAGATATCGTCGCCGGCTAGCTGGTATTCCATTTCGCCAATACATGTATATATTCCACGGTCCGTTAGTGTGCGACCCGGTAAAACGTTCACACTTATAAGTATAGTACGGTGGCTTCTATGTGCCATCATTTTTTAGCTCTGCTTGACTATGTCAGCAGAGCTCATGGTATGGGGTCTTTGTCCGTTGTCCGTCCGTCTGTGGCATAGGCTATCTCTTGCATAGATTCCTTTCAAATTTTGGTTTTTGCTTCCCCTGGGCCATATACCGGACCATTTTTAGCTCTGCTTGACTATGTCAGCAGAGCTCTTGAAACTCGAAATTCGTCCGTCCGTCCGTTGTCCGTCTGTGGCATCGATTATCTCTGAAGTTATTGCATGGAT
>JAAUYG010253122.1_pt1 | contig 11371 bp, 8 predicted proteins | sample 7278091 | NCBI WGS metagenome assembly JAAUYG01 (sample SAMN14350201, study PRJNA611818) | marine sediment metagenome | isolation source: surface marine sediment (0.6m) | place: French Polynesia: Moorea | collected 2018-08 | reverse complement strand
TTTCTGTCTTTTTTCATTTACCCTCAAAGTTGTGTTTTATTACATTGGATAATATTAATTGACAAATGATTCCTGTCTAGTGAACCTAGTGTAGAAAAATACCTAGAAATTCTAGTGTATATAGTATACTTTAACCATTTCTACCATTTCTACCCAGTATTTACCCTATTTCTACCCATGGTAGGGTAGAAATACCTTTCTACCCGGTAGAAACCCAACCCTGGCTCATAGATCACAGCTATATTGCTCAGATGGAATAACCACGAATTATCCCCCACAAAATGTGTACTTATCTGCTGTATGTCTGTTACAATTCGGAAAATAAACAACAACATCTGTATGACAACCAGTCCCCAATACCAGTAGCACTTTGGACATTATGTATAAATTTTCCATCATATTTAAATGTCATTGTTTTGTCTCTTGACCAGATACGACCCCCAGACCAACCAGTGGAGCAGTGACGTAGCCCCAACCAGCTCCTGTAGGACCAGTGTTGGTGTCGCGGTATTGGACGGCTTCCTGTACGCCGTCGGGGGACAGGACGGGGTGTCCTGTCTCAACTTTGTAGAGAGGTGTGTGACATTGCCGTAGTCATACTAACACTAACAAGCACAAAACATGCACCGTAGTTCTAAAAAACACTCAAGTCTTAAGTTAAATTCTCATTGAATCATATTGGTCAGGTTGGTGACTTAACTTGGACTTAGTGATTAGTAGTAGTAGTAGCAGTAGTAGTAGTAGGAGCAGTAGTAGTAGTAGCAGTAGTAGTAGTACATGTAGTAGTAGTAGTACTGTAGTAGTAGTAGTAGTAATAGCAAAGGTAGTAGTAGTACTGTAGTAGTAGTAGTTGTAATAGCAAAAGTAGTAGTGGTAGTAGTAGCAATAGTAGTAGTAGCAGTAAACTACACGTAGCTCTAGACTAGTACTATTTCTAGTAGTAGTAGTTGCACCTGAGACATAGTTATTGTCAAATGAAATATTTCTAATAGGTGTACTTTATATACTAGTAGTCCTCAGGAAGTTTTTGATTCCACTATATTTCAGATATGACCCCCAGACAAACCGTTGGACCAAGGTGGCGTCTATGAGTACGCGGAGACTGGGGGTGGGGGTTGCAGTCCTGGGAGGGGCGCTGTATGCTGTTGGGGGGAGCGACGGGACCTCTCCTCTCAACACAGGTATGGCAGGCTGTCTGACCACTGGTAATACCACACTGGGCCTGTTTATGTATACCTAAACAAAACAACTAATTAGACAAGTTGCAAGGAATTCAAGAACTAGTTTGATTACATCACATTTTAGGTGAAGTATCGGCCATGTTAGTTGTGATAGTTTCACTACAGTCACCTTTACCATACCCCGTTACTTAAATGACACTCTCTAGAAAGGAAACCCTTAAGCCTTGGTAGCAAGTACAGCGGCACCTGTCTGTAAAGACTGTCCCATTTGGCCATAAAAGTATGGTCTCTCAAGACAGGTGGTCTTTAGTGACAGGTTCTTGTAGGACCTTATGCCAGGAATATGTGTTCCTTCCATCAAGACAGGTGGTCTCTTGGCTAGGGTCTCTGAAGACAGGTTTCACTGTACAGTAGCTGCCATTGATACTCCTTTATAATAAGGACAGAATTGTTTTTTCCAGAAGAGGTGTCCTTATTGCAGGGGTACTACTATTGCATTATCTTGATTGTAGCTATTAAGAAACATGATGACTAATCTAATTATTACGTGGCTTCCTCAGAATTTCGTCTCTCTTCTTGTTTGTTAACTTTCCCATTACATAATGTTATTCCAGTTGAGCGTTATGATCCGAGGTCTAACCGCTGGACCCCTGTCGCCCCCATGGGCACCCGGCGGAAGCACCTAGGCGTGGCGGTGTATAACGGGATGATATATGCTGTGGGAGGGCGGGACGACGCTACGGAACTCAGCAGTGCGGAACGCTACAACCCTCAGAATAACGCCTGGCAACCTATCATTGCTATGACATCACGGCGGAGTGGGGTGGGTATACAGTGGTCCCTGAGTTCTAAGACCACCCATCAGCCAGAAAAAATATGGTCTTAAATTGAAGGCGGTCTTAAAATGAAGGGATATATAAGAGTTGTGTCACTGATGGTCAGTCTTAAAATAGAGGGGATTGCTAAATGGAGGGGTCTTAAATTGCAGGGATAACTGTACAGTAGAACTTCTCTTAAAATACCACTTCTTTTCCCAGAAAAAATATGATCTATCCAGGCAGGTAGTTTGTTGTGATTGAGAGGTTTAATTGCCTTGGAATGCAGGTTTTTCAAGAAGGGTACAATATAACTTAGTTTGATCAACCATAACTGTCAAGTGAAGTGGTCAAACCTGTGTCATTGCAGCTTTTGAGAGAGCATTGCAGCAACCTTTTTATCGGCCACATAGGATATTATGAAACCACTTAAAATTAATAGAGAGATTGAGTTTTTGACATGGGATGCTTGCATGTAGTTTGCTTCAAAATATCAGCCTTGGAACTGCTGGGTTCTTTGGTCTGTGTTACCAGCCATTTAATTTCTGATGATTCGTACAAAGGTTTAGTTCAGGAAAGTGACAACGACCAAATTCAATTATAGTTGACAAAGATATTAATATAGTTGACAAAGATATTGTATAGTTGACAAAGATATTGTGTTTGCAGCCTTCTTCATAGCATCGAATCTAAGGTAAAACCTCTATGCTGAATACAGAATCTGGGACATCTTGTGTGATGTCATTTGTAAAATTCTTTACTTTTTATTCATGACTGTCAATCATTACCAAGCTCCTCCCACTAGTCTCGCTTCCCATCGAAGCCTTAGCATTTTCCATGTTAGATATGAGTTCCTTTGTCACCAATCATTTTCGTTTCTTTACCTCTAGGTGGGCCTAGCAGTGGTGAACGGGCAATTGATGGCCATCGGGGGTTTTGACGGCACCACGTATCTCAAGACGGTCGAGATCTTTGACCAGGAGCAGAACTGCTGGAAGCTGTATGGGGGAATGAACTATAGACGATTGGGCGGCGGGGTCGGCGTGGTTAAAATGCCACAGCATGAGGCTCATCTATGGTGACACAGGCAGGAACGTCGGGGGCCATATTGAAGCGATATGTGTGAATAATAAGTGTAAACTGGTCGGTCACTGTGTCGGCTGGTATATTGAGGATCCTGATCTCAAATAACAGCAGAGCCACTCGTTTTAAAAGATATATGGAATCCTTTTCACCGGAATGAACATGAAATAACATGTGGAATTCTACAATTCAGGCAGAAAGACATTGAATAGATACAATCTCTTGTCAGATTTGACTTTTATTTTGGCTATGACCTGAAATAAGCAGGACTGGTTTCACAAATGACACCCCTCGAACTTTTGACACTTAAGCTTTGAGTTATGTACAAGTCATTTGCTTGGTAAGCTTCCTGAATTGATCATTCTGAGTCTAGTGCACATGGGTGATTGGAGCCATGAAATATGGTCACATGTATTCATTACAAAATGTTGGTTTCCCATAAGTGTATAAATACATGTACAAATAAGTGTGTAAATTCATGTACAAATATATGTGTAAATACATGTACAAATACTGAATTTGTAAATATATGCTCCTTATAAATATATCTGTTTGATATACAAGTATTTAATCCGATATCCCAGGCTTTACCAGCAAGATCAAATACATGCATTTGATTTGATGATAAACTTTTAGCGTTTGTATATTAACAGGGGCTATTCAGATTGCTAGCTTAAGCTGCAGCATTTGGTTGAAATTTGGCAAATGTCATTGTTTAGAAATATATTACTGCAATCAGATGTGTATGGTTTTTGTTACAACTATTGCTGGTTCATAGTTGAGCTAATAATTAGATGTTCAGGTATGTAGACCATGCTAAGACTTGTATATTAAAGACCTCTACCACTACTACATGTACTATATTGAAGGAAGGAATGTAACAGTTGTGGGAGTTTGGTGTTATTGCATAAGAGTACGGTGTCCCTGCATTTTAAGACCACTCACCCAGCCAGAAAAATATGATTTATATTCAGTTTGGTCTTAAAATGGAAGTATATTTATATTGGGAATGCAAGGATGGTGTCAATGATTACTGGTCTTAACCTAGAGGAAAGTCTAAAATGGAGGTGTCCTAAATTGCAGTGGAAACTGTACACTAAATCAAATTAACTGTTAGAAAACTAAACCACGGTGGGAGGTATTTACAGTGAAACCTGTCTTTAAGACCACCTGAGAAATAGGGACAACCTGGGACCTAAGGACAGTCATTTCAGTCCCTAGGCATATTCAGTACATAGAAATAGACCTGAGAAAAAAAGACCACCTCAGAATTCAGGACAGTTTTTCACAGTACCTTGCGTGTCCCTAATTCCCAGGTTTCACTGTAATAGATACCGGGAAATACACATACAAAGGATGCAAATGTGGTCCCAGACCTTATCTTTGTTCTGGAATTTGTCTTTCCGGGGCTGTCTTAGGGCGGGCATGGTATTTTAGTTCCTACAAGGCTATTAAGCTTGGTATTTTGGGCATGGGGGAATCCACTGGAGGGCCAACGTGAGGATATGGGAGCAACAAGATCATCAACCTCTGAATATTAAGCTATTGTTGTCTTCAGTTGTCCTATTTTAATACAACCTATTCGTCCTTGAAGGTGTGGTTTCATGGCAGGTGGTCATAAGGTTCAGTAGAACAAACTACCTTCGATCCTGGACAGTATCATGGTCCCATAAGTTCGACTGTGTAACAGTGAAATTTTGTATGAAGACCACTCAAAATGTGGTCCTTATAGACAGGTGGTCTGCATATCCAGGTTCAATAAAATTGGGCACCTGTAAAATGTCTTTATGAACAGGTGTTCTTTATGTACAGGTGGTCTTTAGAGTAAGCTTGACTGTATTTCAGATTTGTTGCTCAATGTTGGTACAGTGAAACCTCAAAATTAAGTCTGCCCACACCTGAGACAAACATGGTCTTAATTTGTATAGCAAAAGGTATCAAACACCTTGCAATAGTGGACAAAGTTTAACTCTTTGGAGTCAGTCCGCATGTAAGAATAAACCAATGTTGGTATAGCCGTCCCTTGACTCCCCCTGAATGCATTGTGTTGAAAAGCTTGTGTGGAAAAATGGCATTCATATGAACCATTCAGTCTGCTTGTATACATGTGTTTTGTGGCGTTCTGTTTTCCTAGTCATGGTTGTGTCACTGGTTAAATTTCTGTTGCTTCGAATTGTTGTCATGGTAACTAAGAAGATTGTATCCAACGGTTACTGGTTTTGCTGGGGCATGTAACTATGCGTATACAGTGGTCCCTCTGTTAGTGGGCACCCTCTCTAATAAGGCCACAAATCTTTGACGCTACTACTATCAGTGTATTTACTTCTCCCTCTCACCAAAGGCCACCTCTCCAACGTGGCCTTTATTTCTTGGCAGTATTGTGACCTTATTAGAGAGGGACTACTGTACTAGTATCATGTATTAAGCATGCAGAGTGAATGACAAAAAAGCTTCCCCTAAATCCTGGTTATGTGTGCTTCTGCTTTTAATGGTTAATTATGAGGTGTGCGAGCGACTTCTTTGTTTTCTGTGACTTGATTCAGTGCCGAGAGATACAATAAACGGAATGGTCCGATTACTTTGCTTTGTTCTGATTTTATGTGGAGGTGACTATGCAGTAGAACCTGTCTTGAAAGACCACCCTTTTTGCCAGAAACATATAGTCTCTCAAGGCAGGTGGTCTCTGGTGACAGGTTCAGATGTATTGACAAATGTAGGGACCTTTTTGCCAGAAAAATGTGGTCTTTTAAGACAGGTGGTCTCTGGCTGCAGTGGTCTCTCAAGCCAGGTTTCACTGTAATGCATTTGTGTCATTGTCGGTTATTCTTGGTTGAGGACTACGACAGCAATAATTAACCCCAAACTGCTAATCCGAAATGTCGGAGACACCAAAGCAAGTCTTCTCTTCAACACCTATACTAGAGCATAATTGTTTATTTTGGCAAATCGATAATACAAAAACATTTGACATATATAGAAAAAAAAATCTCATTGCTGGATTGTAATGGAAGTGAAAGGAAAATTTACAAACGTACAGATGCTATATCCATGTGATAGTTCATGTGATACGAACAAAAATGTATAAATCTACGCGCCCACCATTAACAGTGGCAAACATCAAGGCTATTTCAACATTTACTTTTTATAATAAAAAAAAACATTTTATAAAAAAAGAAAGGCTTTACAGACCATTTTTTGACAGCCAATGGAAATATAGTAAATGCTAGTACGGAAGACACTATTGGGTGAACATGTTTTAAAATTAACATTTTGAAACATGCCAACACTTAAAATATACCGGTAAAATATTTTATTTTTACCCGTCATTTTCGGTTCACAAGTGATACCTAAACGTAAATTTCTGGTGTTGGCACAACCAGGATTTCCCAAAATAACAAACTTGTGTCATTCCCATTTTCGTGCCATACAATACAACAATTATGCAATTATTTTTATTTATTTATTTATTATTAATTTTTTTTTGCAAATTGATAATCATACAATATGGAATAGGAGTTGAAAAAGAACAGACTCAGCGGCCTTGACACATTGTGCTTCATCATCTGCCAGGTAAGACCTGGGACTCTATGTTACATACTAGCCACAACATATCAAATTTACACCAGACACAAGGTTTTTTTTTTGGTACTGCTTGTATGACAACTGTACATCGTTACAGGAGAATCGTTCCTTTGTTTGTGACAAGTACACATTATTTCAAGATTGAGCAAGCCATACTTTGCAAGGTGAAGAGCAATACTCATTCCACAGCCTCTCCTATTATGCATATCACGGCGTACACGGAGAGGGTAGACATGATATAGCGATGACAGGTGCGAATGACATCACCCAGCCTATAATCGTGAATCTTATAACCGGATGACAATTAAATAACATTTTGACCGACGAAGGAAGCCAGTATTATAATCCACACCGTATACATTCTAAATGTGACTGGTTGTGTAAATACAGAAACTATTGGGCCTGACATACCCCGTTCACAGTCAACAGCTGAACATTGCATAGACAGTGTTTACAAATGTAAAGATGATGCGTGCTCGGCAGCTCTGAACTGTCATACATACATGTACATGTCCACTTGGCACCATAGCCATTGATTTGAGTGCTTTAAGGGCATTTTTATTTAAGGGATATTGAACGTGTTCATGAATTAATTGTGGTGGTGGAATCACTGGGGCAGAAGAGACGAGCCCGAGAGTCTGTCGACGCCAGCGATGAGGCCATACCACAATTAATTCTTGAACGAATTCGATAGCCATTATTATCATTTAATCATATGTGATCATTATATACATGTACCTACTGATATATATTAGACATATATTTAATAGTTTTAGGGGTTATATCGTATATCAGAAGCGAAAAGCCCCGAGTACCCATTTTGGCAGTGAGGCGGTCGAACACGATCAGTAATTGTAAAATTAAGTATGCAAACAAGGGTTTAATTAGGTCGAACTTTCACCACACAGTTACCACAAAGCCCGCGCCTTACTTAAGCGATTCATTTGCTCGTTTTGAGTAAATATGTCGTCATACAGTACTCTTCTATCATTGGATGAAAGTGGGTCGGGTCATCGTTCCATGAAACCGTGCAGTTAATGAATTAACTGTACAATGGCCTCTACTGATAAAATATAGGGAAATTATTCAACTATACAATCAGCACGATTACTGAATCCGTGATAAATGTTCATGGATACTCGACCTCCCCCTTCCCGTATGGTCTCTTTGTCATTATTTTTGTTAGACATCTTATTAAGTCAATTAACCACTAGCATATTATGTAATGCCTTAACATGTGAAACAAATTAACGGCACGTTAAAGAAACGTACAGTTCAGATGGTTGTGTACAGGATAATCGTCATGGCAACCCATGCGTACGAGGTTGCTCTGGGGACATGCGAAGTGTTGCACAGATGGGTATCGCATTTGCAATACACGTAACACTTACTCCGAAAGACACACGCCAGATCCTCAGCCTTAGGCGACGCTGCTTGATAAATACAGGTTCTGTTTATCTGAAGTTCCACTGGAAACATAGGAAAGATAACAGCTAATTATAATATGTAAATTACCATGCGCATACCGGTACCTCATCATTTCTAACTTCGACAAAAGGAACGCTAGGCCCATTCCGCTCAAAAGGGGGTGTCTTTTTCAGCCTTTTTTTTTTTTTTTTGGTGTGCCTATGGGTCCTAATTCAGCCTTTTTTGATATGCCTATATTTGGGTCCTAATGTCCTAAGGCTAATTGTTTATTTAAATGCTATCCCAATGAGTACTTCGCACCTGGCACCCCGCGGCTGTTTTCGGTCCATTTGTGTAATATGCACCCCCCCCCCCCCCGGGCTTGGGGCACACACCCCATCCGGTATCAGTATCACAAGTCATATTTTCAAATTTAGGCTTCCATAATTTTTACTTTTGTATTTGTACAGGTCCTAATTTTCGCCACGTTTTGGTATTTAATTTAGATATACATAATCTGAAAGCTATCACAGGCGTACACTATATATGTATATTCCTATGTAAACACCTCCGCAGTATCGTGCTGAATGAGTACAATACAAGAATTTGCCTTCAGAATTACAGAAGTAGTAGTAGCGGCAGTAGTGGCTTGTTGTTAAAATCCCGTCCTGCTCAACAATTTATATTTCAAGTATTCGAATCTTTATACATGTATAGCTCTTCCTCTCTCTTTAAGGACGAACGGATTGAATACCGAAGCTCGCCATTGATCCGCATGGTCCTATAAGAACTCAGAAATATCCCAGGCAGCATGCACACAGACGATAGAGATGGTCAAGGTTTTTTAAATCTTGGATTGTTTGCTGATTTTTTTATACACAGTAGTGCATGGGCGGGAAAGTTTAGCTGTTGTATAAAAATTTCCGTAAACTTATATTTTTGATTCACAAGACTAAATTATAAAATTTGAATCTCAAATATAAGGTATTTGTTACATTTTGCATTTGGGTACATTGACAACTCAACAGCTGGTCATGAAAGTTCCAAATGCATGAAATGGGTGAATTGGCTTGTCCACAGCTTACATGTCAAATGTAATAAGCCTGTTTAGTCTGTTTGCGGCGGCGGAATTTACGTTAAGCCGATCGTAAAGCCCGCCGGGCGTCTCGTTTTGTATACCTTTTGCATGTAGCCTACTTGCATTAGCGCTAGAACCTGCCCCTTGTAACGTCACTTCTTATAAGGCTGCTCTTTCTGCATTCTCCTACAGGAAGCGTCTATTGTTGCATTTTCGTGGGGGCTTTCCGTCTTTAAGACAGGGTCACTAGATCGTGGTAGGTTTTGATGTACGTGTATCTGTTTAGAAAATTCGTGAAGCTTGACTTAAAAGAACCTTAGCTTACCCTAAAAACAAGATTGCGCTTTTTATTTATTTATTTATTCATTTATTTATTTTTTTGGGGGGTGGGGGGTGGGGGGGTGGGGGGTTAGGCCGAAAAGCTAAGATGAGTAAGGTCCAAATAATGCATGACAAAGTATGAATCTTATACAAAAATGTTAGAGATAGGAGATACAAATATATACGAAACAGTTTTCCATGCAAACTTTGGTGTACTATAAACATCACATATATTTCATAACTATGTTGTGTTCGGAAGTGAAATCTATATCAGAGTTACTAGAGGAGCAATAAGAACGCTATATATACCAAAAGATAATAACTATTATAGTTCAGTTAAAAGATTTGGTGCCAAAGTATTCAATGAATTCACAAAAGACGTTTACGCATATCCAAGACCGAAACAAATTTACATGTACATGTATATAAACTACGAATGCCATACTGAAACGTCGTAAACAAGAACGTCCGTGTGCATCCAATACAGATACATGGCGATGACAAACGAGTGACACAAAATAAACCCGTCGGTAACCAAAATGCCAATACAACTACATGTACTACAAATCACGGATTTGATTTTCGATGTATATTTTTCGGGGATCAATTAAGATTATTTTATCTCAGGTTTCCAGCTGGATAGCCTAATGATTCTGGACCCTCATCAATGATTATCTTTGATAGTGTCTACACAGTACAGTAAAACCTCGCAATTAGGGACACCCGAGGCACTGAGATATAGATAGAATTATTTTTGTTTTTTATTATGTTATTTTTTCTTTATTTTCACCTTTTGTACAATATGACACAATATTAGCATGCTTTCATATAATATGAAAGAAAGAAGTACGATAAGTGACAAACGCCCAGTTAGAAAAACTGTCCTGAATTCTGAGGTTGTCTAAATTTCTCATGGTCCAATTCCGCATACTGAATAGCGGTCGGGACTGAAGTACCTGTCCTTAATTCTCAGGTTGTCCCTATATAATTTCTCAGGTTATCTTAAAGATAGGTTTCACTGTACATGAGTTTTTAAATGAGAAAAAACTTGTCTACCATCTATGTACTTACTTCCCACTGTTGTCACTGATTTCCAACACAATCCTTCGCTGCCTGGACATTGGACTTTAGGAGTGGCAGCTCCCGTTTCGAGACATGGATATTTAATTCTCCGCTCTGGAGGCAAATTCTTACGGCCTTTGTAAGTGCAATGGTAGCATTCCTTGATCTCTGGCTTGCCGCTCTCGACTCCTGCAACGACGGAAAAGGAGGGGAGAAATCAGCACGCGTTCAAATTTCAATGCCATTCCCAAAGACACAGACATTACTTAATCAACACAGGTTTATATTTGTTCTTAACAGTTGCTTAGTTTCAGTAACCGAAACAAAGCTACAGAGTCAGCCCCACGCACAAACCAGTGCTGGATAGCGACATACGCACACATGTTGCAAAATAAAATTGCTGGCATAGTGATTAGTAAACTGAAGTTACATGTACTTAAGAAACTTAAGTCAGTTTTTTGACTAAATCTTGAGTTTGCCTAGATACTGCTCCTCTCTCCCACAGGAAGAGTTATGAAGTAAAGAAAAGGTTGAGGTGGTATGCGCTGTATAAGGGCAGAGGGCGTGAGGCGGAAGGCGTAACATGGCAAGGTTAGGTAACTATATATTATAATAAGTAATTTCCCTCTGATGCCGTATATAACTACTACCGGTACTGCAGCTGCTACTGCTGCTGCTCCCCCCCCTCCCCATCCTCCTCCTCCTCCTCCTCCTACTCATCATCCTCCTACTCCTACTACTACTACTACTCCTACTACTACTACTACTACTACAACTGCTACTACTACTACAACTAGTAGTAGTACTACTACTAACTCTGCTACTCACTGTCGTTATTGCAG
>JAAUYG010183790.1_pt1 | contig 11372 bp, 12 predicted proteins | sample 7278091 | NCBI WGS metagenome assembly JAAUYG01 (sample SAMN14350201, study PRJNA611818) | marine sediment metagenome | isolation source: surface marine sediment (0.6m) | place: French Polynesia: Moorea | collected 2018-08 | reverse complement strand
AATCTTGTGGGCCAAATTTCAAAATCTTGTCACCAGAAAGCTGTTCCGTTGTGAAGTACATAAACGCACGAAACAGTGATCATTACTTCGCGCCTTTTTCAAAGGCAGTGAAGTAATGATCACTGTTTCGTGCGTTTATGTACTTCACAACAGAACAGCTTTCTGGTGACAAGATTTTGAAATTTGGCCCACAAGATTCTTTGGGGCTCATGATGTTTTCCAAAAGTCTGCTTGGTGAAGGATGCATGCACACACACATACACACACACAATGCAGTTTCTGTACCGACAGAGAAAAGCTTCGGAAAGATCACAGACGTGCTTCAGACAAAGCTGTGCTTTCCGTGTCAGCGGACAAAACAACATGGACTCAGCCCTAAATTGGTGCGGAGTGAATCCAGTGGAGTTTTGCTTGAAGCACAAAGCCACCATCACGGTCCTTTCACATGGAAAATTCCCTGGAAGGTTGTTCTGATAAAAAGACGAGTTTTTAAATAGCACAAGTGGATTCTTTTGCACCGAGTGAAACGACGGCACATCCAATGTGTAATCGCACATGCAGACAGCATTGATTCACCCTCCTGTTTGAAACCGCAAATTGTATTACAGTACACCATAGAAGGTACACTTTGGAAGCTGTTTCGTAAGGCTTTTCTCACTGTGTAAAATTATATATCTTGTCCTCAAGGGAATATTTCAGTGAAATTGTCAGCAATCGACAAAAGTTCACAGATCAGTCTGGCATTTTCTTTTGATCACGAAGGAATTTTGACTCATCAAAAAAGTGATCATTTTCAACGCTCGTCGTTTGAATGAACAAAAAGAATTCTTGTTTGTTTCGTGTCAGCTGAAAGGACCCTGCATTTTTCCTGCAAATCGTGGCGAAATTTTCTGGTGCGATTGATAAAAGCTCTCATCACCAAACCATCTCATCGGGTTTCTATTTGTCCTTATGTGTTCGAACGGCAAGAGACATACAAAACACTCATTACCTCAGTGATACGCACCTAGTAACATAGAGGCCTGATTACTGCATGTGAATACACCATACATCCACTCTCCCTTTGAATCTGCAAACGAATCAGATCCAAAGGACGCACGAAACGAGAGTTCCGGGGGAACTAAATGCTGCACGCACTTTTGGAAGGGTGTCAAGAAAAGCAAAATCATATCACTCAGGACAAAAGGTGAAGACAAAATTTTGAACCAAAGTGTCAAATTGCCAATAGAAAGCCCAAAAGTCAAGCTTCCGGAAACGTCAGCAGCAGTCGGTACTTTTCATGAAGGTGCGACTCCTTTTTATGACTCCATTACGATCTGCCTATCAGACAGAGATCAGTGGAAGTGAAACCGCAGATTGGCAGATAGATCACGCAAGTTTACCATTATTCGTCCTGCTTTTCGTTTCAGCTCGTGATAACTTGCAGCCTTCAGTATCTCTGCAGAATGCACTCGAGAGAGAATTTTTCTTCAGATGTAAAACAAGCGCAAAAGACGTTTCGTGCTCACTGCTCAATGCTGATTGGTTCTCAGCATCACACAACAGTCGGTGCACAGGTGCCTGACGAGCATTAGCTGCATTGCTGTCGTTGCCGAAACATGTTGCTTGTGATACACCTGTCAATACAACTGTGTTTCATGTGCGAAATGAAAAGACAGTCGTGAATGGATACATTTCGTGTGTGGAGCTTCTTTCTTGTGTCTTTGTTCTTAAAGAACAGGTAAGTGTCGAATTTCCTGTTTGATTACGAGAAGAATGCTACCTGTTAGTGTCCACAACCCAGTGAAAGATTCTGTTTTGGACTCGAGGCCAGTATATGTATAGAGCAAAGAAGCGAAAGTGTACAACCCACAGTGCAACCCTTGCTGGCTTCATTGAATGGAGTTCCAAGAAGTGGTGGAACCCCACATCCGTTCAGCTGTTCTGTTTTTCCATTGTTGTTTTGTGTGATTTCTGCAAAAAAATGGCATAAGATGTGCATGTTTCCATGGTCCACTGAACTGGATTCTTTGGTGCTGGAAAGTTAACGTTGATTCATTTGGGGATCAAGGCAGCATTTTATCTGTTTCAACACCTGTGTTCTCAAGCAGCAGATGACATGGATGTCTCTTTGTGTTTCAAAGGTGGTGACTCAAATTTTTAATTAGAATCCATTCTGTGCGTGAAATGTTAATCTGTGTTGATCCTTCTTGATGGGGGGTTGCCTGATCCTCAGACACGAAAATTATACAACATCACTGTGTACACAAACCAAACTGCATTCAGACGTTTGCAAATCAATTGCCCTTGTAAACACAAAAGCTTTCAAGGTATGGTTGAATGTGTCAGGCGCTTGGCTTATGTCAACTCTGAACAAGAAATTTCGACTTGGGTGAAAATCTTTTTCAACAATCTGAAGTTGGCTCAGTGATAATTTGCATTCCAATTTGAGGTGATACCAGGTCAACCAAACCGATCAATTTGCAATATCAAAATAGCCTATTTAAACTTCATATGAAAAGGTGCGCCTGTTTTTGCCCTGATCTGCGAATTCTTCCAATTTGGTGGTGGTGAGAAACCGGTTCATGGACATGTCCAAAACACAGACACCATTTTCCTGTTACTGGGTGATTTTAAAATCTTGCTTGGTGTCTTCTCACAAGAAAACACAAGGAACACGAATTACTCTCGTCCAGGCCAAGGAAGTCCGTGAGGAAATGTCCTTGCTTAAGCTTTGATTTATGGTGGAGTGTTTTACGTCTGCGATTACCTTGTCAGATTTTGCTGATTACGGACCAACACTGTCACCTCTCAGCGTGAACGAGTCAATAACTACGTGTCAAGGGTACTCAAACTGATGCCATGCAAATCAACTTTCAAAGAGGGAAAAATTGTGCAGGAACCGAACACAAAGGAGGACTGCAAATTTGAGGTCAGGAATGTCTTTGGACTGCGGGTCACTTTGGTGCACACAATCATGTAATTTTCCCCGCGGGGATGTTTGTTGTGATGTTTGACCACAGGAGTCGCTTTGCTTTGTTTTAAATCTGGAAGGGTGACGACCATCCAAAGACATGTACGATTTACCTTCAACGTCTCAAACGTGTCAACCCTTGGAGATAATTTTTTTGTTTCGGCTCAACCATTCTCTTTTACTCAACAAACAGAAGTAGAGTAAATCATATTCCTAAAAGTTGTTGTTTGTGCTCGCGCGCACACACACACGCACACACACACACTTTTCAAGGCCATAAACTGTTTTTCTTAAATGCAAGTTCTTCATGTCTGTTTCTCCTCAATCGTTGGCTGTTGACAGACAAAAACTGTTGTTGACAACCAAATGTTGAAGTCAGCTACTTGCGGTTTCACACCACAACCATGGAGACGAGAAAGATTCCTAGAAGCCCTGTGCACGTGACACCAGTTATCTTCTGAAAGTAGTGACTCATGGGGTTTCGTCACGCAAATGCAGAATATGTTAGAATAAGTTTTTGTAGCAGGTTATCAGAAAGTCAACAAGATAAGCGCACACCATGTCACTGCAGGAAATGAAGATCAACCGGATGACAAAAAAGTTCTGGCCATTGTCTTTTTCTGTTGAATGACACTTCCTTGGCATTTGCTTTCTCAATGATCAAAAAACTTCCGCAACTGTTCGTTTCGGCATCACTTTTTGCACAAAACCTGAAGACAAGTTTACAACATTTTCTGCTGATAGCAAAAGTACTGGCCAACATGAAACGAGAACGTGAAGTATTCATTTATCACTGAGCGCAATCATGTGAGGAGCAATAAAGCTGTTTTTAATGGCCAAGCATCAAGGAATATTGTCTGGACTATTTGTACAAAGTTCTGAGAAGAAAACCTGCAGACAGATTAGACTAATGGAACCAGCTGAGGGATATTATGAACAGCTTACACTGGCGCGCGCGTGGATGTAATTCAGGAACAGATTTGAATTCACGCTGACAGAACTTGTGCTGGGGTTTTCGAGTTTGACCTGCGCATGCCGTCTACTGAATGCCTATTGGCCGACTGGGAGTCGATAAAAACACAACAGAACAGGTGCTCGGTGATCATTAGCTGTTGTGCTGTGGGAACTATCGCATCAAATGCGCATTCAAACTGATTGAAGGACATTTACACATTATGTTTTATGGATACGCACGATTCTGGACTTTGCGGAACGTGGGACAACAAAAGTGTTGCTGAAACGGTGAAGAGTTCATGCACGTTGTGTTATTGTTCTGTATTCGCAAGCGTTCTGCACAAAGGCACACCAATAAATTTTGATTTTGTTTATGTTTTTCTTAGAAAAATATGTACGAGCTTACTCGGTTGTGGATGTGACACCATTTTGACAGGAAACATGATCTTGATTTGAATTCATTTTGAGATCTTTCCAACCTGACTTCCTGTGTTCTCATGCACGCAAAGTTAGCTTTTCCCAGAATGTTTGGGTTGACATAATCTTTTCTGCTTTTCTTTTCTTTCAGATTTGCCTGAAGAAAATTGGAAATGGAAAGAGGCTTTACTGAATTTCAGCTGTCATTTGTAGTCGGGAAGATGGCAGGACATATGTGACCAGTGGTTATGCAATGAAAAACGTCAGTGTAATTGTTGCAATCAGCCTGTAACCACAGTGTGTGAAAGCCCCACAACCAGCCCCTGTTGGTGTTAGTTTTCAGCAGCTATTGTGTGACGTGTCGGCACCGTTGAATCCTGAACCCACAATTCCAGTCACGACAATAAGGAGATTAACAAAGGACGTTACCAGTGTCGACAGTCAACTTACATTCACGGAAAAACAACACTTTTCACCGTGCTGGATTATTCAGACGCATTTGGATTGTTTTTGGTGGCGCATGTGAATGCGAAGTGCAACCACAAACCCACAAAGCCAGAGCTTTTTGGCTTTATCCAATGGATCAGTTCCAAACTGTTCTACATTTGGCATTGTGTGGAGGCACTTGGAACGGTTTGTGGCTGTGCAATAATTTAGGAAAAATTAGTTGTCTCCAGGTCTACGCACACAAAAGGATATCGTATCGTGTTGTGGAAACATTACGCTGACTGGATACACTTCAAAGCCCTGGAAACTTGATTAAATTGTGAGAAGTACTTGACAGTGTACACTGGATTGAGTCAACAACAAGCGTTATGGATGGCGTGATGGCTCTTGGCTATTTTCACATCAAAGCAATTATCTCTTGCTGGATGGTGCTAATTATTGCTACAGGTGAGCAAATAGGTTCATGTTTTCTGGGGGTAAGAGAAAAAAAAACGATGGTGAATTTGGTTCTGAGACATTTTCGCCTGACTGGGCAGAGAACAAATCTTTTGCAAACTTTGCTGCATTTCTGTGTCATAGTTTAAAAATGCCTGTGCACAATCCACAAATTTGAGTGAAATGCAAAAGGTGGGAAATACCAGTTGCCTAAGCCTGTTTGTTTTGCCCTTCAGGCCAAATTAGGTTAAATGTGAATAATTGTACGTAATTTGTTTGGTTGCTTAACTCCCCCAGGAGCATTGTGTGTTTGTTTGTCACAGCCTGAAACATTATCTAATTTCCACAACTGGTGAGAATGAATATTTATGCCAAGCTTCCGAACAGATGCGGAGAGATAGTTACGGACCTAGGGCAAAAAAGCTACTGAACTGATTGGCACACCACAAAAATGTAAATAAAACCTGAACATCTCTATTTCCCAGAATTTTCAAAATAATTAACAGTAGAAAACCTCTATTATCTGCATTCAAATGTGTTTTTGGTCAAAGCCTATTCAAGCAAATTTCCACCTTCCCACCACCGTTGATATCATTTGTAATTATGTGTGAAAGTTCTTCAAATGTGACAAGTGAAAAAAAACCCTGCACATAGCAGGAAGCCCAATGTTCTGCTTCATAATGACACACAATTCCTCTTGAGAGGGCAGATTTGATCACAAAAAGCTTGTACTTTTCATCCCTTTTTGGTTTGATATTTGGATATGATTACAGGTTTCGCCCCCACTGTTTTCATGCAATTTCCCCAAATTTGGATACGCTGCACTGAAAATCCGCGTTTTATTCGGGACCAAGCATCATTATTCGCCATCCTTGGGTCAAAGGTTGTCGTTATCATGAGTTAAATATGCTGGGAACCCGACAATGTTTATATTCATAAGTGTACAAAGACAATAAGTGAGAGGACACGTGTAAATATGCACAGCGAGCAAGTTGAAAGTTAAAAGCCCAACAGAGTTTTACGTTTCACGTATCATGTAAATCTCTGGCTGCCTGCTGATTCCTCCTGGTATGTTTGCAAGGTAAATATTGAGAGTGGACAGTAAACATGGACATGAATACTAACAATTATGGTTCCATTTGCAGCACATTTTGTTATTATGACACTGTAGCCTGTTGTGTTGATGGGGTTGTCTGGATATTAGCATTTATTGCCGAAACATTGTGATCATCTGTGATCATCAGACTGTATCATTCTATCATGTGTCAACTTTTGGCTTTTGTTGAAATAACTTGGGTTTGCTGTGGAGATGCTATTTTACTTCTGTGTCTGTTATCAACCATTCGCCCTTTTTTCCCCAGGCTTCGTGTATGCACAATCGTTTCCGTCAGTCGAGATCGGAATCTCGGATGAGATCATTGACCCTGGGCTAGAGGCCACATTGTCCTGCAGGGTGCAGAACCAAGGATCCTACACAAGTAAGCGCATTATCCCTGAAATAAGATGCAAACGGACTTTTTGTCAAAGGTATAAAATTGCCTCCTCGGCCATTAAAGTGAACAGCTATATGGAGCGTTGTAAATGAGGAGGTAGGTGCAAAGCCCTGCGATAAATGTTCAGGCCCTTTGGTTGTAAATCACTCCATCAGAAAGATTATCATTTGAAAATAATGCAATGAATGGTTTTCGGGTCAGCTGGATGCGTTACGGGTGGCAATGTGGGGGGTAAACGTGCCTGTGGGTCAATTCTGAACATCTTTTTTTCAGTTACCATAGAAAAGCAAATGCGAATTGGCAAAGATAAATACATCGACATTCTAGCAAGGGATGACACGATCACGGAAAAATACGCCCTCACTGGAAGATTCTCCATACGAAAGCTGAAGATCAGCAAGAATGGCTTGTACATCTTGGATATGCTCAGTGAGTTTGGGAAAAAAAACAGTATTCAATGTCAGACAATTGTGTGAGGAATCCCACGATGTCACCACATGAAAATGCAAACAATTTTTCACGAGGCAGAAATTCCAGCTGGAATGAGACTTGTCACAAGTGCCAACTTTTTGAAAGATTTACGACTGCGTAACTGTTTGTGCAGCAGCTGGTTCCCCTTTGATGGGTTATGCACGCGTACTCAGACAAGCGGCCAACCATCAAATAATGTGAAGGGCCACCCGCATTACGCCTGCATCTTTGAAATTGCCAACATCCGCAACCAATTTTTCATCTCCCAGAAGGCAACATGTCACACCAGAACAGAATTGATCAATTTGAAAGTTGGGAGACAATGACATACGACAGGCAAAATGCTTTTTTGAATTCCTCAGGCGTGTTTCATGGATTCTCCAAGCAACATGAGCTCGTATGTAAATCTGTGAAACGACTGCAGAAGTTTTGAGAATGTCCGTTCAGAAATTACGTCAGGGGCCCAGATCCTAAAAATCAGAAGATTGGGGGAGGGGAGGGGCGCACGCAACTTTTTGCGCCCAGATTTCCGTCAGCAGCATTTTTGTCGGCGAAAAAGTTGTAAAAGTGTGTGACTGAAAAAATGTTTGAGGGGCCCACTGCAGCCTCGAAAATCCGAGAAAATCAATGTTGGCGCGTTTTCTTGTTGGAAAAAAAGGTTAATTCTAATTCAAGTGTGCTTTCGTTGTTGCAGATGTAACTTACGCTGACACCGCAACCTACGTTTGCAAAGTCACTGGAACTTCACAGAAGGACGAAGCAGATTTTGCTGTTTTCAGTAAGTGTTCAGAGAAAAACAAACCAGCACAGTCGTTCATAAAAGGAAAATCGTCTTTTTCCTGTGTACCTGACGCTGTTTCCTAATTTCAGAGCAACCCACAACACTGGAATTCGACAAGTTCCAAACAGGAGACATCATCACGTTCACTGAAGGAATCTCTCGCAGCGTTAGTTGTACAGCTTCAGAATCCATGCCAGTTGCCGAACTCAATTTCAAAGTGGGAGCGAAAACACAGCCAGGTGTTAGTCTCAGCTCAGAGGTGGGTCCAATGAAATAATCCATCCTTCATAACTGACTTTCCTAAATGAGTATGGCAATTTAAGTAAAAGAAAAATGAACTAAAGCGCGTACGGTGAAGTTTGTTGGGTGAAGAACGAGCTGTCCTTTCATCATTGTCATCATTGATTTATTCATCGTTCCAGAAGCGGATAGCGAAGTGCTACTCCCCCGGCGCCTCCAACTGTATTCTGCATTATTACTACGATACAAAAGCAGCCATAGCAAATCTGGTAAGCGCACAAAACATTGTGGATTGTTATCAAATGCGGGACTGTTTCCAAAAGTAGTATTTGATTGCCTCACTGTTGCAGCGGAAAACGATGGGGGCCACCCTTGTGCATCATTGTGTTGTACTGATCCCTGTCTGGGGAAAATATTGAGTGTTGTGATGTTTTTTCTGATACAGGTCACACACTCAGACGATGACGGCAAAATGCTCAGCTGTGAAGCCACTTTGAAAAACTCCAAACTGAAACCTGTGTCAACAATGATTGAAATATCTGTGTTGTGTAAGTATGCTGGGTGATCCCACCTGTTGAACTGAATCTGTGTCAACAAAGCATTGGAGTGCTCACGCTCACTCACTAAATGGCGTATCATTTACTTTCAGATTCACCAAAGATCTCCTGTGAAAGAAATCATTCTGCCAGTTTGAACTCTGAAGCGGAGATCTCATGTACTGTGGAGTCCAATCCAGCCCCGTCGTCAATTATTTGGCGGTAAGTCAGCGCCAAAACACAATGGCAAAACTCAAACCGTCCATCCCACTCCAGCCAAATTACCATCCACGCCTCATGGCCTGTTGAACAAGAAGTCAAATGCGTGTTCGTGTTTCTACACAGGTATAAAGGTGATCCAGTGATCCATGGAAACGCCAGTGTTGTCTCTGGATACAAAGTAGAAGATACTCAGCACATTTACTCCATAACCAAGGTAAATTCTTCTCTCCATTCAAAAAAAGAACATAAACAAGAAAGGAGCAGAAATTTCCTCAAAACAGTGTCAAATCTTACAACATGCAGCCGGAGGGGTTTGTTTTGCCGCAAACGCAAAGGAGGACAACCCCCGCTCCCCCTGGTCGAAGGCCAGATTTGGAAGAACGTACAAAAATGCACCCCCTCCCGTTATGACACCCCTTCCCCCGTCGAAAAATTCTAAGGCAAGATTTGGAAGAACATAAACAATTGGACACCCCTCTTGGTAGGACACCCCACTCCCTCCCGGTCGGAAAATGCTTGCTCAAGCGCCCTTGTTTTCTCACTGATCAAACTTTTCTCTTTTTTGCAGACGAATAATTCCAAGGAGCACGGCGTCACACTGCACATTCCCCACGTATTGCCTCATCACTTCACCACGTTCACGCTGGATGTTATCAACATCGTGGGAAGCTCATCTGCTCAAGTGGTTCTCTACACAGGTATGGGCTTCTGCTGACACTTTTGACCACCTGCAGTTCTCAAAAGTGTGCAAGGTGGAAAACATCTGCTTCCTGAGTTTTCTGAACTTAGTCCCTGAACTACAAGCCAAACGCTGGGCTTTATTTCCTCACATTGTAAAGTTGTTGTGAAAGAAGACCACTTCATCTTCATGAGCTGAGTGAGCTCTGCTGAACCACAAATTCACTGACGACTTTCAAAGGCAGCGAAGTAGTGTCGGAGCAGACCGTGGTTCAGGCTTGATGAGACCTTTGAGTGCGCTTACCCCACCCCAATGAACAGTCAAGATGTTATATACCCCCCTGGGGAAATGTCAACCCCCCCCCACTGATGTGTTTACCCCCTCTCTGACATGTGACCCCCCACAGATGTCACCCCCCTCACTGACATGTCACCCCTCCCCCATGGATGTTACCCCCCCCTGATGTGTCACCCCCCTCACCCTTTCCCGCGGTGCACGGCGATGGTGGCAGCGAAGTACCTTAGTTTTTGGGGCCAAATCTCTAGTTCACCTGTTGGCGATTCCTGAATGGCTGGCGTAAAATCGAAGAGTTGTCTCTTCATCAATGAAGTCACATCTTTCTCTTGTTTTCCACAGCGGATGAGGAAGACGACCCAGCAAGTGGTGGTGATAGCAGCTCGGGTGTTCCGTTCTACCTTCCAGTCATCGTGATTCTCAGTATGGTGTCACTGTACTGCGTTTCTTGTTGCAAGAGATGATAGTGGCTTCTTTGTAGAGTTGATATTCTAGCAGATTTGTGTTTTGTTCAAGTGTTTTATTTATTCATGATTGCATTGTGATATGATAACTTCCTTGCGAACCAACTGTGTTCATCGAGGAGGCTCTGAGAGAATTGCTGTGTGTTTTGGCTTTGGCACATGTGCTTTGCCCGTTCTCATTGAAACGGTTTGTGTTTAAAGGTTTTGGTTTTTTCTGAAGAGAAAGTGATTGATTTTTCCATCGCCCATGATTCGTGGTCCACTTACAGAAATGAACTAGTCTGTTATGTGATACCTTAAATGTGTAGGCCCCCAAACCGAGCAACCACAGGCAAGTCCCGCAGCGCTTTAACAAAAGTAAGTTTATTTTTCAAATGAGCGAAATTGTTTTTTTTCCTTTTCTTTCTGAAACTACTGATTTCAAAATAGTGAATCCGCAGTTGTCAAGTGCTCACTGATGCAATGTTACCGAAAGTTGTTTTTTTGCGGAGGAAACAACACAAGAAGTTTCTAGTCGTGTCTGAATGTCACCCTGCATTTCAGGCAGTACACAGTTGAAACCCGAGGCCGTCGTCTCGGACATACAAGGTTGTCGATGTCTGTATTCAGGAAGATCTTCCTTGCATTGTTCGTTTGGATTGTAATGTTTCTCAGCAGCAAGAGCAGGGAAAATGTTTCCTGCAGATTCTTGTGTGTTTCTGTGGGTAAACATCTGGACTCTAGTGAAACTAAGAATCCAGTCTTGTCTGCTTGTTTCACATCACTTCAGTCACTTTGTTGCAAGAATGACAGACAATGGAAGAATAACAAGCAGACAGAATTGAAAAAAAATCGACCGACTCCGTTTCTATCCGTCCTTTTGCATTGTAAATATTCACGTTTTGTACGAAAATCTATTTTATAAAGTTACAAAATATCACAAATTTATTATTGTCTTTGAAATGGAAATGTTGCTCCCAAAAAGCATCCGACCGATAACTTGCTTT
>JAAUYG010177737.1_pt1 | contig 11372 bp, 14 predicted proteins | sample 7278091 | NCBI WGS metagenome assembly JAAUYG01 (sample SAMN14350201, study PRJNA611818) | marine sediment metagenome | isolation source: surface marine sediment (0.6m) | place: French Polynesia: Moorea | collected 2018-08 | reverse complement strand
GGTCTGGCTCATCAGACTCAACATAAATGAGGGTCCGACCATTTGCCTCAACAGTGCAATAACTGACACCAATCAACAAAATGCACTTTACACTTGCTGCAATCCACCTTCCTGGTGGGCAACTCCACTCACTCACTCACTCTCTCATGAGGTCACATGGTTTACAGCACTCTCAACCCAAACGGCACACAAGGGAATCCACTTGGTTGGAAATCACCGCAATCATCCATGTATAACGCATGCCACAATTTGATGCATTTTTTTTGTTTTTGTGGGTGTGAGTTTTGTTGTATCAGGCCAGGTGACACTTACGCTGCGCGGCGATCTCCGCCTCTTTCCTGGCGTCGACGTCGGCCTGGTCCTCGACGTATCCGTTCAGCTGCGCGGAGTCGGCGACCTGCGGGTCCTGCTCCGGGATCACGATCTCGTAGTCGTTCTTCGGCGCAGGCAGTCCGGCCAGACCGCGCTTCAGATCCACACCCTGCTCCTGTAAAACAAACCGGCATTTGGTCGAATCAGATTGATGGAACCCGGTAAGTTGGGCGCGTAACCCTGCTCCGGCAAACGCAAGGGGTAAATTGAACGGTGCTCCATACTACAGCCGGTTTTGTTTCTCGCAAGAAAGCTGACCATCATTGTTCCCACGTCGTCCCAAAAACACAGGGAATTCCACCTCCCCAGCCTATTTCTCTCGGCCCTGGTGTACAATTGCTCCCAAACAACAAGTATGATCCCGACAGCGTCTGGTGGAGCCGTTTCCTTTCTGGTCACAAAGAAACGAGGCAAGGCATGGCTAGGCCTTTTGTTTTCATGTCAGTTTGTCATGGTTTTGTTCTGGTGGTTCTATTTGACACTCACCTGACCGAACATGGCCGAGTCCTCGTCCTCGTTGATGTTGAGTTTGTCTCTGATCGGGGTTCTTCCGGGGGTCTGTCCCGGTAGCGCTGGCGTCATACCTCCTCGCGGCGTCATGCCTACGACACAGAAACTTGAGAATTGAGAAACTCAACCCAGTTTTGCAAGTTTTGTGACAAAGCGACTGTTTGGCCCAATCCACACGGGACGCGAGCACGCAAATCCTTTGATGTTGCTTGCGTAAAGTGTGGATATTCCCATTCGCAACAGCAGGTTCCATTTGCACCTCGCGTCCAGTGTGGATTGGGCCTTAACTTCTTCAGATGGCGAAGAAGTGGTGGTGCATAACTACAATACAGTGTGACTATGGGATCAGATTGTCCCATTGTGAATTTTTTTTTTTTTTTTTTTTTGGGTGACGTATGGAGACATTCCGACCGGGACAGATTCAATGCCTATTCATCCCAACCTGTGTTTTGTCACAAATCTCTCATCACTGAAATGATCGCCTGATAACGCAGGATTTCCATAATCCATACATGTCCAGGGAAATTTTTCCCCACTGGGGCTTCTTACCTTCATTGGGCCCTGGAGTTCTAAATGGAGTGCTCAGTACAGTGTTGGGAGTGGCCGCAGCCTTGTGTGATGGAGTGACCCCGCTGAAGTCGGACTCGTGCAGTGGAGTGTTCAGTCCGCCCTTCAGTGGTGTGTCAATGTTGGTCAGTGCCATGATGTTCTGTGCTTCCTGAAAATTGTAAAACACAGATTGCAATTTCCATCACGTGTTACCACTATTTGCAGCAGTGCACGAGGTTTCGTGTTCAATCAAGTACGTCTACTGACGGTCGGAAAATTAGCATTTTGACCTCTCCCAATTCAAAGAGCAGGAGCGTTGCGCCAATGGTGCCACAAGAAGGAAACACAAAGGAGTTTGACGCCAAAATCACACTCGCCAAAGCACAGCCCAGGGAGCCATTCCTTTTCATGAATCTTCTCATCCAATTTTTGCAAAAGTCAGTTGACTGAAAGCCCATTTAGGCAACTCAGAATGAATTGCGTCGATATGAATGCCAGGACGAACCGCCAATTGTCTGGTGTGAAGCTGCTGACCTGCAGATCAATCACCGCCTTGCCACAGACACTGGTACGAGGGTTCGTGAATGTAACTGGAAACCGCCCATTGCGCGGCACACACCTGCAGTATGTTGTCCTGCAGGGAGGGGGGGGCTCTGCAGGGTACACTGACCTGGAGTATGTTGTCCTGCGTGGCGGGGGTGCGCGGGGTGCGCAGACTGCGGGCGCTCTGCAGGGAGCTGTAGTCGGACAGCAGGGTCTGCGAGGCGCCGTTCTGGATGCCGGCCTCCTCTGCCTGCTGCCGCGCGTACTCGCTCGCCTGCCCGACCTTCACCACCTCCTCCAGCTCCGCGTCAGAGATCTGCGGCGACGGCAGCACCAGCTTTGATCGCTTCTTCGACGGCTCCGCGAATCTGGGCAAAGAGTGAAAAAGACGAGGTATTTCTCTGGCCGTAAACAGGAAAGGAGTCTTGCTTTGGTTTTCCAGAATTTTAACGTTTGTCGGGAAAATGTGACTCCCCAGTAATTTCTGAACAAACAGGCGAAACACCCTGTTAAATAAAGCGATTCCAACCCTGTTTGGATCCAGCGTCAGCGTGGTTTTTTACGGCCACTGAGACAGTCGATGTTACCCTCGTTTTGGAATTGGGGAACAGGGAACCTGGGGCATCTTTCTCTTGGTCATGACGCTTCAGTGGTCTTGAACAGGGTGGTGTGTTCCCACGAAAAGTTAACGTCAACATCGACAACAGTGAATTGAAATGGTCCGTGTTCACGGCACACCTGTGTCACAGTCCCTGAATCATGTTCAGCTCTTATTTTCACACAAAACTTCTGTACTGAACGTGTGTGAGAAAGGACAGAACTCACTTGTTTTGACTGGTGATGGCTCCCAGCAAATCGTTTTCTTTCCGCTTCTTCAGTTTGTCTTTGTCCTTCCTTCTTTCCCTCTGAAAATCAAATCAAACGCTGTGTCAATTATTTGTTCCATTCGCGTGTTGCAATGGCTCCACAAAGCCGAGAACAGTTATTGTCAATGACGATAAGTGCAGACTCGCCCAAATGTACGACAAGCATCGACGACTGAGACGTAGACAGTTCAAAACTTAGCAAGCCATTGAACACAATGAGCAAATAAATCTGTTATGCTTCACAAATGCAGACTGCATGGTATTGTTGCTTGCGACTGCAATTTTGCCAAACGAAAAGAGCCAGTTTTTTTCTTCTTCACATTTGAACCCGTCTTGGTACGTACAGCCTCTTTGTCGTCTCTGCGTTCTCCGTCCAGGTTCTGTTGCCGGAGTCGTTTGAAGTTCGGGGCGTCCGCGTCAAACTTCTCGTTGGCCGTGTCGTAGAATCCAGGGGCCGGCTTCTTCTCAAACGGGATCTCCGCATTGTAGTCGACACCTCGCTTTCTCCGTCGCTTCTCTTTAACACTGAAAACCAAGGAATGAGTGTGAGAAGTTGCAATGCAAACACGCATATCCTTGCAAAATGTCTGAGTGTTCGAAGTTAAAACTCTTCAAGCTGTTGTTTGCACAGAGCATTTCAGTGCAAGACTTGCAGGTTCACGAAGCCAGAATGCTGCGCCCTCAAACAAGTACTTTCCTGAAGGATGTACTTTCCAAACTATGCAAAGCTTTCCTTCATTTTCCCCTGGCAAATTGCAGGACACAGAACAAAGCCAGAACTTCGGATATTCATGAAAGAAGCATGCGCAGTCGGCGCAAAGGACGAACAGTGTCCACGCAGTGGGAGTGGGTGGGTCCGTTCCACAATGATTTCTATGACAACAGCTACACGTACATCACCTGAACGAGGCCGCTCTCCTCGCACCGCCAAACAAACATTCACTTCATTCTCGCGCATACAGAAAGCCATCAAATCACATCTTGGTCCATGAAAGGCATGTTCCCCACACATGACTGATAGCTCGATGATTGTGCGATGTCCCGTAAGGGAGTCGCATTTCAGGGCAGGGAGGCCACAGGGGGAGTGGGGTGGGGGCGGGGGGTCAACATCTCCATTCTCCACAGGGGGGGGGGGTCATGGTGTCCAAACTTTGTTCCCCAAACCAAGTGATTTTTTGGGGGGGGGATGTCGCACACACAGTCTCTGCACTGCTTCTTGTTCGTTCTGTGAATGTGACTGCAGCGACTCACTCTATGCCGGCTGCGCGCAGTTCCCGTCGCTTCTGCAGCGCCGCGAGTCGTCGCGCCTCCTCGAGCTGCTTCTCCCGCGCCTTGCGCTTCGCCTTCTTTCCCTGTGTGTTCGCCAATCTGCAGCAAGGATTGCACATTCACATTGAGGAACCAAAATTCATCTTTGGCGAATTGTGCCAAAATTTATCTAGAAAAGTTTACCGGCACAAATTGCCAAACGAATTCACTTTTACGTTATTATTATTTTTTTTTTTAACGTGAACTCCCACAACTTTTTCTGTTCGCTTTACATTTTCAACGACAAACTTTTCCCTGTGGTGTGAATGAGTGAGTGTTCGTGTCCTTGTAAAAGTATTTTGAAAGTCGCACCTAGCTCTGGCCTCGGACAGCATCTCCACTTCGTCCTCGTCCATGTCAATTGGGTCGGGCCTCGCGGGTTTCGTCTCGGGGTTCGGGTCGATCTCTCCCGGCTTGAGCTTCCGCGGATCATCCGCATCCTCGCCTTCCTTCTGCTGCGCTTTGTCCCTGAAAACAAAGTTCATTTCTCTGTCAGAGATGCGTGTGAGTGAAGGGGTGGCATGCTGCTGTAAATCTCTTTTGCGTTTGAATCCAGATGCAAGAAGTGAGAACAATGTCTTTTCTTTCCACCAAGCAGTTTTGCCTCGAACATTCTGATCAATGTTTGGCTCAAATTTGCCATCTGCTTGGACCAACTGGAGATTTGTGTGGTGCATTGCTGCAAAAGGGGCAATTGTTGGGGACCTTTCCTCCGTCAATTCTTTCACTTACAGCAAGAACTCGTAATGCTCCAAGCACTGCGCAGCTGTCCTGCCAACAATAGGAGCAATCGTCCTCCACTGTGTCGGCATCAGTTTGGCCAGATGCAGCAGTTTTTCTTCTTCCTCTCGACTCCATTCCGTTTTCTTGATACTGGGGTCGAGCCATTCGAACCATCGCGCCTTGCACTGCTTGGGGGACTTTCTGTGCAGCAGGGAAGCAATACGTGCCCACTGGTTTTTGCCATATTTCATCACAGCTGCCTTGAGGATTTCATCCTGCAAAATTACACAAATGAAATTTTAAGCAAATGACTGGGACAAATGGGACAGACTTAAGACTGTGTTAACTTCAAGTGCAGTGTAGATCTGTTGAGGTCAAGACGACCAGATCCAATCAGTGTCAAGAAAACTCCAAAACACACTTTTGCTGTAGTGGAGATGTGTTTCTGGATTGTGATCCGGACTTTTTGGGGATTCCACTGTCCAACAAGTGCGTGTGTCAAGAATCATAAACGCGAACAAACCTCGGTGTTCCGCCACACACCGCCCTTAATGGTTATCCTCGGCATCTTCCTAAGGTAAAATTTATCCTTCTTATCAAGTTATTTTCCAAAAATTCCTCTCACAGACGGCACACGCCCCGAAAAACAAGAAGCAAGAAACGTCGTTTTCACTTTTCCAAGATGGCGACTCTCGTGCTGTTCTCGTCGCGTCACATGATGAAGGTAAAACGAGACTTCGTCGTTTTGCAAAGTTTACAAAACATACATTTTTTATTTGTGGAATTATGTCACTTGTAGCAATTGTCCATCGTCTGTTTTTATTTGTGGTAAGTTGTGAATGATATGCGTTATGTTTTGCGAACTTTTTCCGCAAGTGCGATGCTTGGGATGTTTGTTTTGCAGCTTTGAATTTGTCATGGAATTTGTCATGCTTGTTTACCATGATCATGCTTGTAGCTTGCTTTGGGACATTGATGTTGCATGTGTTGGGGGGAATTGTCTTGGCATATCTGCAGTTGTTGAAGGAAAATGAAACATCCAAATGGTGCATTCAAAAACTAGATCTTTTCATCACAGGCCCACATTTGAACATATCCAGCCACAGAACTGTCAGATTGGATCCGGACACATGTAACATGTAGTCAGCGAATTTGCAATTTTGCAAGTGACTTCTGCACAGCAAACATCACGGCCATTTCCAGGTCAACACGCATCAACCGAAACATGCTGGTTTCTGACAAGAATCCACTGTGGAATTGTCCGTGTTAGAATTGAAACATCTGGCTTGAATCTATTGTCTGCCCCCACTTATGAAATTCCACATGTCAACAAACGCAACACTTGAGCAAATTTTTGGAGAGCAGAATTCAAAAGTCGAATTCCAAAAACTTGCAAATTATAAAATGTGTTGGCAAAATATTTTGATCACATTCAACATTGCGCATATATATTTCCACTCCGTGGGATGTTTTGTTCCACAGCCACCGGATTGAAATTCCACTCAGGGTCCTTCGTTCCTGTTCTGCTGCGAAATAAAACACAACAATTATGATCAATTTCCGGCTGTATTTATGCCCAATTAAATTTCCCTAATCAATGAAATCCATACGACACAGGGCGCAAGAAGAAGCGGTTTGTTCGACTGTGTGATCCAGCGTACATAGCTTCACGGCCAGGCTTTTGATCAATATTTGTTAACAGTGCATGTTTCGTCTTATTTATGTCATGCCCGAAGGGGAAGAAGACCTTGTGATGCTTCCTTTACGGGCAGTTGGTATTTACCGTGGTCTGATCTGGTATGCAAGAAGGTGAACAACTGCATTTATCTGGGTTCGTTTTGGTGATACATGTGTTTTGTGGCGACATTGAATGCAGTCAGTAAAACGTGCGTTGAAAACTTGCAGTGTTTGCTGTGTTTCTTTTCATTCACTTTCTTTCCCCAGAGAAAATTTCAAAACAAGGTGAATTGAAGAAAGTCAACAATGCCCCCCGTCCCGAGAGACCCCGTGCACGCAGGAACAAACAATGGTTTCTTTGTAACAATTTGCTTCTGTGGAAATTGTCTTGTTAGTTTTCGTTTTGCCCACCAGACAACAAATTGAGAATCCCCCATCATTACAAGCCACAATGTTGTGTTTGACAATCAGATTCATTCCTGAGTGCTGAAACGAGAGTAAATACACTGCAAGTTGCCAGTGATTGAAACACAGAACGGAAGCCAAAACAAGCTTGATTACTGTCGACCACGGGCTTCCGTAAAGGCTAACTGTGAACTGCCACAATTCCCAGCAAGATTGATCATTATTTCAGCCGTATTTAGAACTGGGCATGTTGACAGTTTTCTGTGTTATCAGGTCGCTTTTAGGAGCAAATAACATCATTGTACAAACAGCATCAAGGACTCTTGTGCAGCAAATGGACATAACACTGTGAAACTGATGCACACTCCTCAGAACAATGTACAGGAAAATGGGAATCCTCCAATGGGTGGTTTGAACATTGCAAATTTTTTTCTGGAAAAGAACGAATGTCATTGTATTAAAAACTTTTTTCCATTCAGGATAAGACATTTCGCACTTTTGTGTCCAGCCCACGGACAAGTGTACTTTCTTTCCTGTTGGCATTGGAAGATCAAAAGCGTGTTATTTCATGACATTGTGAAGATTATGAATGCTTTACTGTAAACAAGTACAAAGATACAAAAAACACTCCACCCACAGGCATCAGGGGAATCAAAATACCAAAACACAAACAATCTGGGCTCTGTCTACGGGCAAAATCATAGGAACCCCACTTGAAGGGTCAAATCTAGATTTTATCAAAGGTTTGACAGACGTAGTGGAGGGGGATGTTTAGACTTCTCTGATTACACGAGGCACAGGCGCTGAAATCAGATATATAGGCAGCGCTTTTGCTGTGCAGAAATGCAGCCCCCTGAAGGTTGCCGCACCTCCTGGGCTAGAAATATCATTGGTTCTCACAACTTACAATGCGCAAGGTACCACAGAACATTTTTCTTCGTGTACCTTATCTCTGCATGCATTTCACTGTCTAATAACCTCGCAGATTTCATTACTGAACCAGGGTACTTGTAGTACTCAGGTACCAATAGCATGTTAGCTCGTTTGCTCATCCAATGGTGATCAGACTCCAAGCCATCGGGACTAAATTGGTCACAACACGCACTTTTTGTGTGCGAACCATAAACGGGGTTGAAGTTCAAGGTTTTAGTTGATAACTTTTCACCTTGTAATGGGACACGTCTGTGTGTGAATTGGAGAAGCGTATTTCCAGTTGGCTTGTCTACATTTCAGCTGAATCATGAAGGAAAGAAAAACACAACCGTGTTACACAAATACAACTGTTATGTGTCGGCGTTGAGTTTCTATTTTTCTGCGGAATATTTTCGGAGTTCAAGTGCAACATTCAGGAATAAAATATTGTGGATTTTGGCTGGGAAAGTATCCGTACAAAAATCCCAGTACCTGGATCTGGATTGGATGCTGCAACAGCTATCTTGTCTTGTACAGTACGGAATACAGGAGGCTTCCTCGCAAAAATCGGCATGCTGCGCTACAGACTGAATGCACTCGGAGGAATTGCCCTTTCCTCCGTTCAAGAGGCTGGAAAAAGCATCATATCATCAGTTGTGTGTGTACAAAGTGTTATTAGCAAATATTTAATGAGCACAAGACGTGGAATTTACCTTTTCTGTTTTCTACATGACTGAAGCACACACTTGGGGTTCAACTTACCGTTGAAGAAGCCAAGTGGGGATGAAAAGGAAGAATTTCGGAACAAATACTACAAATGGATACCCTGAATTGGATTAAAACTTGGCAGTAATTGCATGTTGTGGTTTGTGTCTTCTCAGGATTAAATGGCAGGGACAAGCAAAAGGATGAATGGAACAAAGACAGAAGAAAGTGAGGAAGAAAAGGATCTCTTCAGGGAGAGAATACGGGAGGCGGCTGGTAAGTTGCGCTTCTCTTTTTCCTTGAACTGACGGACTCGAATCATTGAAATGTAACTGGTCCAGACTCCTCTGGTATCCGACCCTTTGCAGTCACACTTCGACAAACTATTTTTGAGCCGAGCGCGACGAAGTCGGGATTATGGAGTCACGGATGCATCGTCATCGTCGTCGTGCAGGACCCCCCCCCCCCCACCACCACCCCCTGCCCCCTCTAGGCTGACCCCCCCCACAGGTATCACGTGATGGATGGTAGGAGGCGCTCGGCCTTTACGCTGACGAAGCGTACTTGTTCTTTTCCGTAGACGGACTTTAGAATTGGTCTCCGCTCTCAATTTTCAGATTTGAAGCCGAATAAAATGCATAAAATTTGGCAAAAACTCAGTTTTGCCGTGTTCTATTCGAACCGATAAATGGTTTGAAGAGGGCAGGAACAAGGAATGACAATTCTAAATTCGCAAAGGACACCAAACATTTGCCCGTTTTCTTATGTGAGGAACGTCTTGTGCGCACTGCACATAACAGATACCGGACAATGGCATTTTTGCGTGCGTGATCCAAGCCAAAGAAAACCCTCCCAGTTTTGATGACCCGTGTATGCAGTCAGAATTTCAGAATTATTCTCATCTCACGGCAGCTTCGTGAAAAATTAATTCCCGTCAGAATCGTGCTGAAAATGAGAAGTTAAGTCTGGGGAATAAGCTAGAAATTGCTTCTGAATGTGAGGTTTTCACAAGAAGTACAACAGCAGACAGTATCGTGAGGATATTCAACAAGTGGGTTTGCATGCTCAGGCTTCTGTCTGCATGAACAGTACTCTCTGTTTTTGGCAAGCTTTTGCTTTGTGGTTTTCTGTTGTCATTTCTCTTGCCAATATCAACTGTTTTCACCAGGAGATTTCTTGTTTCAGTCTCTGCCTGGTGTGTTTTTGTACACACGTACGGGGAGCTTTATCATACGCTGAGTGTCTATTCTACACAGGAAATGGCGAGGAAAAAAGGCTTATCAGACCTGTTCATTCATAAATGTTTCATGCGGCCCTGGGAGACGCATCGTTTTAATCATTTTATCAGACTGACAAGATGAGTAGTGGAGATTAGACAGGTTGCAGGTGGTGCTGCTTCAAAAGAAGAGAAGATTTTGTGGGTGGTTTACGAGAGGCCAGGCGGGCGCGGATCCAGGTCAGGAGATGAGGGCAGCGCAGACCTGGAAATCTGAAGTCCTCACATATTTAAATCTGTGGAAGTCCTCAGTCCTTGGTGCAGAGGGGATGAAGTATCTACATATATTTTTGCGCGAGAATGCCCCATTATGCACAGTTTTAGCTGAGCCCTACAGGATTTCGAACAATAGCCCTGGGCAGCCAGTATCAGGGCTTCAGACCGCCTCCCTGGGTCAAATGGCCTCCCAACATTCTGACAAAGCACCCCTTACCAAACATGAGAAATTCTTAATCCAGACTCCGACCCAACTTTGACCCTTTGTCTTGATTTGTTGAAATACAAGGGGGGCATTGTCACCCTGCCCCTCTGGTGTAAGCAACATTTCAAAAGGCTCCCTTAAAAGAAACACCCTGCTGTCCAAAACTGGTTCCAGGCTACCACCTCAGTTTGACCCCCCCCAAAATAAATGTGGTTGCCCAACAAACCTAGTGTGCTGGGGCCTATGTCAAACTATATGGTTTTTAGGCCGAGCACGGCGAAGCCCGTAACAGCCTTATGGAGTCATGACCCCAGACCCCCCTACCCCGGACCCGGACCGCCCCCCTGACAGTACTTGATCTGCAGGCGGTCTGACGCTGCATCCGCCACTGTAAGGCGAACGAACACCAGACATCAAGAATCGTCCCGACTGGAATCGCGCATTGAGTGCAATTTTACTGCCCTGTCAGTTCAAAGACATTCCCCATTATCATTACCGGCTACCGTCTTCAAGCCTATAGAAACGGCTTCACTCATCACACCTCCCTCTAGGCTGCTCAATATTTGTACAAGAGAGTTGATTTTTGCATGAAAGGAACTGACCTCAGGAGCCGGAGATCAGGTACCTAGCTACGAGGCAGAATAGCCTCAGACCTTTGTTGTGGCTGTATTCTACCTTTAGGAGTTTGATATTCATCCAAAAGCCACCTGGGTGTTCTTTCATGCAAGGTTTTGTGTGTATTTAATTTTCTGAAATGGGTGTTAAATTGGAGCAAATGATCACCACTGCGTGTTTTGAATACTGAAGGTGTTGGTACTTCAGCAGAACCACAGTGCTCATCCCCCAGTGAAAAGTCATTATCCCAAGAAGAAATTGCCCACTAAGGAGAAATTTGCGTCGAAAGGGATAGTGAGTGAAATTTCCTTTTTGTTGGTCCATGTCTGTGTGTGAGTGGCTGGGCTGGGTGACCCTCTGTTTTTCCTGAGCGAAGAATAGAGGTTTTTTGTGAGCACAGGTGAGCAAGGTATATAATTTTGTGCCCATGGGACATTGTGACCGCATTTGATGATCTACATGTCGCTACAGTTGTGTTTTCCTTCCTTTG